>JGI24709J26583_10002055_pt1 | contig 16804 bp, 13 predicted proteins | sample BioPla2DNA1_FD_26583 | JGI IMG/M metagenome (IMG submission 26583) | reverse complement strand
CTAACCGCTCAATACTATGTTATGAAAAATGAAGATGCAGATTATTATGGTTTTTTTCATTATAGGAGATATTTAAATTTTTCTGATAAGACTTCCAAAAGACCATATGTTTATTTTTCAAAAGATATAGGAAAGCTAGGAGAATTCATAAACATTAACGGTGCTGAAGAAATTATTGAACAATATGATATTTTATTGCCAAGGCCTGAAAACTTTTTTATGACAGTATACGAGCATTATAATACATCACCAAGCCATGTAGATAAAAGTGCACTTCAAAATATTTTAAAAATNACAAGAGAGTTATATCCTGAATATGTAGAAGATGTAGATGAATATGTTAATGGATATGACAATTATCTAGGCAATATGTATATTATGAAAAAAGATCTTGCAAATCAATATTTTAATTTTCTTGTCAATATATTCACTAAGTTCGATGCCTTGTATGAAGATGTTCCTTTAAGAACGCAGGGTTTTTTAGCTGAAAGATTATTTGGTGTTTTCTTTAACCATATTAAGAGAACAGCTGACTTGAAATATAAGTTTTTACAAAGAGTGGATGTGCTCCAGTTTTATGATAAAAAAACATTGAGAAGATTGGTTTATTATATATTACCTCCTAGTTCAAAAATTAGAGCAAAGGTTAAATCAATAACTAAAAAATAAAATCATAATCAATTCTTGAAATTATAATTTTGCTGCATGAAGCTTAGCTTGTTAAATAAAAAACAACAAATATAAAGATAGAGGTTATTAGATGGAAATAATAAGATTTAAGTTGACAAAAGATGCATCATTAAATGGTACTGAAAATTTATATTATCGTTTAGAAAATGGGGCATATATGAAATCAAATGAAATAAACATGCCAATTAATTCTACTGTATCTTTAGACACATATTTTAATGTTTTATCTACTAAATATTTTAGATATGCAATCATCACAAATCCACAAGTTGAAGTTAAGTTCATTGGTGATATTGATTTAGAAATTAGATTAAAAACAGAAGACAAAGATGAGCTTTTAGCAAAACGAAATTTTATATCTAAAGAAATAGTTAGTGCGTTTTTGAATTTTAGTTTGAGTGAAATTGTTGAAGGGTTTATTTATATTAAAATTATTTCCAATAAGCAAGATACAAGATTTTTAGGTGGTGGCTTTATTTGTGATACAATACCTAGAAAAATAAATCTAGGAGTGGTTATTTGTACTTTTAAAAGGGAAAAATATGTTTTAGACAATTTGAATAAAATATCTCAATATTTTAAAACGGAGAAAGCTTTAAAGGAAAAATTAACAGTTTTTGTGGTGGATAATGGGAAAACATTAGAAAAAGATATTTTGCTAAAGGAAAATGTAATATTAATTCCAAATGAAAATACTGGTGGTGCTGGTGGTTTTACTAGAGGTCTCAAAGAAATAATAAAAGATGGAGCATTTTCTCATTTTCTTTTTATGGATGATGATTTGTATTTTGATCCTATAATTTTGTTAAGAACATTGACTTTATTATCTATCTTAAGACCAGAGTATGAAAAATCTAGCATAGGGGGTGGAATGCTTATTTTAGATAATCCAACAATACAGCATGAAAGCGGAGGATTTTGGAATGGTATAAATTTAAGAAGCAATGCTAATAATGTGGATGTTTCTACTACAGCTGGATTGTTAAAAAATGAAAAAATAGTGAGTTTAGATTACAATGCTTGGTGGTATATGTGTATGCCAATATCAACTGTAGATGATGTTGGTTTGCCTTTAGAGAGAATATTCATAAAGGGCGACGATATTGAATATGGATTGAGAGGGATTAAAACATTAATAGTGATAAACGGTATTGGTGTTTGGCATGAAAATTTCAATTATAAATATATCGGACAATATGAATATTTTTCTAAAAGAAATGAGCTAATCGTTAATTCAAGATTTCCTAGAAAAAAGGGGTTGATGGCTAATTTTATTAAATATGTTAAGGGTGTATCTAAAGCGTTAGTAGAACAAAGATATTTTACAATTGATTTAATAGATAGGGCATACATGGATTTTTTAAAAGGTTACGACTACATTGCACAAATTGATTCTGTGAAATTGTTAGCTGAATTTAAAGCCTTATTGCCACAGCAAATACCTGTAGAAGAATTTGAAAGTCAAAATGAAATTAATATAAAAGAAGAGTTGGAAAAAACTTTAAACAAAAAACCTAAAACATTTATACAAGTAATAACATTAAATTCGTATTTGTTGCCTAAATGTACATATCAAGATATAGCAGTTGTGGAAATGATTAAACCAAGGCCAATTAGCTTTTATAAAGTGAAAAAATGCATATCGTATAACAGTTATACTCAAAGTGTTTTCGTTACTGAAATAAAAAAGACGAAGATTTTTTATGCAATTGGGAAAATTATAAAAATGTTTTTTAACCTTATATTTAAGTTTAGAAAGGCAACAAAAAGTTATAGGTTTTAATTTCTAAAACATATAGTAATGTATGTAAGTTGACATTTAGTTGTTATTAACATATCATATGTTAAGATGCATCACACTAAAATTTTATATATATAAAACATGCGTATATAGTGCGATAAAAAATAAAAACTAGATAGAGGTTAGCAGAATGAAAGGAATTATTTTAGCAGGCGGAGCAGGAACAAGATTATATCCATTAACTATGGTTACATCAAAGCAGTTATTACCAGTATATGACAAGCCAATGATTTATTATCCTTTAAGCACTTTAATGCTTGCTGGGATTAGCGATATTTTAATTATTTCAACACCGCAGGATTTGCCTAATTTTGAAAGGTTATTAGGAGATGGCAGTAACTATGGAATTAATTTGCAATATGAGGTGCAGCCTTCGCCAGATGGACTTGCTCAAGCATTTTTGATTGGCGAGGAGTTTATAGGAAACGATTCATGCGCTCTCATATTAGGCGATAATATTTTTTATGGCAACGGGCTCGGACCTAAACTAAAAGAGGCAATTGTTTTTGCAAAAAAAGGAAAAGCAACGATTTTTGGATATAATGTAGAAACACCTGAAAAATTTGGAGTCGCAGAATTTAATACAAATGGTGAAGTTATTAGCATTGAAGAAAAGCCTAAAAATCCTAAGTCAAATTGTGCTGTAACAGGTCTATATTTCTATGACAATAAGGTTGTAGAGTATGCTAAACAAGTAAAACCTTCGGCAAGAGGTGAACTAGAGATAACTGAATTAAATAATATGTATGTTAGAGATGGTAAAATGAACATACAAGTGCTAGGAAGAGGTTATGCATGGCTAGATACAGGGGAGGTAGACTCTCTTTTAGAGGCTGCAAATTTTGTGAAGATTATTGAAAATAGACAAGGATATCAAATAGCAGTTTTAGAAGAAATTTCTTATAACAACAAATGGATAACAAAAGAAGAGTTGTTAAATGCTGCTAAGAGATATGGAAAATCAGGATATGGGAAATATTTAAAATATGTATCTACCTTAAAATAAAAGTATTTAAATTTTTGAGTAGGTATAAAAATTGTAAAATTAGGGAGGAAAGCATTGAAAATATTAGTTACAGGTGGAGCAGGATTTATAGGAAGTAATTTTGTATATTATATGTTAAAAAAGTACAAAGATTATGAAATTCTTTGCGTTGACTCTTTAACATATGCAGGAAATATAAGAACTTTAGAGGGAGCACTTGAAAATCCAAGATTTAAGTTTGCTAAAATTAGCATTGCAGATAGAAAGGGAATATTCAATCTTTTTGAGAAAGAAAAGCCAGATATAGTTGTTAATTTTGCTGCAGAAAGTCATGTGGATAGGTCTATTGAAAATCCAACAGTTTTTTTAGAAACAAATATTATTGGCACATCAGTTTTGCTAGATGCTTGTAGAAAATATGGGATAAAAAGATTTCATCAAGTGTCAACAGATGAGGTTTATGGGGATTTGCCTTTAGATAGACCTGATTTGTTTTTCACAGAAGATACTCCAATTCAAACATCTTCTCCTTATTCAGCTTCAAAGGCTAGTGCGGATTTATTGGTGGGTTCTTATTTTAGAACATTTAAAGTTCCTATAACAATATCAAGGTGCTCAAATAATTATGGGCCTTATCAATTCCCTGAAAAACTCATTCCACTTATGATAGCAAATGCTATGAATGGTAAAAAGCTACCTGTATATGGCGATGGACTAAATGTTCGCGATTGGTTGTATGTAGAAGACCATAGTAAAGCTATAGATATGATAATTCATAAAGCTAAAGATGGTACAATTTATAATGTCGGTGGACATAATGAAAAAACAAATTTGCAAGTTGTACAAACTATAATAAATGAACTAGGAAAGGGTGAGATAATTTTTGTTAAAGATAGGAAAGGTCATGATAGAAGATATGCAATTGATCCTGCTAAAATAATAAATGAACTGGGTTGGTCTCCAGAAACAAAGTTCAATGAAGGGATAAAGTTAACGATAAAATGGTATGTTGATAATCAAGATTGGTGGCAAGAAATTTTAAATGGGAATTATAGTAAAAGATATGATGAAATTGCCAATAAATTCGACAATATCATAAAGTAGGTAAACAATTAAAGGGTTTATCTTTAATTAATAGCTAATAAAAAATTGAGTAAATAATATGAAAAACGACAAGTCCTTGATTACGGTAATAACTCTTTCATATTATAGTCCAGACTTACTAGGGTGTATTGATTCGGTGTTGGAGCAGACATATTCTAACATTCAGTACATAATCGTTGATGATGGAACCGATAATTTTGATAGTGAAGCAATTAAGGAATACATTGCAAAAAATCAAAAAGACAATATAAAAGATATTGTAGTTGTAACTAACGAAGAAAACCAAGGCATAGTTAAGGCTTTCAATATCGGTTTAAAACTATCAAAAGGTGAAATCATATTTAATGTTGCTGGAGATGATCAGTTTGTTGATAAAGATGTTCTTTCTGATTGGGTTAATGCTTTCAAAACAAGTGGTGCATTAATCATGACAGCATATAGGAGGGTATATAATCAAAGCCTAGATAGAGAAATAGGATTGGCTCCATTGAGATCGGAAGTTAAATTAATTAAAAAATATGGTTCTCAGCCTAAAAAGTTGTTTGAAAAAATTGCAGCAAAAAATATTATATTTGGTTGTTGTACTGCTCAAACGAAGAAAGCATATGAGTTGTATGGGTTGCGTGATGAAAAATATAGATTAATTGATGATCATCCCTATTACTTAAACTTACTTAGAAAGGGTCAAACAATAGAATTTTTTGATAGGGCAGTGGTAAAGTATAGGCAAGGTGGCATTAGTTATACGAGTAATGTAGATAAAATGTATTACAGCGATGCAGATAATATTATAAAAAATGAAGCATTACCTTATGTTTCTAATCCTAAGAAAGTAAAAAAAGAATATGATAAATGGAAACAAGATATTGTCTGGAGCTCAAAAGTAGCTGCATTTAAAGAAAACGAAAAGAAATATCAAGAAAAAAAAATTAAAATCTTTGTTAACAGAGTGATTTTTGCTTTAAAAAATCCAAGGCGCGTGCTAAAAAAAATATTAGATATAATCAAAAGAGAACGGATAAAGAAATTGTAAAAGATTGTTGTTTTCTAAATAAAACGTTAAAAAATAAAGGACAAAAAAACAATAGTATGGATATAAAATTAATTAACTTTCAAAAATTTGATGACAAAAGAGGGAACTTGGTAGTCGCTGAATATGGAAAGGAAATACCTTTCTTAGTTAGAAGAATATATTATATATACGGTGTTCCTAAAAGCGAAAAAAGAGGTTTCCATTCACATAAAAGATTAGAGCAAGTTTATATAGCTATACATGGCTCTTGCGAAGTAATGTTAACAAGTGGCAAGGAAAAGAAAAACATTGTACTTGATGACCCATCAGTTGGCTTATATATAGGCCATGATACTTGGCGTGAGATATATAATTTTTCAAAAGATGCCGTATTATTAGTGTTAGCATCTGAAGAATATGATGAAGATGATTATATAAGAAAGTATGATGAGTTTATTTCATCAATTGAAGAAAAAAATGATATATAATTTAATATAAAATACAATAAATAAAAGAGGGAGAGCATGAAAATACCATATTTAAATTTTGCACCAATGCACAATGAACTTAAGAAAGAAATAACAGATAAGTTTAATAAAGTTTTTGATAAAAATTATTACATTATGGGTGAAGAATTAGAAAATTTTGAAAAGGAGTTTGCAAACTTTTGTGGGGCGAAATATGCAATCGGTTGTGGAAACGGATTAGATGCTTTAATTTTAATTTTAAAGGCATATGGAATAGGAATAGGGGATGAAGTAATAGTACCTTCAAACACATATATAGCAACAGCTTTAGCTGTTTCACATGCTGGTGCAACTCCTATATTTGTTGAGCCTAATATTAGAACATTTAACATAGAACCTAGTTTAATTGAAGAAAAGATTACAACAAAAACAAAGGCAATAATGCCAGTTCACTTATATGGTAGAGCAGCTGATATGGACCCGATAAACAAGATTGCAAAAAAATATAATTTAAAAGTAATAGAAGATTGTGCTCAAGCTCATGGTGCGAAATATAAAGGTAAAACAATAGGCACATTAGGAGATGCTGCGGGATTTAGTTTTTATCCTGGCAAAAATTTAGGTGCTTTAGGAGATGCTGGTGCAATTGTTACTAATGATGATAAACTTGCAGAAAAAGTCCATATGTTAAGAAGTTATGGCTCAAAAATCAAGTATGTTCATGAGATTATAGGATATAATTCCAGATTAGATGAAATGCAAGCTGCTTTTTTAAGTGTCAAATTAAAAAATTTGGATAAATGGAATGCTGAAAGAGATAGAATTGCAAATACATACATTAACAATATAAAAAATGAAAAAATTGTGCTTCCATTACCATCGTGTAGTGATTATAAAAATGTGTGGCATATTTTTTCAATAATGTCAGATAAGCGCGAAGACTTAGAAAAATATTTAGGAAAAAAAGGAATAGGAGTACTCAAACATTATCCAGTTCCTATGCATTTACAAAAAGCTTATGCACATTTGTATATCAAAAAAGGTGAGCTACCATTAGCAGAAAAAATATCTAATTCACAACTTAGTATCCCTTTGTACTATGGTATGACAGAAAACCAAATTAATTATGTAGTAGATACACTAAATGTATATGCGAAATAGAAATAAATGTAATGATAACAACTTATCTAAATAAAACTGTGTTAGGACAAGGAAGAAAAATGAAAAAAATAGTGTTTTTTATACAATCGCCGAAACCATATGGAGGGGCACATACATTATATTTAGATCTTGCATCATATATCGCTGATAATATGGAAGGATGCCAAGCATATTATATTAATTATTATTATCCTGAAGTAGAGAGAGATTATAATGAATCAAAACTAGAAATATGTAATGTGGAAACAGTTGACTACAATAGATTTGAGGGAGCTACTTTTTTTGTTTCAATAAATTATTTAGGCTATTTGTTGTCAAAAATAAAACATTTAAAAAAAGCAAAAATATGCATATATTTTTTTCATCCTAATGTTTTTTTTTGGTACTCTAATCAGTTTTTTAGATGGGCAAAGAAACCAACAGATATTTTAAGTCTTATTGCGAAAGAAAATGCTTATGCATTTATGGATAAAAGTAATTATTTGGCGATATCTCGAAAAGTTTCAGAAGCGTTTAATGAAACATATGTGCCCGTTACAATGAGAAACTTTGTGCAAAAAACATTATTAACAAACCAAAAAGAATTGCAAAAGAATGAAATAAACATTGGATGGCTAGGGCGATTGGACATGGATAAGGTTTATTCTATTACTAATTTGGCTGATAACTTATTAGCCTTAGATTCTGAAAGAGTAATTAATTTTCATATAGTGGGAGATGGGACTGCAAAAAAAATAATAAATGTTCAAAAGTATTCTCCACAAATCAGATTTATATTTACATCTTATATGTATGGTGAAGAAAGAGATTTGTATATTAGAGATAACTTTGATATAGGTGTTGCGATGGGAGTTTCTGCTCTTGATATTGCAAGGATAGGTATTCCAACAGTTATCCCAATTGTTTCTTCAACTAGATTTAGAAATGATGATTTTGTATATTTATTTGACGTTGATGGACATTCATTAGGCTGGTCTCTTGAAGATAAAAACGACATAGATAGTAAATTTTGTTATCTCGAAGAAATAATAGATGATGTATATAATCGTGGATTGAAGTTTCAGTTAGGTAAAAAGTGTAAACAGTTTGCAGAAAAACAGTTTGGAGTTAAAAGTGGAGCATCATATTTAGTAAAAGCAATTCAAAAAACGACATTGACAGTAGAGAAGTGCCTAAAATGTCCTTCTATTACACAGCAAATGAAATTATTTAAGTGGTACTCTAAAATCAGGAAAACAGATGATTACGGGCGTTATCATCAATTTGTAATGGCTATGAATAGACTGAAAGATGCAAAAATATCTGTCAAAAGAAATGTTGTTAAGTTAAAAATAAAAAATATGTTCAAGGCACGGAGAGAAAAATGACAAAGCTAGTTTATCTTATGGACACAAGAGAGCCTCTTACAAATGAAGCAAGAGCATTGCTTGAGCTTATTGCAGAAGAGGCAAAAAGAAATGAGAGGCAAGTGTTTTATGTGAACAATATGTTTGAAGAAGAAAAGACTTTTTGCATGGAAAATGGAATAAACCATTTAGATTTTAAAACAGTTAATATGAGTGATTTTGAAGGTGCCATTTTTTTAACTAAAGTTAATTATTTAATCGTATTATTAACATACATCACATCAGTAAAAAATGCTAAAATAGCTCTCTTTAATGATCACGATTTAGCTGGGAAAAGGTTGATGGCTCAAACATTATTAGAACAACCTAGCTTAGATGAAATTGGGGCTCTTCTCGCGGAAACCAAATCGTGTGCACATATCGATGGTGAAGCTTTAGCTGAGTTGCAAAGCATAATGAAAGGAACTCATTTTCCCGCAATATTTTTGCCTATACATATTGTAGATTATGAAAAAAATACGGGATTATCCGCAATACCTCAAATTAATGATGAAATTAATATTGCTTGGTATGGAACTATAACACCTGCAGCGTTGTCATATTTCAATTGTTTAATTCAGGATTTATTGTCGATTGTAACTACGAAAAAAATTGTTTTACATGTTATATCTAGAGGTGTAACTTTTTGGGGTGCTGATTTTACATCTATTTCATCTAAAATTAGAATAATATTTTTAGGAGAGCTATCCGAAGAGGTTGCTATAAAATATTTAAGAGAAAATGTAGATATTGTAGTTATATCTGGCAAAAATCGAGCACTATGTTCATCTTTGGTATGTCTTCCAACCATTATACCTCTTAATAATGCGGTTCATATGAATTGTAGATATATATATATGCATGACAGTTTAAGTTATGTTTTGTCTCTTAAAACAAAAAGGCTGCATAAAATTGATAATGCAATAACTTTAGAAAATGCATTAAATCAAATTTATAAAGAAAATAAGAAAAAAGATATAGCAGAGCAGTGTTGTATTTTTGTAAAGGAAGAATTAGCTATTAATAGCAATAATCTTCAGCGGCTAAATTCGTTGTTAGATACTTCAATGTTAACTTTGGAAAAATTAAGAGAATATGAAAGTATTGGCGCCCAAATTAAAGCTTATGAAGATTATAAAAAAATATCAAAAAACTCTCATATGAAATATATTGATTATATAGATTATGTGAATGTAAAAAATGCAAGAAAAATAATCGGTTGGAAAAAAAGATTTTTAAACTCATTGTTTTTATTGAAGAAAAAAATATATAATTTTGCAAAAAAACAATACAAGATAGCAAAGATAATTGTGAAGAAAATCTTGACAAATAAAATTATTTATAATAATTTCTATAAACAACAATATAGTTTTAAAAAGAAGAAAAGAAATATCACTCAACAATTTAAAGAGTATGGACAAATAAAAGTCGGGTTTTTAGTAGTGTTTGGTAGTGTGTTTCCAGCTCGCCCAGTATTTGAAAAAATGCTTAATGATAAACATTTTGACCCATATATAATAGTTGTACCCTGTGTATCGCGATCAATGAAATATCAAAGAGATACATACAAAGAGAGTTTTAAAATGCTATCAGAGATATATAATGATAGGGTAATTAATGGATATAATATCAAAAACAACGAATATTTAGATTTAAAAGATGATTACAGTATTTTGTTTTTTGCAAATCCATATAAAGAAATGGTTCATCCAATGCATAACATTGAGTACTTTGTTGATAAAGATGTTTTGCCTATATATATAAGTTATGGGTTTGCAGCATTGGCATTTTGGGACGAGGTTATTAAAACAGATTTTTATAATTATTTATGGAAGGCTTGTGTTGAAACGGAAAGCAATTTATTGCATTTAAAAGAAAAGCAAAAAATAAAAGGAATTAATGGAATAGTTACTGGATATCTTAAAATGGATAGTTTAGCTCAATTAAAGCCAAGCCAAAGGGCAAGAAAAAGAATTTTAATTTGTCCTCATCATACAGTTTGGGGTTGGGGGACATTAAATATTTCAAATTTTTTAAAATATTCAAATTTATTTATAGATTTACCGAAGATGTTTCCTGAAATAGATTTTATTTTTAGACCACATCCACTGTTGTTTGCTAACCTTAAAGCGTATAAAGTATGGACTCAAGTACAAATAGATGATTTTTTTGATAAAATGTTTGCATCTCCTAATATTGTTTATGATAAATCAAGTGATTATTATCAGCAGTTTGTAGACAGTGATGCAATGATTCATGACTGTGGTTCATTTATAGGTGAGTATTTATACACTAAAAACCCATGTTGCTATATGATGAAAACAGAAGAAGAGACAATGAAGGGGTTAGTTCCATTGGGGCGAGCATGTATGCAACAATATTACTATGCCTTTGAAGAAGAAGACATAATTAATTTTATCACAAATGTTGTAATTGAAGGAAAAGATCCCAAAAAATTATCAAGGGAAGGTTTTGTTGAAAAAGAGCTGAAGATTAATTATCCGAGAGCTTCAGAATTTTTAATAGCTAAAATAAAAGAAGAATTACATATTCTTGATTAGAGGTTTTTTATGAAAAATGTATTTATACATAATTTAGCAGATGTTCAAAGCATGAACATAGGTAAAGATACCAAAATATGGCAATTTGTAGTTATACTTAAAGGTGCAATAATCGGTGAAAATTGCAATATTTGTGCTTGTTGTTTTATTGAAAATAATGTGCTAGTCGGTAACAATGTTACTCTCAAAAATGGAGTTCAACTTTGGGATGGTTTAGAAATAGAAGATAATGTTTTTATTGGACCTAATGTGACTTTTTGTAACGATAAATATCCTAAATCAAATAATAAGGAATATGAGCAATTAAAGACAATTGTTCGGAAAGGCGCCTCTATAGGAGCCAATGCAACAATATTGCCAGGCATAATAATTGGTGAAAATTCTATGATTGGAGCAGGTGCTATTGTGACAAAAAATGTGAATAAAGATCAAGTAATAAAAGGTATATATTAAATAACTATAAAACAGTTTGGTATGCCTAAAATTGTTTATGTAATATGTTAACGTTAAGGGAATGCTTGAAAAAGAATCAATCAAGAGAAACTACTCCTTATATTTGTTTTTTAAGAAAGTTTGTGATAGAAGGATAGATTATAATTAATTTTTTTGGATTCAAAATGCAAAAATTTCAAGCAACTTTTTTTCAAATCAAAAATAGTTATTATTTTTAAAAAATAAAAAAGCAAAAGACTGATATAATTACAAAAGTTAATTTATAGCCCCTTTCGCATATGTGCCAATATACCGAATTGATTTGTTGTGGAATATTCAATTATTGCATCAATGATATCATCAGCCTCTAAGAGTTCTCTTGTGCTAATAGGCATTTTATGTAACTTTGCTATGAGTGGGGTGTTAATTTTTTCAGGAATAATAGCATTCAAGTATATATTTTGTTTGGCTAGAGTTTCACCTTGACTTTCCACAATGCTATTTAATGCAGCCTTTGATGCTGAATAATTTGTTAGATTTTCTCTCCCTTTGGTTGATGATGATGATCCCATAACTACAATGTTAATTCGTTTTTTTAATGTTTTTGCGTATTCTATTAACACCAATACAGATCTAATATTTACATTAAATATTTTATCGTATGTTTCTATGAGCCCTGCATCATCATTTGCATAAAAAGCAGCAAGATTGATAATTACATCAGGTTTAAAAGGGCAAACATTTGTAATTTGTTCAATAGTCATATTATATAAATCTAATTCTTGTCGAGTTGGTGCAAAATAGGATATATTGTGCTTTTCCATATGCTCTTTTATTGCATTTCCCATCCCACCTGTGCCACCTAATAAAAGCACATTTCCTAAATTGTAATTTATTTTTTCATTTTTATTAAATGTTGACTTGTAATGGATTGTCATTAGTTGTTCTGCTAAAAATAAATCTTCAGGATATGTGATTTTATAATTCATTTTATTATCTTTAAGTAGATATACAGAGTCTCTATTTTTTAATTGGCTAACCATTGCTGTGCAATGTGCATTTTCATCAAATATTTCATATATTATTTTGAAATGAAATGCTTCAGGAGCTTGGATTAAAATGTAATCATTCCTATCTACAAAACTTAAATCTTTTAGTGTTAAAGCATCAGTGATTGATGTTGAAGATGTTACAGCCTCATATGTGTCTAATAAATCTATACATTCTTTAAATGTTTCACTTTTAATAAAAGGACGCGAGCAATCTTGAAAAACGACTTTTTCAACATTATTTAAAGTTTTTATATAATCTAAAGCTTTTTTGATTGAGTGATTTCTCTTAATTCCACCTTCAATACATTTAATATTGTATTTTTGTTCTATATATTTAGCTTTAAATTCATCGGTATCAACTACGGCTATTATTTCATCAAAACAATTTGCTTGTCTCATTTCTTTAATAGAATAATAAATCATTTCTTTGCCATTTATTTTTAAATATTGTTTATGTACGGCACTTTTAAATCGTACACTTGCACCTGCAGCCAAAATAACACCAACATTCATAATTAAATAATTCCTCTTTCTTCTAAAAGTATAGAAATAGTACTATAATCATCAACTTTAATGCAATCAATGTTATTGATTAATACTTGTTCATCATTGCCACCTTTTTTAAAATCATCACCAACATATAATATTTCATGCTTTTTGATATTATGTTCTTTTGCATATCTCATAATAGCTAAATATTTATCATAGTCTTTTTTTATTATATCAAAAGAAGATGTTCCGCCAATAAAACAATTGAAATCTTTAAAAGCATCTGTAACTATTTCATATATTGCAGTTCTTTTTGCTCCATTAGGATCAAAAATTAATTTATCTTTTAATGCAGCCTTTGTTCCGATTAATGGAAAGGTTACAGCTCCAGATTTATGGAATTCAATACTGTCTCCTATATAAGATGTATAACCAGTTATTTTTCTTAGTTTAGCTATTGTTTTTATGAAGAAATCTTTATCTATCGTATATGAGTAATTTTTAACTAAATAGAACTTGTTATTGATAATGTTGGATTCTTGCATTCCATAATTTCCTATTATATCAATAGGATATTGATCTAGTTGGTTATATATTCTTTCGCAACTTCCAGCACCAACAATTATGGTTTTGTATTTTTGAGAAAGTTTGTTAAGTAACTCTTTATTTTTAGCCTCTAGTTTGGACTTATGTTGTGTAAGAGTTCCATCTAAATCCATTGCAACTAATTTATATGCCATCATTAATATTTCCTCTTATTTTTAGTAAAGCTTTACAATAATTTAGATCATGAGAATGTGTTATTTTTAGGTTGTCAGTAAAACCAAAGTTAATATATAACTTATAGTCTTTTGGCATTTGTTGATTTGTAGCTGTTATTTTAGAGTTTTTGTCAAAGTTGTCATAAAGCATTTTAAAATTGAAAGCTTCTGGGGCTTGTATTAAATAGTAGTCATCACGATTAACAGAGTGTGCATTAAAACTGCCTAAGCTATCTACAATTTTTTGTCCTGTTGTTACAGCATCATATTCATCTAGTTGCTTTAAATAAAAATCTACAATTTTAGTAGAAATCATAGGTCTTGCTGCTTCTGCTATAATTATTTTTTTACAAACATTTAATGAATTAACATAATCAAGCCCATTTTTTAATGATTCGTTTCGGGTGTCTCCACCTTGAATGGCTTTCACACCATATTTTTTTTCAATATGAGAAATATATTCTTTTGCTGCAACTACAACAATTCCATCAACTTTTTTGCTGTTCTTAAATGCATCTATGGTATATGCAATTACTTCTTTTCCATTTAACTTTAGATATTGCTTTGGTATTTTGGAATTAAATCGTGTTCCAACTCCACCAGATAGAACTATTGCAAAATTCATATAAGTCTCCTTTCTATATCATATAATATGTTATATTAGAAGCATTATTTTGTCAAATTCGCTAAGCATGTAAAACTCATTTATATTATTTAATTTTGCTGGCTAGTCTTTTAATTTGACAACAATCATAATATTGCTTTATATTAAGTATAATATTTGTTAACTTGAAGTTAATGGTCTAATTTTTGGGACTAGCGAAATAGTGTATGAAAAAATGTTTAATTGTAATAAATGAAATAAGCGGAAAAAGTTCATCTATAGATGAGCAAAAGCTTGTTGATTTATATTCCAAAAAATATGAAGTTGATGTTGCTAGAATAGTTAGCGAAACAACCATTTGGTCTGGCAAAGGGTATGATTTGGTCATTGCTTGTGGTGGTGATGGGACTTTAAACAATGTTATCAATAGTGATTTAGACAAAAAGACAGAAATTATTCATTATTCTTTTGGAACGTTTAATGAATGTGCCAAGGCAAAAGGGAAAAATGGGAAATCTTTTAATGATAAAGTTCAATTAAAAGAATATGCCACTGCAAATAATAGAATTTTTAGTTATGTTTTAGCAGCAGGCAGTTTTACGCCTTTAGGATATGCCGTAAAACCTCAAACAAAGAAAAGATTTGGCATATTAGCATATTTAGCAAAAGTTGTTCCAGCATATAAAGTTCATAACATAAGAGCAAGAGTAACTGCAGATGGTGAAACATATTTAAATAATTACACTTTAATTATGGTGATTGACTCAAAGAGATGTTTTGGTTTTAATTTCAATAAACTGTATCGTCCAGATAATGGAAAAGTGCAATTGCTGTTAATAAAAAGCCCTGGCAGAGAGGATAGTTTTAAAAATAAAGTGAAAATGTTTTTTCCATTTTTTAGAGCATTTTTTATGGGCTTTAAAAAGGAATATAAAAGCAAATGTGTAGTTTTTAAAAGTGCTGAAAATATAACAATAGAGTTAGAGGGGAAAGAAACTTTTAATATAGATGGTGAAGCCGTAGATTTTGATGGTAGAATTGATGTTAGTGTAAATGCACCAGAAAAAGGTATTTATATAGGAAACCCCAAAGAAGTTAGAAAAAGATTTTTGAAAATGCATTAATTTTATAATCATTTTATCCAACACTTTTAACATTTTATAGAGCTTTTTATAGAGCATTTAATGCTTATCTTGTAAATATACTATAAAATATAGTATAATCTAGTCAATTATAGATATAAAAACTTTGTAAAGAATTTTACTGGTTGTGGGAGGGGATATGAACTTATCAGATTATGCTGATATTAGAAATCAAGCACGTTTTGCTATAAGCTATAAACTGCGTGAATGCATATATAAAAGTTTGCAAAAAGTTGCATATAAAGAAGTTGCAAAATTTAATGTTGAATTTGCAGTAACAAAAGAACCTGTTCCGTTTGAAAAAAGATTAGAACTCGAATATAAGCCAATTTCAAATTATGAAAAGTGGAGTGAAGAGTCATATGAGTGTGGATGGTTTAAGTTAACTGCCGATGTGCCAAAAGAGTATGAAGGTGTGCGTCTTGCAGGACTTGCAAATTTAGGTGCAGAAGCTTTATTTGTTGATGACACAGGGCAAGCTTTACAGGGACTTAGTACTTTAATGGCAGTTATAGAATATACTCAACCTGCAAGAGGAAAAAGTTTTTTTGAAATAACAAAAAGTGCAACTCCTGGAAAACTTGAAGTATGGCTTGAAGCTGGTAACAATAAAAAAGATACTCAAAGAATAAGGAGTGCTAAATTTAAATATGCAAAACTAGTCACAGTAAGAGATGATGTTGTGCAGTTTTACTACGATTATCTATTTTTAGATATGTTGCGTTTTGCAATAAATGGATCAAAAAATGCAAAAAAGAGAAAGAGCATTGTATCTTCTATGAAAAAGGCATTACAATTAGTTGGATTTGATCATCTTCCAGAAAACGTTCAAAAGGGTAGAGAAATTTTAACCAAAGAAATTGAATCAGGCGAAGATTTCCCATTTACTCTTTATGCAATAGGACATGCTCATTTAGACCTTGCATGGTTATGGCCAATTCGCGAAACTAAAAGAAAAGCAATTAGAACACTTGCAAATCAAGTGAGAAACATTGAAAGACATGAAGGATATAAATTTGGATTGTCTCAACCTCAACAACTAGAATGGATTAAAGAAATGGATCCAAACCTATACGAGCAAGTAGCACATCATATTAAAGAAGGTAATATTGAAGCTCAAGGTGCAATGTGGGTTGAAAGTGATGTTAATGTCCCATC
>JGI24709J26583_10002049_pt1 | contig 16832 bp, 15 predicted proteins | sample BioPla2DNA1_FD_26583 | JGI IMG/M metagenome (IMG submission 26583) | reverse complement strand
AATATAGATGGTTATGCAGATATTCAATTTTTGAATGAACCAGGTACCATGAATAATAGTTATGATTTGTATGTATGGGATGAGAATATCCAAAATTTTGTTAAAGTAAGATGTGATGAGATGCTTTCCAATTTTGAGGTACACAATGGTTATTTGAAAAATTGGCAAAAAGGAAGCGCAAATTCCGGTGTTATTCAAAAACTTGTATGGAAGAATAATTATACTTTGATTAAAGAATCAGAAGAGTCGTACAATGTTGACTAGACTATCGTAATTGCAGATTCTATTTATCCCAAATATCTAAAAGCATTAAAAAAGTAAGACATCATTTGCAGATATTAGAAATAAAATGACAACCAATGTATAAAAATAAATAAGGTAGAAAAGTCTTGAAATAGGGCTTACACCCATCCCCCATCAAGCCCAATAATCTGACCGGTGAGATACTCGCTTGAAGATGCCAGATAATAAGCAAGCTCTGCCACCTCTTCGACACGACCGAGCCGACCGGTTGGAATGTCCTTAGACAGTTGTATAAGCTCATCATCCGTAAGGAATCGGTTCATCTCGGTATCTATGGCACCGCAGGCGATGGCATTTACCTGAATGTTGCTTGGTGCAAGCTCTTTAGCCAGAGCCTTTGTAAATGCATTCATGGCTCCCTTTGATGCGGAATAAGCCACCTCGCAGGAGGCACCGACATTACCCCAGACGGATGATATATTAATAATCTTACCTCTTTTTTCGCGAACCATATCAGGGACAGCAAGTGAACAGCAGTTAAAAACCGACGTCAAATTAGTTCTTATTATCACATCCCAGTCCTCGACAGACATATCTGTAAGTAAGCCGACATAGGATATGCCCGCATTATTTACCAGAACATCTACATGACCAAACCGTTCATTAATCATTGAGAACAATTCTTTAGCTTTATTATGATCGCCCATATCTCCTAGGTATGCCAAGCAGGAAACCTTATACTGTTCTATTTCGGTTTTAGTCTGCTTAAGTTTCTCTTGATTCCTGACACCGTTTATTACGATGTTATAGCCTGCCTGTGCAAATCTGAAAGCAATGGCTTTTCCGATACCTCTGGAAGAACCTGTAACAAAAACTGTCTTATTGCTGTTATTATCATTCTTACTCATAAACTGTCTCCCATCTGATTGCTATGCTTATTCAAAGAATAATCCGGTTATTGTGGATAGTATATCATGAATTTTCAGACTTATAAAGTATGGTTGCTTAGAAAATGGCGGTATGATAAAATGTTTTCAGATGAGAGGTGGAACAAATGAGGAAAAGTGCAGGCAGAATATTTGTAATAGGGCTTCTGAAATCCCTTCTTTTTTTCGTTCTGTTTACTCTAATCAGTGTGTCAAGCTACAAATTATTCATGCACTTTTATGGCATTGAAGATAATGATGTAATAGCTGCCATACCTTCTGATAATAAGCATGCTATAATAACAGAACCTCAAATTGATGTTGTATCTAAGCATCTGATTTACTGCGTGGATGAAGAGACCGGAGATATAATGAAGTTGGTTCTGGAGATATTCGACTGTGAAAGGCTGAGGTTAAATTATATTACCATTCCTGTTAAGACACAGATAACATTATCGGATTCACTGCATAAGGAGCTTGTTCTTATTAAGCCGTCTATTCCGGGGTTTCTTAAGTTATCTGCCATAACTGGATATCTGCCAAAAGAAACAGTATATGAATATGGAGTACGGATTATTGAAGAGCTGCTTGATATCAATATCAGCTATTATACAGTTGTACCACAAAGTATTTATGATACTGTATTTGAAACCGAAGCTATAAATCAAAAATCAAAGACATACCCCAGAGAGGTTTTTTCTGATGGATTTTTGGAGTATTTACATACAATAAACACAGAAACACAGTTATATAATTATATAGAAGAGCTGTATACCAAAATCAATTCTAATCTCACCTTTGAAGAAAAGCTTAATTATATGGAAAGCTACATGAATATTCCCGGCAGGAACATACGGTTTGAGGTGATTGCAGGTACAGACAGCAATAGTGGCTATATCATTGATAAAACGTCAGTTGATCTGCAGCTTAAGACTTACTTAGGTGAATAAACCCATTTCATAAAGGCAGAATATAAATACAGGGACTATTGTGAAGCAACCGGAATAAGTAATGAAATATAAGGATATTAGGGAACAGAACGATGTCTGATAGAAAAGTAAGAAGTAAAAAATATGAATCATTTAGAAAATATGCAACTATTATCATAGGCTCATTTTTAATGGCAGGAGCTATTAATCTGATATATGAGCCTTTGGGCTTGGTAACCGGGGGAATATCCGGGCTGGCTATTGTAGTAAAAGAACTAACCTCAGTCATATGGGAAGGCGGTTTTCCTGTATGGCTTTTTACAGTCATAGCCAACATTCCTTTATTCATAGCAGCTATTAAATTATTAGGGTTAAAAACCATGTTTTATGTATTTGTCGGCACGGTGAGTCTGGTAATATCCTTAATGATTATTCCGATATATGATTTTCAGTTTAATGATTTACTGCTGTCATCTGTTGTAGGAGGAGCCTTGACGGGAGTAGGCATGGGGATGGTGTTTTCCGCATTTGCATCCACGGGAGGAACGGATTTGCTGGCTACACTGATTCATAGATACAAGCGACATATTTCCGTACCGTTTATTCTAACGTTTATTGACGGAGCAATTATAGTATTAGGAGCTTTAGTATTCGGACTGGGAAATGCTTTATATGCCATTATATCCGTATTTATAGCGGCCAAAGTTTCGGACAGTATATTAGAAGGCTTGAAATTTGCCAAGATGGCATATATTATTTCTGACGAGTATGCCAGGATTGCAGAGGAAATAATGACCAGCCTTGACCGGGGAGTAACAGGGATTAACTCTACAGGAATGTATTCAAATAAGGATAGAAAAATGCTCTTTTGTGTGGTATCCAAGAAAGAAATAGTTAAAATAACTGAAATTGCCAAGAAAATAGACCCGGATTCTTTTGTAATTGTGAACGATGTTCGTGAAGTTATGGGCGAGGGTTTTATTGAATATAGACAGTAAATAAGCAAAAGCCAATTATATTCTCGGTAAAAACACGTAAATTTTCTTTTAATATACAAATTATACAAAAGGATAAAACCGATTTTGTTAAAATGGGATATGGTTTAAGTAATACAAATAGTGTATCATACTTGTATAACTTTGTACAAGAAAATACCAATTTTTTATGGGAGGATAGGAAATGGCAAGTGTATTGCTAAAGAACATTACGAAACAATACCCTAATGGTGTAGTGGCTGTAAAAGACTTCAGTCTTGAGATTGCTGATAGGGAGTTCGTAATTTTTGTAGGACCATCGGGCTGTGGTAAATCAACAACATTGAGAATGATAGCAGGACTTGAAGAGATTACCCAGGGTGAACTTTATATTGATGATAAGCTGGTAAATGATGTTGAACCTAAGGATAGAGATATTGCGATGGTTTTCCAGAACTATGCGTTATATCCACATATGTCGGTTTATGACAATATGGCATTTGGTTTAAAATTAAGAAAGGTTCCCAAGGATCAGATTGATAAGGTTGTTCATGAAGCTGCCAAGATTCTTGACATTGAGCATTTACTGGATCGTAAGCCTAAGGCTCTATCCGGTGGTCAGAGACAGCGTGTAGCCATGGGTCGTGCAATTGTGCGTAATCCTAAGGTATTCCTTATGGATGAGCCTTTATCCAACCTTGATGCGAAACTAAGAGTGCAGATGCGTATCGAGATTTCCAAGCTACATCAAAAGCTGCAGACAACTTTTATCTATGTAACACATGACCAGACAGAGGCTATGACTCTTGGTACAAGAATTGTTGTTATGAAGGATGGTTTAATCCAACAGGTTGACACACCTCAGAACCTTTACGATAAGCCTCAGAACTTATTCGTTGCCGGTTTCATGGGATCACCTCAGATGAACTTTATTGATGCTCTCGTTGTTAAGAAAGGCGACGATGTATTCGTAGAGTTCTGCAACAACTCATTGAAGTTACCTGAGAACAAGGCAAAGAAGGTTATCGATGGCGGCTATGAAGATAAGACAGTTGTCATTGGCATTCGTCCTGAAGATATACATGACGAAGAAGTATTTATTAACAATTATCCTGATGCTGTGATTGAAGCCACTGTCAGAGTTTACGAGCTTCTTGGTGCTGAAGTATTCTTATACTTTACACTGGATGATAATCTGGATATTACAGCTCGAGTAAATCCCCGTACAACTGCAAGACCGAATGATACATTAAAGATTGCCTTTGATATGTCAAAGCTGCATGTGTTTGATAAGGAGACAGAGCAGGTAATAACCAACTGATAACTAAAAAGAACTTATTATTAAAGGGAACACTTCGGTGTTCCCTGTTTTTGTGCAGCAGAAGATGTGTATACTNTCCGGCTACTCTAAAACTTTTCAGATATAGTTAAGNGAGAAAACAAATTGGCGGCCATATAATTTTATAATATTGTACTAATAATTTTATGCAATATTAATAAAAATAGTTTACTTTATACTATAATAGTGCTAAAATGGGACTAGTATCTATGAATTATAAGTAAAAATAGAAATATAATAATAAAGGAGAGTATATATGATTTCAAATCAAATTCTTCAGAATACGATTGATGGTTTAAAAGGAATTACACGTATTGATATCGCTGTTATGGATACTGACGGAAAGGTTTTAGCATCTACATCAGAGAATGCAGAGCAATATGAGAATATAGTATTATCCTTTGTTGCATCACCAGCTGACAGCCAAGCTATTCAGGGTTATCAGTTTTTTAAGGTGTTTGATGAGCATCAGCTGGAGTACATTATCGTTGCTAAAGGTGACAGCGAGGATGTATTTATGATTGGCAAGATTGCTGCTTTTCAGATTCAGAATCTTCTGATAGCTTATAAAGAGCGTTATGATAAGGATAATTTCATTAAGAACCTTCTACTGGATAATCTGCTGCTGGTAGACATATATAACCGTGCTAAAAAGCTTCATATTGATACCGAAGCCAGGCGTGTTGTATATATTATTGAGACTAAAAATGATAAGGATGCTAATGCTCTTGAAACGGTACGTAATCTCTTCTCCGGAAAGACAAAGGATTTTATAACGGCCGTAGATGAAAAGAACATTATTCTTGTTAAGGAAGTAAAACCCAATGAGACCTATGAAGATCTGAATAAAACAGCAAAAATTATTCTTGATATGCTGAATACCGAAGCTATGACTAAGGTTAACGTTGCATATGGTACAATAGTATCTGAGATTAAAGACGTATCAAGGTCTTATAAGGAAGCCAAGATGGCTCTTGATGTAGGCAAGATTTTTTACAGCGGCAGAAATGTAGTGGCATATAATAACCTGGGAATCGGAAGATTAATATACCAGCTGCCTATGCCTTTATGCAAGATGTTCATCAAAGAGATATTTGATGGGAAATCACCGGATGATTTCGATGAGGAGACACTGACTACAATAAATAAATTCTTTGAGAACAATCTTAATGTATCTGAAACATCCAGGCAATTATATATTCATAGAAATACTCTTGTGTATCGGTTAGATAAGCTGCAAAAGAGTACTGATCTTGATCTTCGTGTATTTGAAGATGCAATTACTTTCAAAATTGCTTTAATGGTAGTTAAGTATATGAAATACATGGAACAGTTAGATTATTAAGGTCATACAATTATGTGGCTTAGCATGTTAGGAGGACTAATATGAGAAAAAGATTTTTAACCGGCTTTCTGTCGGGGCTTATAGGGGCAATGTTCTTAGTGATTGTAGCCGGTGCTACATATTTGCATGTGAATGATGATTTAAAGAAGAATGGCAATCCGTATGAAGGTGTATCGGCTGCTGAGAAAGATAATGATGAAAATGAATATACCTATGATGAAATTGTTGAAAAGTTAACTGTTTTGAAGATGCTTATTGATACCTATTACTTAGAAGAGGTAAACTCAGAGAATTTTGCTACAGGGATATACAAGGGCTTTATAAGCAGCTTGGATGATCCGTATTCAACATACTATACCAAAGAGGAATATGCGAATCTGATAGAAAGCTCCTCCGGTGTATATCATGGTATCGGAGCTGTAGTCAGCCAGGACGTGAAAACCGGGATTATCACCATTGTAAAACCGTATAAGGGATCACCGGCGTATGATGCGGGTTTGCTTCCTAATGACATTATATATAAGGTGGAAGGCGAGGAGGTTACCGGTGAAGACCTTACAGAGGTTGTAAGTAAGATTAAAGGTAAGGAAGGCACTGAGGTAAATATCACAATCTACAGAGATGGTGTATCTGAACCGATGGAATTTACTATTATACGCCAAAAAATTAATATTCCGACTATTGAATATGAGATGCTGGATGATGATATCGGATATATTCAGATTGTTGAATTTGATGATATAACTATTTCTCAGTTTAGCAGAGCACTTCGTACATTAGAAAGAAAGGGAATGAAAAGCCTGATTGTAGATGTAAGAAACAACCCGGGCGGTTTGTTAAACTCTGTGATGGAGATATTGGACCGTCTTCTTCCGGAAAGCTTAATAGTATATACAGAGGATAAAAATAAGCAGCGGGAAGAAAAGCATGCAAAAAAGCCGGATCAGTTTAATAAACCTATGGTAGTACTGATTAACGGCAACAGTGCAAGTGCCTCGGAGATATTTGCCGGTGCTTTGCAGGACTATAATAAAGCAACTGTTGTGGGAACCACCAGCTTTGGTAAGGGAATTGTACAATCGGTAATACCTCTAAGTGATGGAACTGCCGTAAAGCTTACCATATCTAAATATTTTACACCGAAAGGCCGCAATATTCATGGTACCGGAATTGTACCTGATGTGGAGATTGATCTTGATGAAGAACTGAAACAGCTGATAACCATTCCACATGATCAGGATAATCAGCTTCAGAAAGCGATAGAGATATTAAAGGAGCAAATGAAATAGGTAACTCGTACTTTGAGGAGAATCATGAAAACCACGGCAATTATACTATTTATATTAACTTATGTTTTATTACTGTCATTGCCCAAAATAAGAGCATATATAGCCTTAACTTCGGCTGCTATATTTGTTTTTCTGGGAATTTTACCTTTGGACAAGGTTATTGCAGCAATAGACTGGAATGTAATATTAATGATAGCGGGAACAATGGGAGTGGTCGGATTCTTCATTGAATCTAAGATGCCCTCTCTGCTGGCTGACAAGATTATTAATTGGGTGCCGAATGTGAAATGGGCAATTGTTGCACTGGCATTATTTGCCGGTGTAATATCCGCCTTTGTTGATAATGTGGCAACTGTATTAATGGTAGCTCCTGTTGCCGTAAACATTTCAAAGAAGCTGAAGATGTCGCCGGTGCTTAGTGTAATCAGTATCGCTATCTCTTCTAATCTTCAAGGAGCAGCCACATTAGTGGGTGATACCACTTCGATATTGCTTGGAGGACATGCCAATTTGAGTTTTATAGATTTCTTTTATCTTGAAGGAAAGCCGGGAATATTCTGGGCAGTCGAAGCCGGTGCTCTGGCTTCTGTAATTGTTCTTTTGGTACTTTTCAGGAAAGAAAAACAGCTTATAGAGACTCAAGGGCTGACAGAGGTCAAGGATTATTTCCCTACGGTTCTTTTGGCAGGTATTATTGTATTATTAATTCTCAATTCGTTTGTGCCAAATGATTACAAGCCGGATGCTATAGAAGATTTAATGAATGGTATTATATGTATGTCTTTGTTCCTAATAGGGCTAATTCGTAAGATTATAAAAACAAGAAAAGCCGATTCAATATCTGAAGCAGTTAATTCCATTGATTATGATACAATTCTTTTATTGACAGGATTGTTTGTTGTAATAGGTGGAATTACAGAAGCAGGGTTGGTAAAAGATATCAGTCAGATATTTGTTAAAGCAAGCGGAGACAACGTGTTTTTGATGTATACATTGATTGTATGGGCTTCGGTTCTTTTCTCGGCATTTATAGATAATATTCCATATGTAGCTACCATGCTTCCGGTTGTAGGAGAGATAGCAAAAATTATGGGGGTTCAGCCAAATCTCCTGTATTTCGGTTTACTGACAGGAGCAACCTTGGGCGGCAATATTACACCAATAGGAGCTTCTGCCAATATTACCGGTATAGGAATTTTGCGTAAAGAAGGGTATGAGGTAAGTGCAGGTACATTTATGAAGGTCAGCGTACCATTTACATTATCTGCTGTTATGACAGGCTATATATTAATCTGGCTTATATGGAGCTGATCATTAGGAGAAATTTAGCAAAGACTTAGAAAAGCACGTCAGGGAACGTGCTTTATATTCGTGAAAAATACTAACATTTGCCTATAATATTTATTGATAATTAGCCGATAAATATTATAGAGTTGAAGAAAAATAAATACTTAGTTCAGTTAGGTAGTGATAATATGCGTATAGATGCGTACAACAAATTGAGCAGAATTTATAACACAGGTAGTGTTAAAAAGACTTCTAAATCAAGTGGAAGCAGCTTTAGTGATAAGCTGGAGATATCCCAGAAAGGGAAGGATTTTAGAGTGGCAAAGGAGATTGTCTCTCAGATACCTGATGTGAGGGAGGATAAGATTAACGAGATCAAGAAACAGATGGAATCCGGAACTTATAATATAGGTATGAAAGAAGTAGCCGATAAAGTGGTTAGCCGTTATTTTGATGAGTTGGTATAATTAACTTTCTTCGTATAGGGTATCAAACCCTATACGATAATATCGGAAATGAGGTAAATTGTGGCAAGTATAATTGAAGAATTGATTGAAGTTCTGGAAAATGAGTTAGATGTGTATAATCAGCTTATTCCTGTTGTCAGAGAAAAAACACAGGTAATTGTTAAGAATGATACAATAGCCTTGCAGGAAATAACTGCACAGGAGCAGAGTGCAATAGATCAAATAACAGCACTTGAGAATAAAAGAATCAGGGTAATGAACGATATAAAAACAGTTCTCGGAACAGAAGATAAGGATTTAAAGCTTAGCACCCTGATAGGTCTGTTGAAAGATGAACAAAAGGAAAAAAGAATCTTATCAGAGCTTCATGATAAGCTTAAAGAAACTATAAATATTTTAGTTGAGATAAATAACAGAAACAAAAATCTGATACAACAATCCCTAGAATTGATAGAATTCAATTTGAATTTTCTACAAAGTACAAGGATGTCGCCGGGGAACAACACTTACACTAAAAGTGCATCACAATATGATGAAAAATCATTTGGAACAGGGATGTTTGATGCAAAACAGTAAGTAGATCAGAGTGAAGGTGGTATGTTATGGCTTCATTTAGCAGTTTGCATATCGGGGTTTCGGCTCTAAACGTCAGTCAGGCGGCCCTTAATGTTACATCACATAATCTGGCCAATGTAGATACAAAAGGCTTTGTAAGACAACAAACGGTAATTACTGACTTTCAATATATAAAGTGGGGGGAGTCCCACCTGTCATCCATGCAGAGAGGTCTGGGTGCTAATTTTGCTGAGGTGAAACAGGTGAGAGATACCTTTTTAGATCAAGCCTATCGCCAAGAGATTGGCAGACAGGCTTTTTATGAAGCCCAATATGCCACAATNAATGAAATTGAAGGATTATTCGGCGAGCTGGAAGGAGTACAGTTTCAGAATACAATAAAGGAATTATGGGAAGCGCTGCAGGAGCTGACCAGAGAGCCTGACAATATCGTAGCTCGGGCTTCATTTATTCAAACTGCAGTATCCTTTGTAGAAAGAGCTGACAGAATATACAGCCAGATGAATGATTACCAGATTAATCTTAATACAAAGATTTTAGATCAGGTTAATCGTATCAATGAGATTGGCAATGAAATCAGAGAACTTAATATAAAAATCAGGCATTATGAGAGCTCGGGAGTAGAGAAGGCGAATGATTTAAGAGATAACAGAAATCTGCTTCTTGATGAACTTAGTGAAATGGTAGGAATTACATATAAAGAGAATGCGGCAGGCGTTGTTACGGTAAATGTGGAAGGAGTTCCATTTGTAACAGAGGATACGGTTTACAGAATGGATACTGTACCGGTCAACGATAATACTCAGATGCTAAAGCCTATCTGGGTTGCCCATGGATATGTTGATGTTTATAACTTAGACACACCACCGTCATCAATGAAAAATACAGATATTGGTTCACTAAAGGGCTTGCTGACGGCAAGAGGTCATAAGCAGGCTAATTATACGGACATACCTGTTCGTGACAGATATGAGACGGAGAAACAGTATCAGGATGCGGTAAATGTATATAATAATGTTGTCAATCCGTCAATAATGATGACAGTCCAGGCTCAATTTGATCAATTGATACATGGGATCGTTACAATGATTAATGACACACTGTGTCCCAATAAAGAGATAACTTTAGCAGATGACAGCAAGATATGGGTTTTGGACGAGGAAAATGCTCCCGTCGGCATGGATACACATAAGATAATGGGAGAAGCATTATTCAGCAGAAAATCTACCCCCCGTTATACAGATTATCAGGATGTTCAAATTATTAATGCAGAAGGGGATATTGAGACTATTTCAGTTCGTATATATATAGAAGAGGATCCGACGGATAACTATACTCTCTATACACTGGGAGAGATTGAGGTTAATCCTAATATTCTGCAAAACAACTCATATCTGCCTCTGTCAAAGAATGACGGAACAGGGGCATATGATATTGAGATGGCACAAAGACTTCTGGCTAATTGGAAAAAGCCATTTGCAACTCTTTCGCCGAACTCTTTAACCTTAAACAATATAAATGAATACTATATAGCTTTTATATCAGAGATCGCCAATAGGGGCGAACAGATGCATACTATCAGCCTAAATCAGATGTCGATGGTAGACAGTATTGACAACAAAAGAACGGAGGTTACCGGTGTATCCTCCGATGAGGAATTGACAAATCTAATTAAATTTCAGCATTCATTTAATGCTGCCGCCAGATATATCAATGTTGTAAGTGAGATGCTGGAGCATATCATAATGAGACTGTAAAACTGTTTATGTTAATATAAGTACTAATAAAGGTTTAGGTATTATAAGGAGAAGTTATGGGATCAACATTTTTCGGATTACATATTGGACAAACCGGTTTGTATGCTTATCAGGCTGCTCTTGATACTACTGCTCATAATATATCCAATTCAGAGACTGAAGGGTATACCAGACAGGTTATGGGGCAGAAAGCAGGCAAAGCCCTTAGGGTGAACAGTACCTACGGTATGGCAGGAACCGGTGTCAATGTCACGGGAGTTATCCAGCTAAGGGATGAGTATTATGACGTTAAATACAGAAAAAACAATGCAATTCTGGGCGAGTACGCCAGTAAGACCCATTATATGACTGAGATCGAAAATTATTTTAATGAGATTAGCTTGGAAGGATTTACAACCACATATGATGCTCTATATAACAGCCTTCAGGAGCTATCTAATAATGCAGGCAATCTTACTGTAAGAAATCAGGCAATCAATTATGGTAAGAGTCTTACGGAATTTTTTAATACCTTATCAGAAAACCTGAAAAATATTCAGGATGAATGTAATTTTGAAATTAGAAATATGGTAGAAAAGATTAATTCCATTGCACAGCAGATTGCAGCTCTTACAAAGCAGATTAATACACTTGAGGTAAGAGGCGGGGCAGCTAATGATCTTAGAGACCAAAGAGCCCTTTTGGTTGATGAATTATCTAATTTGGTAAATGTATCAGTTACGGAGAATATTGTTGGTGCGGATATTGGTATCACCAGTTATGTATTAAAGATAGATGGACAAACCTTAGTGGACGGAGGTAATTATAATACTCTTCAGGTGATTCCCAGAGAAAGAAGGCTCAATCAGAATGATATTGACGGATTATATGATGTGTACTGGTCTAATGGTCAGCTGTTCAATCTGGGAAGTCAGAATCTCGAGGGTTCTCTAAAAGCCTTGTATGAAATTAGAGACGGTAATAACAGACATAATCTTCAGGGAAGTGTCTCAGCTGTTGCAGGTGATAATTATGTAACAGTAACAAACACTAATATTAATGAGGTGGAGAGATTAAACATTCCGGAAACAGGAGTTATTACCGTAGGAAATCAGGATTATGTATATGTAGGATTTGAAGTTGTACAAGATGAGGATACGGGAGAGTTTATCTATTCATTTGAGCTTGAAGAACACCTTTGGACAGATGCTATAGATACCACAGCATCTATAGGAGAAAGCATAAATTACAAAGGAATTCCCCATTATTTGGATCAGATGAATCTGTTCATAAGGACATATGCAAGAGCTTTTAATGAGATACATAGAACGGGAAGAGATCTGTATAATAATCCCGGAATGGATTTCTTTATTGCAACTAATAAGGTAAACGGCAGGGAGTATGTGTTTGGACCTTATGAGGAATCGGATGATTATTATTACTATGATTTTAATACATTCAATTCTCAAACAGGCAGCTTTTATGAAGAGGTACCTGATGACAGACCATTATATGGTTCATATTATTTTTTGACAGCAGAGAATTTCACTGTTAACAGTAAATTGATGAATGATCCCGGCTGTTTTGCAGCTGCGACCGATGTAGTGAATGGTATTGATAATAATGATGTTGTAGAGGCCTTAATTGCCTTAAAATCAGATAAGACATTATTTAAACAAGGTGAGCCCGGAGGATTTATGCATACTCTTGTTGCGGATATTGGAATAGATACAAAAAAAGCTAATAATTTTTCTTTAAGTCAGGAGAATATCCTTAGAGCCATTACAAACCAGAAGCTGTCAATATCAGGAGTAGATATAGACGAGGAAGCCATGAATCTTGTGCGGTTCCAAAACGCATATAATCTTTCTGCAAAGGTTATATCTGTTATGAATGAGATTTATGACAGATTAATAACGTATATGGGAACATAAAATCGGTTCGTATATTGTTCTTATGGGGATTGGATATTATGTATTGATGTTGGAGGTATAATATGAGAATTACAAACCGTATGATGACAAACAATATGCTCAACAATATAAATAAAAATAAACTTAATGTATCAAAACTGGAAGAGCAATATTCCACCGGTAAAAAGATTCAGAAGCCGTCGGATGATCCTATAGTTACTGTTCGGGCACTTAAGCTTCGGACTAATCTGACTGAGCTTGATCAGTATTATGAGAAGAATATTCCGGATGCAATCTCATGGATGGAGGTTACAGAAAGCTCTCTAACTACTATAAATGATATAATCAGGCAGATTAATACTCTGTGTGTTCAGGGAAGCACAGATACCTTTACAGCAACAAACCGNGCGTCAATTGTTCAGAACTTGGTAGAGCTNAAAGACCAAATTTATCAGGAAGGTAACGCTAATTACGCAGGCAGGTATATTTTCACAGGATATAAGACAGACAGTCCTTTAACTTTCATGGAAGATACCAATCACCTGCAATATGATATAACAGAGAATTTCACCGGTGCCGATATACAGATGATATCCAGAGTATCAGGATCATATGAGCTTAGCGACTATGATGATCCGTCAGTGGATTTTCAAGCTGCTCCAAAGATGGAGAATACATATAGGCTCAAGCTTTCTTATGATAGTCTTGATAACATTATTATTGACAGTATTCGTTATACTAAGCCTGTACCGGGAGAGGAATCAGAGGAACAGCCTTTGTTTACGAATATTAAGATTGTTTCGGCTTATGACCCGGATGCATATGTTCCGGATGATACACCTCCGGGCATTAATTTTATCTTTGAGACCGGAGAATTGATTCTGCACAAAAGCGTTTATGAAGAATTCAGAACAGCAGATAACATTGAATTATCGTACACAAAATCAAACTTTAAGAAGGGTGAGCTTAAACCGGAACACTATTTTAACTGCGTTATGACAGATATTTATAAGCCTGAACAACCGCCAATTAACTTCATAAAAGAAAAGCAGGAGATCAAATATGAAATCAATTACAATCAGAGACTTACCATAAATACAGAAGGATCAGATGCCATATCACACAGTATAGGAAGAGATATAGACGATATTCTTAAGAGCGTGGATGATGTTATTCAGGTTGAAGGAAAAATTGCTGAGGTAGAGAAGAGGCTGGAGGATATAAATCTAACTGAGGATCAGAGACTTCGATACGAGAAGATGCTTGAGCAGCTGGAGACTGAGCTTGAGCTGAAAAAAGAGGTTATGCAGAAAACCTTTGAAAGAGGAATAACCAGTTCCAATAAAGAACAGGATCGGGTCAATGTTGCTGTAGCAGACCTTGGCAGCAGGCACTTCAGGTTGAGACTGACAGAGAACAGACTTTCAAGTCAACAGGTGAATTTTAAGGAACTGATGTCAAAGAATGAGGATGTGGATATCGTAGAAGCCTTCATTAATTTTAGTGCAGCTCAAGTAATATATAATTCATCACTGTCAGCAGCTTCAAAAGTAGTGCAAAACTCTTTATTGGATTTTCTGTAAGGCTAAAAAATTTGTTGAAAGGGGAACCCTATGTTAGTAAGAACAAAGCATTTTGGGGAAGTTGATCTTAACGAGGATAAAATTATCAACTTTGATCAAGGAATTTTAGGTTTTGAAGATAATAAAAAATATGCTATAATTTATGATAATGAAAGTGGAGAAAGACCTGATATCACATGGTTGCAAAACCTCGAGGAACCGGCTCTTGCCATCCCTGTAATCAGCCCGTTCATTATTAAGCCTGATTACAACCCAACGGTTGAGGATGCACAGCTGTCTTCTCTTGGAGAACTGACTCCGGAGAATTTGGTGGTGCTGGTTTCTGTTACAGTGCCTAATGACATTAAGAAGATTTCAGTGAATCTTAAAGCTCCTTTTGTTATTAATGCAGACACTAAGAAAGGCTGCCAAGTAATAGCAGATAATGTGGATTATGAAGTGAAGCATTATATCTATGAGAAGCTGCAGGCTATTAAGAACGAGAAGGGGGGCAAATAATGTTAGCCCTNTCCAGAAAAGTAAATGAATCAATTATGATTGGCAATGATATCGAAATTACGATATTGGAAATCAAAGGAGACCAGATAAAAATCGGTATCAATGCTCCAAAATCAATACCAATCTATCGAAAAGAGCTTTATCTTCAAATATTAGAATCTAATAAAGAGGCTGCTTCCACACAAATAAATGAAGAAGCAATTAAGAAATTATTCGAGTAACCGGTAAATCGGGTTAAGATATAAAGCTTTTATATAAATATGCCGATATATTTATATATTAAAGGGATAGATATGTAATAAGACCGGCCTTAAGACTGTCAAGGATGATATTAAGGCGTATTGAAATATTTATATGAGAACACATGGAGGTGTATAAATATGGCTCTAGAAGTAGTTAAGACATCGGCATACCAGAGCAATGCTGGCTCAGCAGCACAAACATATGATGCTGGTGGGTTAAGAAATGCTGATGTCAATTTTGATTTATCAAAAAACCAAGTTTCAACAGGCATGCAACAAATTACAGAAAAAGATGAAAAAGAATCCCCAGTAAGTGAACAGCACATTAAATCTGAGATTTCCAAAGCCAATAAAAGGTTAAAAACATAATGTCAGATGCGAATTTGGATATCATGAAGAAACAAAAAGAGTGACTATCAAAGTATTTGACAAGGAAACCGAAGAGATTATTCGGGAGATACCTCCTGAAAAAACATTAGAAATGATAGAGAAGATGTGGGAGCTTGCCGGTTTACTGGTTGACGAGAAAAGATAGGAGGGATGATTATGGCTATGAGATTGTCCGGATTAATCTCCGGAATGGACACTGAGGCTGTTGTTGCTACATTAATGGAAGCACATAGGCTTAAGACCACGAAGATACAAAACAAGATAACAACCACCGAATGGAAGCAGGAGAAGTGGTCTGCTCTTAATGCCAAGATATATTCTTTATATACGGGATCATTATCTAAGCTCCGTTTGCAAAGCAGCTTTGCCGTCAAGACAGCAACGTCCTCCAATACGAGCAAAATAGAGGTAAAGGCAAGCCCTAACGCACCTGAAGGAACACATTTAATAAAGATTAAGCAGCTTGCCAGTTCACAATTTGTTACCGGAGAAAAGCTTGATACAGATAATAACGGCAACCTGATAAGCATGAATACTAAGCTGGTGGATCTTGGATTTGATGCATCCGAAGGCACCACAATACATATTAAACATGGTGATAAGCAGGTCAATCTTGATGTTAGAGAGAATACAACGGTTGGTAATCTGATTTCTTCTTTGCAGAGTGCAGGCTTAAATGCAAGCTATGATACGGTGCAGAAGCGTTTTTTTATTAGCTCAAAGAACAGTGGTAAGGAGAATACATTTGAGATTACCACCTCATCATCAGAGCAGGTACAGTATAAGAATGCTATCCGTGATTTCATAGGTTACGATTCATTAAGCAGTGCAAATAAAAGCAAAGTAGACGGATACCTTAACTCATATCTTGATAGTGATCTGACGCCCGAGGACAAGAATGCTATAAAGAACAAGCTTTTAGATATAAAGCATCAGCAGGTACGGACAAAGTATATTGATGATTATATATCGAGTGAGGATAATATTGCTGCTGTTACCCCTGAGGTAGTGGCAGAGCTTGAAAAGGATCTCGAAGAAGGCGAAACCATAGATGATGCAGTATTACAAGCTGCAATAAAAGAAAGACTCAGAAAG
>JGI24709J26583_10002037_pt1 | contig 16874 bp, 20 predicted proteins | sample BioPla2DNA1_FD_26583 | JGI IMG/M metagenome (IMG submission 26583) | reverse complement strand
TTTATTTGGTTTCAATTATTCCGTAGTTACCATCTTTCCTTTTATATAAAACATTAATGTAGTCTGTTTCTGAATCTTGGAAAATAAAAAAGTCATGATTAAGCATGTTCATCTGCAAAATAGCTTCTTCCTCACTCATTGGTTTCATATCTAGTTTTTTTCTTCTAACTATTTTTTTTGTTTCTTCCTTTTCATCTTCAACATTTTCAAAATTAAAGCCCACATTTTTTAACTTTAAAGCCTTACTTTGTATTTTGGTCTTACTTTTTATAACTTGCCTTTCTAACTTATCAACAACAATATCGATGGCAGCATATAAATCGTTATGTTCTTCTTCATTTCTTAATGTTAAAGAATTTATTGGTATAGTAACCTCTATTTTTTGTTTGTTCCCTCTTGCTTTAAGTGTTATTTTTGCTGTTATTTCATCTGGCTTTTCAAGGTACTTATCTAATCTGCTTAACTTTTCTTCCACATAATTTTTAATTGCCTCTGTAATTAAAAGTTTATCACCACGTATTTCAAACTTCATTTATTTATACCTCCATTCTATATATTAATTATAACATGAATCAAAAAATATATAAATAGCAAAAATTGTAATAAAAAACTACCTATACTACGGTAGCTACATTTACGCCTTCTACATTAACTGCTTGCAGTCCTTTATCTGTGTGAATTAAATCAAACTTTACCACTTGACCTTCACTAAGAGTTTTAAAGCCATCCTGCTTGATGTTACTATAATGAACAAAGATATCTTCACCCTCTACATAATCAATAAATCCATATCCTTTTTCATTATTGAACCATTTTACTTTTCCAATCACTTCTTGCACCTCACCTTCTAGTAATTCCTTACATTAATAATATAACTCACGCGTATATGCTTTTCAACAAAAGGCATAAGACAAATTATTACATTTTTTGTGGCAACCTTCACATTAATATTTTAATAAATAATGTCTTCCTGAAACAAAACAAAACACGAAAAGGCTTTATTTCGACATAGAACGCCAACAAAGACTTCATATCTACATTTTTTAACCATTTTAAGCAATGTATAATTCTTTTTAAACAAGAAAAATCTACTGCACTAATTAAAAAGGTAAAATAATTATTATAATAGGGTGTGATTTTATGAAGACAATTGTTGTTAATAAGCTTGTTATGTTTATAGAAAATAATAGTCCATCATACAGCAAAACAGACCTTGAAAAAATAAAATATGGTTTAGAGGCTACTTATTTAACTATTGTAAAAGCAATCATTTTTATGATAGTTTGCTTTTTTCTAGGTTTATTAAAAGAATTTATTTTTTTAACAATAATTTTTAGTGGTATTAGATTATTTGCATTTGGATTACATGCACCTAATAGTTTCGTATGTTTGATATTATCTGGTTTTGTCTTCATTTTTGCTTCTTATTTATCGACTTTTATGATCATAGAAACACCAATTAAAATAATTTTTTTCGTAATTTGCATTATTCTTCTTCTTTTATATGCTCCTGCAGACACACATAAACGCCCCTTAATACATAAGAAAAAAAGAAGAATATATAAAATACTCTCTTTTTTTGTTTCTATAGTTTATTGTTTTATTTCACTCGTTACCAAAAATAATTTTCTATCAAATTGTTTATTATTTTCTGTGATAATTGAAATTTTGTTAATAATGCCTATTTCATATAAATTGTTAAATTTGCCCTATAACAATTATAAAAAATATAAAAGGGGAAATAGGGAATAAATTTATGAGAGGAGGATTATAATGAATAAAAAAGGTATTAAGATAATAAGTCGTGTTGTTGCATTAATTGGATTACTTGCTTCTAATGCTGCTTATGTCGGATGTATGCTCTTTTGGTTCGATGAACCAGATGCACCTAGAAGTATTATCGAAAGATAATATAAAAAACACTTCAAATAGAAGTGTTTTTATTTTAAATTTATTTTTAATTTTGTGACATAGTAATTATTGATTATTTCTTTTTCAACTGTTAATTTAGAATTGTTAGATACTATTTTTTTAACCAAAGCAAGACCATATCCTCTATTCTTACCTTTAGTCGTATATTTTATATCACTTATTTTTTTAATGTCAATTTTACCACTAAAGGTATTGGATAATATGAAATTAAATTCTTTTTTTGTACAAAATATTTCTAAGACAATTTGTTTTTCTTTTGATTCTATTGCTGCTTCTATTGCATTATCTAAAAATACCCCTAGTATTTTTATAATATCCTTATATAAATTAGCATCTAGATTTGCTAGGGAATTCTTTTTAACAGTTGAACTTATATTAGTTATAACTTCTAATCCTTCATCTTTTAGATACCCTAGTTTATAATATATGAGTCCTTTTAAACCACCCTTTGGAAGTTTTTCTATATCATTGATTATTTTACTTTCATCTTTTTTGTTATCCTTTATTATTGTATCTAAATATTGATCTAAATCTTTATTTTTTTTATTATTAAAACCTTTAATAGATATTAATTGATTATTAAAATCATGAATTATCATTCTGTTCTTATTTATTTCTTTTTCATATATTTCTAAATAATTAAACAAATATTCATACTTTTTATACATTGATATATTCAAATTTTTTTCTTTTATAAGTAGATAGGCTATAACACAAAATAAAACAACCAAAAATAGATTTAGGATATATTCTAATTTAAAACCAAATAGTATAAAGTTTTTGTTTACTAAAATAAAAATAATCATTAGTATTATTAAAATAATTTTTGTGTATTTGGTTCCTTCACAATTTTCTATCAAATTATTAAGTATTTGTTTTATTGTTTTTATTCTGTAAATTATATTAGTAAGTAAACCAATACAAATATTTGAAGTAATTAAAAGAGATAAGTTTGTTTGAATATCAATATTTAAGTTCCATATTTGAGAGGCAATATATAATAATAATGAAAATAACATTTCTGATATAAAAAATAAAAAGACGACAGCAAAAGCAAGAATAAAAGCCTTATTTATTGTCTTATTATATATGAAGTAATAGCAAACAAGCAAACAAAAAAAATTAAAAACCCCTCTTACAACACTATCAAATACGAAAGTTGAAAAAGATATAGCTATTATTAATAAAATAATTATTAATATATGTTGTGTTTTTTTTAGATTGATTTTTTCACCTATTATGGTTGAAGATAAATTTAGTTGAAAACTGTTAAAAACAATGGATGGGAAAAGTAGATCAACTAAAGACATATTTTTTCACTTCTTTCTTATATGTTTTTGATAACATTGTTATTTTTTCATTATTCACGAATGTTATTACATTTTCCTTAAAATCTATTGTCTTGACATTATCCTTATTTATTATGCATGCTCTATGAGTTTGAATAAAATTGTCAGGTAACATTGTCATTATTTCACTTAAGCTTAGTGATAACAAGTACTCTTTTGAATATGTTTTTAAAACTGTATTTCTCTTTCCAGTATCTTTTACAATATATAAAATATCATCATAATCGACTTTGTATGCCATTCTATTAAATTTGAAAGAAAATCTTTTTTTAACATGAGAAGCTTTTAATGCTAGTTTTAAAACATCATATAAATTTTGTTCGTAATTATCAAATTTTGAAATAAAATCTAATAGCATAAGCCTATTTTTAAAAGCATCATAAGCTAGTTCATAATGAGCCGTTAGAATTATAATAATGCTTTCCCAGTCTTTTTCACGAATCTTTCTTGCAACATCAAGACCAGAAAATGAATTAACTTCTATATCTAAAATATAGATCTTTTTCTCTCCTTTTTTTTCAATAAATTGCGAGAAGCTTTTATCATATTGAGAAAATTCTTTAGTTTGATATTCAATATCTGTTGGTANCATTAATTTTGTTATAACCTTACTTACTTTTTCTCTAATTAATTTGTTGTCATCAAATATTATAAATTGAAGCATACTAATACCCCTTTACTATTAACAAGTTGTTTATATTATAACATCATATCTTAAAATTGCATAATAAACAGAAATATGTATTTTATTTTTTGAGNTTCTTCTTTTTTAATCTTNTTTTATTTACTACGATATTTGTTGTTATTACAAACCACATCACGATTATAAATAGCGTTATATAAAGAAATATACCTAATTTAGCGTCCTTTAATACATAGACAATTGAAGCAAAAGCAAAAAGTGCATCTATATAATAAATTATAAGGACTGTGGTTCGGTGGGAAAAGTTCATTTTTAATAATTGATGGTGTAAATGCTGTTTATCAGGTTTAGNTATTGATTGTTTATTTATTAATCTTCTTAAAATAGCAAAAAAAGTATCTAGAATAGGTACTGCCATTATTAATATTGGAACTAAAAATGAAGTGAGTGTTACATTCTTAAAACCTAATAAGGCAATAATTGAAATTATAAAACCTAAAAACATCGATCCTGATTGTCCCATAAAAATTTTTGCTGGATGGAAATTATGAACAAGAAAACCTAGGGATGAACCTAACATAATAAAAGATAGAACTATATCAAGGCCTCCTGTTTTGTTCATAATGAAAGCAATTACACCAATCGTTACAAAATAAATTGATGAAATGCCTGCTGCTAAACCATCAAGACCATCTATAAGATTTATNACATTGATCATTCCCACTATAAAAATTATTGTTATTGGATAAGCAAAAATACCGAAATTAAGATGTAACCCAAAAGCATCAATTTCACTTAATAAAAGACCACCATAAAAAACAACAACAAAGGCTGCTGCTATCTGCGCAATTAATTGATATCTTGCCTTAATGGAATTAATGCTATCTATAATACCTGTAATAATTAAAATGAAACTACCAATCAAAATAGCGTTCATAATTACTGTTTGTTCACAAAAAAACATATAGCCTAGAATAAAACCTGAAAATATAGCTAGACCGCCTAAATTAGGCATGTTTACTTTATTTACCCGCCTTTCATTTGGTTTATCAACTGCACCAATATGCAATGATATTTTTTTAATTATTGGAACAAGCAATACAGTGAAAATAAATGTAGTTACAATAATTATAAGAACTTGTTTTAAATCATATTTCATAACATATCCACCTACTAGACAAATTATATCATAAGGTTACATTTTTTTATCAAAAAAAGAGGGTATTCCTCTTTAAATTATAAATAATTATCTAATAGATAAAGATTATCTAACATAATTCCTGTTCCTTCTACTACACATGTTAAGGGACTTTCTGCTATGAATACAGGTACTTTTAATTCTTGTGTTAATAATTTATCAAATCCATCTATTAAAGCACCACCACCAGTTATAACAATTCCCTTATCTATTATATCCGCTGATAATTCAGGTGGAGTTTGTTCTAATACTGTTTTTGTTACCTTAATTATTTCGTATACACTTTTTCTTAATGCTTCTTCTATTTCATCTGAAGATATAGTAATACTATGTGGAAGGCCTGTAACTAGATCCCTGCCTCTAACATCCATCTTTTCTTTTTTACTACCTTTAGACACTGTTCCAATTCTTATTTTTATTTCCTCTGCGGTTCTCTCTCCTATTAATAATTTATACTTATCTTTTATGTATTTGGTTATCTCATTATCAAAAGTATTTCCTGCTATTCTTATAGATGCACTATTAACTATGCCTCCAAGAGATAATACTGCAATATCTGTTGTTCCACCACCTATATCTATAACCATGCTTCCACTAGGTTTTGATATATCGAGTCCTGTTCCAACTGCTGCTACCTTAGGTTCTTCTTCTAAATATACTCTTTTTGCACCTGTTCTTTCTGCTGCTTCTTTAATAGCATTTTTTTCAACTTGCGTTATGTTTGCTGGACAACATATAAGGATACGCGGTCTTACTAAAAACTTTTTAGCCTTTATTTTTTTAATAAAATAATTAAGCATTATTTCTGTTATTTCAAAATCAGCTATTACACCTTCCTTCATTGGTTTTATTGCTTTTACCTTTCCAGGAGTTCTACCTAGCATTTCGTGAGCTTCTGATCCTACAGTTAATGGTTTCTTTGTTTCAGAATCTATTGCCACCACACTTGGTTCATTTAATACTATACCTTGTCCTTTTACGTAAACTAATACATTTGCTGTTCCTAAATCTATTCCTATATCCTTATTAAACATGCTACCATTCCTCCTATAAATATAACTTTGATTCTCTTATATATATTCTATCATATTTTTTTAATATAACTATTATAAATTATTGAGTTTAAGATATTTTTGCCTTGTTGACTCTCCGCCCCTTATATGTCTTTCGTCTATATGTTTTTTTAAGATATCAGATACTTGAGCGTGTAATTTTAAATCTATACTATATAATCTTTCATTTAGATCTTTATGAACAGTACTTTTGCTCACTTTATATATCTTTGCTATTTCCCTAATGGTATCTTCTGTATTTATAATGTGAAAAGCCTCACCCAATACTCTTTTTATTATACTTCTTTTCAACGCCTCACCCCTNTTGTTAAAGTATATAAATCTATTGTTTTTTTATTCATAAAAAAAGGCATCACTGCCTTATAATTCTTTCATAGTTTTATCATATACCTTTTCCGGGTCAATTACCGTTCCATTAAGTATTATTTCAAAATGGAGATGATCTTTTAGTTCTGATGATATGTTACATGTTCCACTTTTTCCTATTATTTGACCTTGTGTCACAACGTCGTCTTTTTTCACTGTTACTTCTGATAAACTTTGATAAACACTAATCATTTCATTACTATGCCTAATTTCTATTGTTTTACCTAATAAATCATCTTCCTTAACTGTTATTACAGTTCCATCTAATATAGATATAACTTCAAAATTTTCTTTACCGCCATAATCAACTCCTGAGTTTGGCAGGTAGATATTTTCATGAAATATAATAGACTCTTTTTGTTTATCCACTTCTGCATCTTTATCATAAAAATATTTTAATATTTTAATTTCACTATCTTTGTAAGGCCTTATAATATTTTTTGTAGTACCGACAACTGGTTTTTCATCATCAAAAATTGTCTCGTTAACATATTCAAAATCTTCTTCCTCTTCAAAAACTGGAGTATTTAANGCCTCTCGCAAGAAAAAAAGGCTTACTACCAAAGCTAAAAAAGCAATACTATAAAGCGTAGGAATAACAAATGGTTTTAATTTTCTTCTGTTCATATATCTTCACCTCATTAAAAGTTTGGCTAATAATGAAAATAATATACAAAGAAAATTATTTATTTTTGCTTATAAGAATTAATTGTTGTACCTTGGTAATAATGTTTTAATATTTCATCGTATTTATATCCTTCCTTTGCCATTCCTAAAGCACCATATTGACTCATTCCAACACCATGTCCATATCCACTAGTTTTAATTACTATTTTTCCATCATTTTCTTCTATTTCAAAATCTGTTGACCTTAAAGCCAATTTAGTTCTTACCTCACTACCCTTCATTTCTACTCCATTTATTAAAATTTTTAATATTCTACCCGATTCTGAATTTTTAACAACTTTAATTTCTAAATTATCTGATTGTTCAATATCTAATAAGTTAAAAAAATCTGTAGTCTTATATTGCTTCTGATCTTTAAATACCGGTGATGTTTCTTCATCCCATACTGATTCAACACTTCTTAAATAAGGTATCTTATTGTTGAATATATCTTCACTATTTTCAGTAAATCCATTACTTGTAGAGAAAAAAAGAGCATCTGCAATTTCACCTTCATATTCTACATATTGTGACTTTGTTTCAGATACTGCTTTTTTTAATTTTGATATATTTTCTTCGTATTTGGATCCCCATCTTTGTTTTAAGTAATCATTATCTAAATATACTTGGTTATTTACACTATCAACTACATCATAATTATTATCCTTGTTGTATTCCATTCTTTTTAATACATAACTTCTAGAAGCTACNGCTTGAGCTTTAAGTGCCTCAATGTGAAACGATACTGGCATTTCACCTGCTAAAACACCAACTATGTAATCTTCTAATTCTATTTGTTCTATGTTTTCATTTTTTTCTCTTTTTACTCTTACAAATATTTTTTTCTCCGTTGGAGCCTCATCAATTAAATCTTTTTCTACCGGTTCAATAGATATTAAAACAACAAAAAAAGGAATTAATATAAGAAGGAGTGAAATATAAAATATTTGTTTCATAAGCATCACCTTTATTTTATTATTCTTGATACTTCATAAAAATCATATATAAAATTCACTACCAAATAAGAAATTCCTAATGATAAAAATAAATAAAATACTATTATTTGCATTGTGTGATTTTTTTTAAAAAAATGTTCTATTTTAAGAGCAGAGACAACCCAAATTGAAAAAGGAACTATCAACAAATACAAAATTTCCTTTATATTCATTATTTTTTTTCATACTCCTCTATTTTTTTAATTCTTCTAATGTGCCTCTCTTCCCCTGAAAAAGGGAAACTTAAAAAAGCATCAACAATGTCTTTTACCTCGAAAATATTTTTATCTGTCCCTATTGCAATTATATTAGCATCATTATGTTCTCTTGCACTTCTTGCTTCCTTGTCATTGTCTACCTTTGCACATCTTATTCCTTTTACTTTATTACATGCTATTGATATACCTATGCCATTACCACATATAGCTATACCATAATCAAAAGACTTATTTATATACTCTTCACCTAATTTAAAAGCAAAGTCAGGATAGTCTACTGATTCAGTAGAATTTGTTCCATAGTCTATTGTCTCATGCCCTTTTTTCTCTAGATATTTTATAAGTTTTTCTTTTAAATTATATCCTCTGTGATCTGCTGTTATTCCTATTTTCATATTATCACCTTCTAATTTAATTTTAACATATATATTTATAAATATATAGAAAAAGACGAAAACTCGTCCTTTTTAATTTGGTTTTATAACAACATAGCGATTTGGTTCTTCACCTTCACTAATTGTATGAACACCTTCTATTTTTGATACTTCCTCATGTACAACTCTTCTTTCATAAGAATTCATACTATCTAATTTTACTTCGATACATGTTGATAATACTTCCTTTGCTGTCTTTCTAGCTAAAAACTCTATTCTTCTAATTTGTTTTGCCCTGTAATCTTCAACATCTAGTGAAATGGTAATAGGAATTCTCATTTTATTAGATATAACATGTCTTAAAATTAATTGTAAACTCTCTATTGTCCTTCCACCTTTACCAATTAAAATAGCATTATTATTGGAAAATAGAGTAAGTTTAAAGTTGTTGTCTCTTATTTTTGTTTCTATATTAGCTTTGATACCCATTTTATCTACAATATCACCTAATATATCTTTTAAATAATTTAATATTTCTTCTTTAACAATAACTTCAATTTTAACTTTTTTACTTTTAAAAAGTCCACCTTCATCTTCTAATACATTGATAAAAACTTCATCCTCTGTTTTATTTAGGGATTCTAAAGCCTTCATCTTTACTTCATCAATATTTTTTCCCTCATAGTTATATCTTTCCATTTGCATTCCTCCTTTTAACAATAATGTTTTGTAATATTGTGAAAGAACTTGATGTTATCCAATATAACGAAATGGCAGTTGACATTGTTAACGATGCTGCTGGAATAAAGAAAATTAAAAATTTGTTCATAAAATCCATTTGATTTTTAGCATCGGTATTTATAGAGGCTGTTTTATTTAATTTGAATGAATATTTTGTAACAACTGCAAGTAATGCTACAATTATTAAATATTGAAATTGGCCTTTATTTATAATAGCTGTTAAAGGAGTTGTACCTAGTTGGAAAAATAATAGATTACCTTCAAATATTGCAGGAACTCTGTTTATTGCTTCTAAGAAAGCAAAGAATATTGGAAATTGTAAAAAAGCAAATAAACAACTTGATAGGGGATTAATCTTATATTTTTGATAAACCAACATCATTTCTTGACTTTTCTTCATCATGTCTTCTTGACTGGTTTTATCTTTATATTTCTTTTCTATCCTATCCATTTCTGGTTTAGCAAGTGATAGTTTCTCTGATTGCATTGCCGTATTTTTAGTAACTGGATACATCAACGCTCTTATTAAGAAACCTATAATCATAATCGAAAGACCATAATTTTTTACTAGCAAACCTAATTTTAAAATTAACCAAGCAAGAGGTTTAACAAATATACTATTCCATAATCCTTCATAACCACCATCGTTAACTTTAAAATCACTACATTCTGGTAGATTTTTAATATCTACATCATGCTTTTTATATATTTCAATTACTTCATTATCGGTTGGCTTACATAAGATGTTTGCAGGTAAATTTTGTCCTGTAACTTCGTATTTAACACTTTTGTTATTTTCATCTTTTATATATGTTGTACAACCTGTAATCGTAAATAATATCAAGACTAGTAGTAATATTTTCTTATTTATTTTCATTCGTCCACTCTCCATCGATTTTTGCTAACAAAAAATTTAAATTGTCTGATATATTGATATATTTTAAATTTAATATTTCTTTCCTAGCTATTATAACATAATCTAAGTTCTTATTAAAACATTTATTATTATCAATTATATTTTTTATTTGCCTTTTTAATTTATTTCGAGTAACACTATTACCTATCTTTTTAGGGATGGATATACCAAAGCGAAAATACTTTTCTCTTTTTTTCATTATATATATAACAAAATAACGATTACTATAATAACGTCGATGTTTTATAATATTCTCAAATTCTTTTGCTTTGCTTATGATATTGATTTTTTTCATTTGATCACCCCATATTAAAAAAGCCACATCATGTGGATTTATTTAGATAATCTTTTACGTCCTTTTACTCTTCTTTTCTTTAAGATGTTTCCTTTACCTTCTTTTCTAGCAAAAAAACCATGTTTCTTTTTAGCTTTTCTTTTATTTGGTTGAAAAGGTCTTTTCATATTCGTGCACCTCACATTCATTAACATTATAATTAAACAAGCCTTTGTTGTCAATCAATGTGATACTTTTTTTCATTATTAAAAATTTTAAAATTATTATTTTACTATTGTTAATATAAGTGATATGAAATAATCTTATATACTATTATTGTTGATAAGGTTTTGTTTTTTTATTGATTTTTATAAAAAATAATGGTTATTAACAGTTTAAACANTGTTTACTGGTGTTANGAAAGTTATTATCAACATTATTTTGTTGATAACTTGTTTTTTTATTGTAATATAAGTATTTTTGTGTTGATAAGTATGTTAATAAGTTAGTTTTTTAGCACATTTTTGCACATTTTTGTTCAAAACCTTACAAAATAAGTTAAAATGGTATTAGACATATAGCAAGGATGTGATAATTTGGATAAAGATACAATTTGGCTAAATTTTTTAAACCTAATTCGTTCTAAACTTACATCTCTTCCTTATGATACTTGGTTTAAAGGCACAAAATTATATGAATTAAATGATGGAGTAGCAAAAGTTGTTGTACCAATGCATATTCACAAGAAGCATTTAAGTGATAATTATATTGATTTAATTATTGAAACCTTTAATGAAGTTACAGGTACAAATTTTGAATTTCAATTTATATTAGAAGAAGAAATAAATNTGAAAAAGAAACAACCTTCTAATGATGATAATATTGGTGTGCCTTTTAATAATCCAGTTCAAGCTAACTTAAATCCTAAATATACTTTTGAGAGTTTTATAGTTGGAGAAAGTAACTTCTTTGCTCATGCTGCTGGTGTTTCTGTAGCTGAAAATCCTGGTAAAGCTTATAATCCTTTATTTATTTATGGAAATAGTGGTCTTGGAAAAACACACTTAATGCATGCTGTTGGGAATTATATTGTAAAAAATACAAGCAAAAAAGTTTTATATGTTACTAGTGAAAAATTTGTATCTGACTTTCTTAATTTAACTAAGAAAGATAGTAATGGGACTAATCATGATTATATCGAATATTTCAAAGATAAATACAGAAATATAGATGTGCTTATCATTGATGATATTCAAATGTTAAGTGGAGCTCCAGCATCACAAAAAGAATTTTTCCATACTTTTAATGATTTATATGATGGTAATAAACAAATTGTTATATCATCAGATAGATCACCAGATGATTTAAAATTATTAGAAGAAAGATTAGTGACAAGATTTAATTGGGGATTAAAAGTAAATATTTATCCACCTGATTATGAACTTAGAATTAACATACTCAAGAAGAAAATGATCAACAAGGATTTAAGTAAAACAATAACAAATGATGTTTTAGAGTACGTTGCTAACAATTTTCAAGCTGATGTGAGACAATTAGAAGGAGCATTAACAAGAATATATGCTTATGCTACAATGTTTAATGTACCTGAGATAAATTTAGATGTAGCTATTGAAGCACTTAAAGATTATTTAAATAAATCCTTGTCTATTAAAAATGATATACATCGGATTCAAAAAGTAGTAGCAGAATACTATAAAGTTAGAGTTGATGATTTAAAAGCTAATAAAAGAACTTATGATATAGCATATCCAAGACAAGTAGCCATGTATTTATCAAGAGAATTAACTGATGAATCATTCATTAAAATAGGAATGGAATTTGGTGGTAAAAATCATTCAACTGTAATATATGCTTGTAATAAAATTGAACAAGATATTAAATGTAATAAAGAAATAAAAAATGTTATTGACAATTTAATTAAACAATTGAAATGACAACTTATAAACTAAAAAGTTAATCAAAAAAGTACGTAAATATAACACTTTTATAACTTATCAACATTATTGACAATAAAAATAATAATAATTTATAAAAAATAATAATAATAAAATGGAGGATTTAAAATGAATTTAAAAATTAAAAAGGATGTTTTGTTAACTAACTTAAATTTTGTTGCTAAAGCTGTTTCTACTAAAAATGTTATTCCTGTGTTAGCAGGTATCAAATTTACATTAGAGAAAACTGGCCTATATTTAGAAGCAAGTGATGAAAGTATTGTAATAAAAACATTTATTGACAAAGAAAATATAAGTGAAATAAGAGAAGAAGGAAGTATTGTAATACCTGGTAGATATATTTTAGATATAGTAAGAAAAATTCCTCATGAGATTATTAATATTGAAACNGATGGATTAAAGATATTGATAACNACTCCATCTTCTGAATATAATTTAAATGGTATTGAAGCCTCTGAATTTCCTGACTATAATTTAGATCTTGTAAAAAAACCTATTGTTATAGATCAAAAAAATTTAATTGATATAATTAATCAAACATCTTTTGCAGCATCTACTCAAGAATCTAGACCTATTTTGACTGGTATTAATATAAAATTTAGTGAAGATACATTAGAAGCTGTAGCAACCGACTCTTATCGCTTGGCAATTAAAAAATTAAAAGTAGATAGTAAAATTGAAGATAATATAGATATTGTAATTCCAAAAAGTAGTTTAATGGAGTTATCAAAATTATTAGAAGAAGAAAATAAAATAGAATTACATATTTTTAATAATAAAATAATTTTTAAATTCGATAATGTTTTATTTCAATCAAGATTATTAAATGGAACTTTTCCAAATATAAATACTTTGATTCCAACTGATTATACTTTAGAAGTAACAACTGATTTAAATAATTTATATAATATAATTGATAGAACATCATTATTAAGTGATACAGATAAAAATATAATTCAAATGGAAATAACAGATAATGAATTAATAACTACATGTGATACACTTCAAGTAGGAAAAGTTGAAGAAAGAATAATTGTAGAAAAGAATAACAATAACAATTTAAAAATTTCGTTTAATGCTAAATTTATGATGGAGGCATTAAAAAGTTTTGATGGTAAAAAAATCAACTTACTACTTACAAATGAAACGAAACAATTTGTTATAAAGGATGTAGAAGATAATAGTTTAATACAATTAATTGTACCTGTTAGAACCTATTAATAGGTTCTTTTTTCTTGACTTTACAATGTATAAAAGGTATCATTAATTTATGAAAATAGGTGATTAATTTGAATAAAAAAGGTTTTACTTTAGTTGAATTATTAGCAGTTATTGTAATATTAGTCATATTATCAGCACTTGTTGTTCCTAGTGTTTTTAAAATGGTAAGGAATGCTAAAGAAAATTCATATGAGGTTTTAATTGATAGTTTTGAAAATAATGCTAGATTATATGTGTCTAGACATCGTGATGAAATAGAGGCTCACCTTGATACTTATAATTATTATAGTTTGACTTTAGAAGATTTAAAAGACGAGAATTTATTAAAATTACCTGTAACAGATCCAAGAACTGATGAGGATATTGATTTAGATAAAAAAATATTTATTGTTCGTGAAACTGATAAAACATTATCAATATGTTATGAAGATAGGGAATGTTATGCACCAATTTTTTTAGTTGATAAAATAACAGACTCTAAAAATGTTGTATCTGGAAATACAGAAGGGTTACATTTTAATTCATCAACAAACACCTATTATTATAGAGGAGGCAATCCAAATAATTGGATTGCATTTAATGGGGAATTATGGAGAATAGTTAAAATAAATAATGATAATACTATTAAAATAATATATGAAGGTAAGAAAAATAAAACAGGAACAGAGCAAGATGGAAATATAGGAAATAATACTTTTGATGATTCAAATGCTAATTCTTATAATAGCGCTGTTGGAATAAAAACAAGATTGCAAAATTGGTATAATTCCAATATTACCGAAAATAATAGGGCAAAAGTAGAGTCTTTTGCATGGTGTATTGGTAAAACAGCTTATAGTGGTAGTGGAGTTAGTACCGCTACTTTCTTAAGTAATGAATGTGGTACTAAAACAGGTTCAACAACAATAGGTTTGTTAAATGCAGGCGATTATTTATATGCAAGTTTAGATAGCAATTGTACAACATCATATAAAACAACAGGTGATAATGGAACAAGCTGCAAAAAAGATAATTATTTATATAAAAATGTCTATAATTATTGGACTATTACACCTGATAATAATTCAACAAAGGTATGGACAGTCAATTCAACAGGAGCTTTAGGGCCTACGATAGATGCAAATAATACAGCACATATAAGACCTGTTATAAATTTAAAAAGTAATGTATATATAGCACAAGGAAATGGAAAATTAGATAATCCTTATATAATAAAGGATATAGTTAGTGTTGATAATGAAAAACCTGTAATAACATTATTGGGCGATAATCCGATGGTCATAAATCTTGGTGCTTCTTTTATGGATCCAGGAGCAACAGCAATGGATAATGTTGATGGTAATATAACAAATAGAATAATAAAAACAACTAATTTAAATATAAATACGGCAGGAACTTATAAAATAACATACGTAGTAAGTGATATAAGTGGAAATAAAACAAGTAGAGATAGGATTATCAATGTAGTAAGCGGTGCAAATAAACCTGTATTAGCAGAAGGTATGACACCAATTAAATGGGATGGATCAAAATGGGTAAATACTACCGAAAATGATTCATCGTGGTTCAATTACGATACAACAGAAAAAAAGTGGGCAAATGCGAAGACAGCTGATGGTTCTATGTGGGTATGGATACCAAGATATGTATATAGGATAACAAATGGATGGCATTCAAATTCAACAGGTACTATAGAAGTGAAGTTTAGTAAAGGTATAAATGATACAATAGGCGGAACCGTTTCACTCGTAAATAACGGAAAGGCAACAGACTCTGATGGAACATGGACAAGCCATCCAGGCTTCACCTTTGGTAATACAGAACTAACAGGGATATGGGTTGCAAAGTATGAGGCTACTTCTGTAGAAGAAGTAACGAACAGTACTGCGGGTGATAACGTGACTACTAAAACAGTAAAGATAGTGCCAAATGTACAATCATGGAGATATATAACCACAGGTAATGCATTTACAGCAATAAGAAAAATGGAATCAAATGGTGATTATGGCTGGATAACAGCAAGCGGATTGAAAGAAGATGGAACGTATACAAATGATAACAACAATATAGATGCCCATTTAATGAAAAATAGCGAATGGGGAGCAGTAGCATACCTATCCAAATCACAATATGGTAAAAACACAGAAGAAATAGCAATAAACACATCTAGTGATTTTATAACAGGAACGGGTGGAATGTCAGCAAGTACAACAGGAAATATATATGGAATCTATGATATAAGTGGTGGAGCAATGGAGATGGTATCGGCATACGTAGATAATGGAGATGGTAACCTAACAAATTACGGATTATCAATAATAAACGCAGTTAATAAATATAAAGATGTATATTTAAAGGGAAGCACTGATAATGCACAAAACAACTATAACTTAACAATTAATAAAAAAGGTGATGCAGTCTATGAAACAAGCAATAGTGCAACAGGCTCATACGCCTGGTTTAATGATTATTCTTACATGCCTGCCGCAGGCTATCCATGGTTCATTCGTGGCGGCAGTTGGAACTCTGGCGGGAGTGCTGGCGCTTTCGATTTCCACAACTCGAATGGCTTTCCGGGCAGCAACGGCGGGTTTCGTCCTGTCCTCGTAGTGAATGCAGGCCTTTAGTCCTGCATGAACTTGTTCTTTTTACCTTTTTCCCTTTTCGAATAGGGATATATAGAAATCGAAGAGATAACATAAAATGAACACCCCTCAATAAGAGAAAGAGGGAGATGGGGATGAGCTTTAGGTCATCTCCATCAGCGCTTTATAGTGGGGTAATGGTAATAAAATATGGTATTTCAATCACCCTATATGAAATATAGGGATTAAACTGTAACTCGCAACAGGCAGTCCGTGGTTCATACGCGGTGGCAATTGGAACACTGGCGGGAGTGCTGGCGCCTTCTATTTCGACTGCACGAATGGCA
>JGI24709J26583_10002036_pt1 | contig 16877 bp, 29 predicted proteins | sample BioPla2DNA1_FD_26583 | JGI IMG/M metagenome (IMG submission 26583) | reverse complement strand
AAGGTGTAATTAATTAAACAACAGAGAAATGCCAGGATTATTGGGGAAAAAAATCGGAATGACATCCGTTTTCAGTGCCGAGGGAAAAAATATTCCATGCACTGTCATCGAAGCTGGTCCTTGCGTGGTTACTCAGGTCAAAACCATCGAGAAAGATGGTTACGAAGCTATTCAGCTTGGGTTTATCGATAAGAAAGATAAGCATACCACCAACGCTGAAAAAGGGCACTTTAAGAAAGCCGGGGTAACGCCAAAGAGACACTTGGCCGAGTTCAAAGGATTCACGGAAGAGTACGAGGCTGGGGCTGAGATCGGCGTCGACATTTTCAGCGATACGGTGTACGTTGACGTGGTGGGTACCTCGAAAGGGAAGGGATTCCAAGGGGTGGTCAAGCGCCACGGCTATTCGGGAGCAGCCGAGACATCGCACGGGCAGGGTGGGGTCACTCGTTCGCCCGGGTCCATTGGTATGTCGTCTACACCCGCTAGGGTTTTCAAGGGTAAGAAGATGGCTGGACAGATGGGGAATGAACGGGTAACCGTTCAGAACCTACAGGTAATGAAGGTGATCCCGGAACACAACCTACTCCTTTTGAAAGGGTCGGTTCCCGGGGCCAATGGTTCAATCGTATTAATCAAGAAATGAAATGGAATTAACTATTTACAATATCAACGGTGAGGCAACGGGTAAAAAGGTGACGCTCGATGATTCCATTTTCGGGATTGAACCTAACGAGCACGTCATCTGGTTAGACGTGAAGCAGTATCTCGCCAATCAGCGTCAAGGTACGCACAAGACCAAAGAAAGAAGCGAAGTCGCGGGTAGTTCTCGCAAGATCATTCGCCAGAAAGGGAGCGGGGGTGCCCGCCGCGGTAATATCAAGTCGCCTTTGCTGGTGGGGGGGGGCCGTGCGTTTGGTCCCAGGCCCAGGGATTACGGCTTCAAGGTGAACAAGAAGACCAAGGTGCTGGCACGCAAGTCAGCCCTATCCCTTAAGGCCAAGAACAACGCGATCGTTGTGGTCGAGGATTTCGAGTTCGACGTACCCAGCACGAAGAGCATGGTGAAGCTAACGGAGAATTTGCAACTGGCTGATAAAAAGCTACTTTTCGTTTTGCCAAGTCAAAATAAAAACGTATATTTGTCGGCCCGAAATTTAAGGGGAGTGAATATTATAACGGCCTCAGACATAAATACTTACAAGATCATGGATTGTAACAATCTGGTGATTACCGAGTCGTCCATGACCGTCATCGACAACTTATTTAACGCGCAAGGAGGTACAAAATGAGTGTAATCGTTAAACCCATCATCACCGAAAAGCAGACCGATATATCGGAGAAGTATGAGAACCGGTATGGTTTCATCGTGGCTCCTTCCGCGAACAAGGTACAGATCAAGGAGGCTGTGGAGGCCTTATACAACGTGCACGTCGAGAGCGTGAACACGATGCGGTATAACGGAAAGAAACGCCGCCGCTACACCAAATCGGGTGTGGTGGAAGGCCGCACGCCCTCGTTCAAGAAAGCGATCGTGACCTTGCGGAAAGGGGAGACAATCGACTTATTTAGCAACATCTAAAGTAAAATAATGGCAATACGTAAATTAAAGCCCACTACGCCGGGGCAAAGACACAAGATTATCGGTACGTTTGATAACATCACCGCAACCGTACCGGAGAAATCTCTCGTGGTCGGTAAGTCAGCGAGGGGTGGCCGCAACAACCAGGGGCGGATGACCGTCCCGAACGTTGGAGGCGGACACAAGAGACGCTACCGTTTCATCGACTTCAAGAGAACGAAAGACGGAATTCCCGCCGTTGTAAAGAGCATCGAGTACGATCCCAATCGTTCGGCGCGCATCGCGCTGCTCTATTACGCTGACGGTGCCAAGGCTTATATCTTGGCCCCGAACGGGTTAAAGGTGGGAGACACGGTGATGTCGGGTGCTCAAGCAGCCCCCGAGATTGGAAATGCCCTGCCATTGGCGGTAATTCCTATCGGGACAGTGATTCATAACATCGAGTTACGCCCCGGTCAAGGCGCCAAGATGGCACGTTCTGCAGGAACGTTCGCTCAGCTGGTATCGCGCGAGGAGAAGTACGCGATCATCAAGATGCCCTCTGGTGAAGTCCGCAAGATACTCTCCGCGTGTAAGGCTACCATTGGTAGTGTTGGTAATTCGGACCATGCTCTGGAACAATCAGGTAAAGCAGGTCGTTCTCGTTGGCTCGGACGTCGTCCTCGCACCCGTGGTGTTTCTAAAAACCCGGTGGATCACCCGATGGGTGGTGGTGAAGGCAAGGCGTCGGGAGGTCACCCCAGGTCAGCCAAAGGCCTTTATTCTAAGGGGATGAAGACAAGAGCGCCCAAGAAGCACTCTTCTAAGTACATCGTGGAAAAGAGGAAGAAGAAGTAACCCGATTAATTAAGTAACGACTATGAGCAGATCATTAAAGAAAGGTCCGTATATCAACCTGAAGTTAGAGAAAAAGATACTCGCCATGAACGAGAGCGGCAAGAAGTCCGTGATCAAGACGTGGGCGCGCGGCTCGATGATATCGCCCGATTTCGTGGGGCATACCATAGCCGTTCATAATGGCAACAAGTTCATCCCGGTTTACATCACCGAGAACATGGTGGGGCACAAGTTGGGCGAATTTGCCGTTACCCGTACATTCCGCGGGCACGCTGGCAGCCGTAAGAGATAAATAAAAATAGGGAAAAGATATGAGTGCTAGAAAAAGAATAGCAGCAGAGAGAAGAAAGGCAGAGCGCAAGGAGATCGCTTTCGCCGTGCTGAGGAACGTACCCACCTCCCCCAGGAAGATGCGTTACGTGGCCGATATGGTTCGCGGTATGGAGGTGTTTAAGGCATTGGGTGTTTTGAAGTTTTCCAATAAGGAGGCCGCGACGAGGGTAGAGAAGTTGTTGCTTTCAGCCATCTCGAACTGGGAACAGAAGAACGAACGCAAAGCCGAGGCTGGCGAGTTGTTCATCAAGACGATTACCGTTGACGAGGGAAGTATGCTGAAGAGGCTTCGTCCGGCCCCACAAGGCCGTGGACACCGTATTCGCAAGCGTTCCAATCACGTGACCATCGTGCTGGACAGATTAACTAACGAAGAACAAGAACAAAATTAAATAAGATGGGACAAAAAGTAAATCCGATAGCCAATCGTTTGGGGATCGTCAGGGGATGGGATTCTAACTGGTATGGCGGGGGTGATTACGGCGACACGCTGCTGGAAGATAGCAAGATCCGCAAGTACCTCAACGCCCGTCTTTCCAAGGCAAGCGTCTCCCGCATCATCATCGAAAGGACGTTGAAGCTGGTGACGATCACTATCTGTACGGCCCGCCCGGGAATCATCATCGGTAAGGGTGGTCAAGAGGTAGATAAGCTGAAGGAGGAGTTGACGAAGCTCACCGATAAAGATATACAGATCAACATTTTTGAAATAAAGAAGCCCGAGCTTGAGGCGGTGATCGTGGCCAACAACGTGGCACGGCAGATTGAAGGCAAAATCGCCTACCGCCGGGCGGTGAAGATGGCCATCGCTTCCACTATGAGAATGGGAGCAGAGGGAATCAAGATCCAGGTTTCGGGTCGTCTTGGTGGTGCCGAGATGGCACGCTCCGAGATGTATAAAGAGGGGAGGACCCCCTTGCACACGTTCCGGGCCGACATTGACTACGCCCACGCTGAAGCGCTCACCAAGGTGGGGCTGATTGGGGTGAAGGTGTGGATTTGCCGCGGTGAGGTTTACGGGAAGGTAGACCTGGCACCCTCGTTCGCTTCGGCCAAGGACAGCCGTCCACACGGCGGTGGCCGCGGTGGCCGCGGTGGTCGTCCGGAAGGCGGAAGGGGTGGCCGGCGCAGAAGGAGTAAAAACGCTTAATCGATAAGAGAATATGTTACAGCCAAAGAAAACAAAGTTTAGAAGACAGCAGAAAGGCCGGATGAAAGGTATAGCTGGTCGCGGCAACGAGCTGGCGTTCGGTTCGTTCGGTATCAAGTCATTGCAATCCAAATGGATTACCGGCAACCAGATCGAGGCAGCACGTGTGGCAGTTACCCGCTACATGCAGCGTCAAGGACAGGTTTGGGTACGTATTTTCCCGGATAAGCCAATCACCAAGAAGCCCGCGGAAGTACGTATGGGTAAAGGGAAGGGGAACCCCGAAGGGTTCGTTGCACCCGTTACTCCCGGGCGCGTTCTATTTGAAATTGAGGGGGTCTCGTACGATGTGGCCAAGGAGGCGTTGCGCCTGGCAGCACAAAAGCTGCCCGTGACCACCAAGTTCGTCGTGAGAAGGGATTACGATTTCAAGAAAAATTCGTGACCCGCATGCCCCAACGAGTAATAAACTATTAGCGAACGAATCGTGATGAATAAGAAGCAAGAAGAGTTAAGAGAGCTTACCGATAGAGACCTGCAAGAGAGATTGGAAGCCGAAGTGATGGAATTGAACCAGTTGCGTATCAACCATGCCATCACGCCCCTCGATAATTCGAGTTCGATCAAAGAGAAGCGGAAGCACATCGCTCGCATTCGCACCGAAATAAGGGCGAGGGAGTTGAATATTGCACAACAACGTTAGATATGGAAACGAGAAATTTAAGGAAAGAAAGAATCGGGGTCGTTTTCAGCAACAAAATGGACAAAACCGTCACTGTTGCTGTAAAATGGAAAGAGAAACACCCTATTTATGGGAAGTTCGTTAACAAAACGAGGAAATTTCACGCCCATGATGAGAAGAACGACTGTAACATAGGCGATACAGTGCGTATAATGGAGACCCGTCCTTTGAGCAAGACGAAGAGATGGAGGGTGGTTGAAATAATGGAAAGGGCCAAGTAAGATGATACAGCAAGAATCAAGGTTAAAAGTAACGGACAACAGCGGTGCCAGAGAGGTTCTTTGCATTCGCGTGTTGGGGGGAACCAGGAGACGTTACGCGTCGGTAGGTGATATCATCGTGGTATCCGTGAAGAGTACTATTCCGGCGAGCGAGATCAAGAAGGGCACCATTACGCGGGCCATCATTGTTCGCACCAAAAAGGAGATACGGCGTGCCGATGGATCATACATACGTTTTGACGATAACGCGTGCGTTTTGCTCAATAACGCCGGCGAATTGAGGGGAAGCCGTATTTTCGGGCCCGTTGCCCGCGAGCTTCGCGCGACGAACATGAAGATTGTATCGTTGGCCCCGGAAGTATTATAATCTATTAAGCAATTACAGGCAATGAGTAAATTACATATAAAGAAAGGCGACACGGTTTACGTTAACTCTGGTGAAGACAAGGGGAAGACCGGCCGCGTGCTTAGGGTACTGGTTAAAGAGAACCGGGCGGTGGTAGAGGGTGTGAACATTGTTTCCAGGCATACCAAGCCCAACGCGCAGTTCCCTAACGGCGGGATCGAGAAGAAGGAGGCACCCATTCACATCTCGAAATTGAACCCGGTGGATCCAAAAACGGGTAAGCCTACCCGCATTGGAAGGAGACTAAATAGTAAAGGAAAATTAGTTCGTTACGCTAAAAAATCTGGGGAGGAGATCGTATGAGTACCACATACCAAGTGAATTTAAAGAAGGAGTATAAAGAGCGTATCGTGCCCGCGTTGATGAAGGAGTTTAACTACACCTCGGTGATGCAGGCCCCCAAGCTCGAGAAGATCGTGATAAACCAGGGTTTGGGAGCAGCCGTGGCCGATAGGAAGATTATCGAAACGGGCATTGAAGAACTCACTGCCATTACCGGGCAGAAGGCGGTTCAAACCATTTCACGAAAGGATATCTCGAACTTTAAGTTGCGTAAGAAGATGCCGGTTGGCGTGCGCGTCACCTTGCGGCACGATAAGATGTACGAGTTCCTGGAGCGATTGATACGTGTAGCGTTGCCCCGTATTCGGGACTTTAGGGGCGTTGGCGCCAAGTTGGATGGCCGCGGGAACTACACGCTGGGGATCGAGGAGCAGATTATTTTCCCCGAGATCAATCTTGATAACGTTAGCCGGATACAGGGGATGAACATCACGTTCGTCACCTCGGCCAAGACCGATGAGGAGGGATACGCTCTTTTGAGGGAATTTGGAATACCGTTTAGGACGAAACAAGAAAACGAATAGAACATGGCAAAAGAATCGATGAAAGCTCGCGAGGTGAAAAGGGCCAAGATGGTTGCCCGTTACGCCGAGAAAAGGGCGAAGTACCTGGCAGAAGGCAACTACGAAGCACTTCAGACCATTCCGAAGAACGCCTCACCGGTGCGCTTGCACAACCGCTGTAAGCTTACCGGGCGACCGAAAGGGTACATGCGTCAATTTGGCGTTTCCCGTATCGTGTTTCGCGAGATGGCCTCAAAAGGGTTAATCCCCGGGGTGAAGAAAGCGAGCTGGTAAGAAAGAAGCAGTTTTAAATATTGTCCCGGGAGTCGGGATCAATTTAACTTTTATAATATGACAGATCCAATAGCAGACTATTTGACGCGTATTCGGAACGCCATCATGGCGAATCACCGCGTGGTGGAGATTCCCGCGTCGAATTTGAAAAAAGACATCACGAAGATTCTTTTTGAGAAGGGCTACATACTTAATTACAAGTTTGTAGACGACGGTCCCCAAGGCACCATCATGATTGCCTTGAAGTATAACCCGGTAACCAAGGTCAACGCGATCAAGAAGTTGCAGCGCGTTTCCACTCCCGGGTTGCGTAAGTACGTGGGGCATAAAGATTTACCTCGCGTTCTCAATGGGTTAGGCATTGCCATACTCTCTACTTCAAGTGGAGTAATGACCGATAAGGAGGCCCGCCAACAAAAAGTGGGCGGTGAAGTATTGTGTTACGTGTATTAATTTGAAGGGAGAAATAGTATGTCAAGAATAGGAAAAGCACCCATCACGGTTCCCGCTGGTGTTACTGTTACCATTGGGGACGACAACCTGGTAACCGTTAAGGGACCCAAAGGCGAACTTCAACAACAGGTTGCTGACGCCATGAAAGTGGAGCTGAAGGACGGTGAATTGACCGTTGAACGGCCCAATGACGAGAAAGAAAACCGTGCGATGCACGGTCTCTACCGATCCCTGTTGAACAACATGGTGGTCGGTGTTACCGAGGGGTTTCGTAAGGAGCTGGAGCTGGTTGGCGTGGGCTACCGCGTTTCCAACAGTGGCCAGGTGTTAGAACTGTCGCTCGGGTTCACACACAACATTCTCTTGGAGTTACCTCCCGAGATCAAGGTGGAGACCAAGATGGAAAGGAACAAGAACCCGCTTATCATGTTGGAGTCGTGTGACAAGCAGCTGTTGGGGCAGGTTTGCGCCAAGATTCGTTCGTTCCGCAAGCCAGAGCCCTACAAAGGGAAAGGGGTTCGCTTCGTGGGTGAACAGGTTCGTCGCAAGTCGGGTAAAACAGCAGGTTAGTAACTTACGTAAACTGATATCGCAATGATAAAGAAAAAAGAAAGAAGACAAAGGATAAAAGCCCGTGTTCGCGGAAAAATTCACGGTACGCCCGACAGGCCCCGCTTGTCCGTGTTCAGGAGCAATAAACAGATATACGCGCAGGTAATCGACGATACGACCGGCACCACCCTGGCTTCGGCCTCCTCACTTAAAATGGAGGAGAAGTTGCCCAAGAAGGCGATGGCCGCAAAGGTGGGCGAGCTGATCGCTCAAAATGCTAAAGAGGCTGGTATAGAGGCGGTTCGATTTGATCGTAACGGTTACCTTTATCACGGGAGAGTGAAAGAATTGGCGGATGCCGCTCGTAAGGGAGGGCTTAAATTTTAACGATCATGGTGAGAAGCAACAAAGTAAAAACGACGAACGACATCGAGTTAAAAGACCGTTTGGTGGCTATTAACCGTACCACGAAAGTCACGAAGGGAGGTCGGACCTTTACCTTCTCGGCGATGGTAGTGGTAGGAAACGAGGACGGTATCGTGGGTTGGGGCTTAGGTAAAGCCGGTGAAGTGACTACAGCCATCGCTAAAGGCGTGGAGGCAGCAAAGAAGAACCTGATCGAGGTGCCCGTTTATAAAGGCACTATACCGCACGAGCAGACTGCTCGTTTTGGGGGTGCCGAGGTGTTCCTCAAGCCGGCCGTAACGGGAACCGGGGTGAAGGCTGGGGGTGCCATGCGCGCCGTGCTGGAGAGCGTGGGCGTGACCGACATCCTGGCCAAGTCCAAGGGATCGTCTAATCCCCATAACCTGGTGAAAGCCACCATCACCGCGCTGAGCGAATTAAGGGACCCCATGATGGTGGCCCGCGCCCGGGGGGTGAGTATGGATAAAGTGTTTAACGGGTAAAAGATGCTGAAATGGCTACGATAAAAATAAAACAGACGAAAAGTAGAATTGGATCACCTAAGGATCAGAAGAGGGCGCTGGATGCTTTGGGGCTTACCAAGATGAACCGCGTGGTTGAACACGAGGACACCCCTTCCATACGAGGCCTTATCCGTAAAGTACATCACTTGGTGACGGTGATCGAGTAATTCATGTAAAACGATAAAATATTACTATAATGACAAGTTTATCGAACTTAAAGCCGGCCAAGGGCTCTACCCACTCCCGCAAGAGAATCGGACGCGGTGAAGGATCGGGTAGGGGAGGAACCTCAACAAGAGGGCACAAAGGACAGAAATCGCGGTCGGGCTACGCAAGAAAAGTCGGGTTCGAAGGAGGGCAGATGCCCCTGCAACGTCGTGTGCCGAAATTTGGTTTCAAGCCGTTGAACCGGATCGAGTATAAAGCGATCAACCTGGATACGCTGCAAGAGCTGGCTACTACGCGAAAAATCGATAAGATTACCCCAGAGGTCTTGTGTGACGCCGGCTTGGTGGCACGCAAGCATCGGGTGAAGATTTTAGGCAGAGGCACGCTAACGGCGAAGTTGAACGTGGAGGCGCACGCTTTTTCGAAATCGGCTGAAGCAGCCATCACCTCCGCGGGTGGAACAACCGTAAAAATCTAGTGTGATGGGATTTGTACAGACAATAAAGAACATTTGGAAGATTGAAGACCTTCGCACGAGGATCCTGACCACGATCGGTTTCGTGGCGATTTATCGCTTCGGATCGTTCGTGGTATTGCCTGGTGTCAACCCGGAGCTCTTGGTGGCCTTGCAGACTAGCGCCAGCACAGGACTGTTAAGTTTGTTGGACATGTTCTCCGGGGGAGCGTTCGCGAACGCTTCCATTTTTGCCCTTGGGATCATGCCCTATATCTCGGCGTCCATCGTGATGCAGCTTTTGGGAATCGCCGTGCCGGCGTTCCAGAAGATGCAGCGTGAGGGCGAAAGCGGCCGCACCAAGATTAACCAGTACACCCGTTACCTCACCGTGGGTATCCTGCTTCTTCAGGGGCCGGCTTACCTCTATGGTGCTGTTGGTAGTGCCATCCCGGGTGGTTTTTGGGATTGGGTTTTGCCTTCCACCATCATTTTAGCGGGTGGTAGCATGTTCGTGTTGTGGCTTGGTGAGCGCATTACCGATAAGGGGATAGGGAACGGGATATCGTTTATCATCCTCATTGGTATTATTGCTCGTTTGCCGCACGCGTTGGTGGCGGAGTGGGATCGGCTGGTAAATGCCCCGGGGGGACTTATCCTCTTGTTGCTCGAGTTGCTCTTCCTGATGCTGGTTATCTCCGGGGCGATCATGCTGGTTCAAGGAGTACGTAAGGTGCCGGTGCAGTACGCGAAACGTGTTGTGGGCAACCGCCAGTACGGGGGTGTACGGCAGTATATTCCGCTGAAGGTGAATGCGGCAAACGTGATGCCCATCATCTTTGCTCAGGCCATCATGTTTATTCCCGTTACCGTTGCACGATTTTCCGTGCAGGAGGGTGGCGGATTTTGGGCCTCGCTCATGGATTTTACCAGCTTCTGGTATAACCTCATCTTCGCTCTGCTTATCATCGCGTTCACCTACTTCTACACGGCGGTAACGGTGAACCCGGTACAGATGGCGGAGGATTTGAAGCGCAACAACGGTTTTATCCCGGGTGTGAGACCGGGTAAGAGAACGGCTGAGTACATCGACACCATCATGTCGAGGATCACGCTTCCCGGTTCCTTCTTCCTGGCACTGGTGGCTATCATGCCTGCCTTTGCAGGGCTGATGGGCATGAACTCCCAGTTCGCCCAGTTTTTTGGAGGTACCTCGTTGCTCATCCTTGTAGGGGTGGTGCTCGACACGTTGCAACAGATAGAGAGTCACCTGCTCATGCGCCACTACGATGGCTTCCTGAAGTCGGGAGCCAAGATAAAGGGGCGCACGGGTTCCATGGCAGCTTATTAAGGCGTTAATAAGTTGAAGGAGTTAATGAGTTGATGAAACGGAATGTGATCATACTGAAAACCGACGAGGAGATTGAATTCATGCGTATGGCAAACCGCCTGGTGGGTAAAACGCTCGGTGAGCTGTCTCATCACGTGAAGCCGGGTGTTACCACGCTGCAACTGGATAAGATCGCCGAGGAGTTTATCAGGGATCACGGGGCCATCCCCACCTTCTTAGGATACGGTGGTTTTCCCAATTCCATTTGTGCTTCCGTGAACGAGAACGTGGTACACGGCATTCCTAATGACAGGCCACTGCAAAATGGGGACGTGGTATCTATCGATTGTGGCACCAGCCTGCATGGCTTTTGTGGTGACTCGGCTTACACCTTCCAAGTGGGGGAGGTGGATGAAAAGGTGAAGCAACTGCTTCAAACCACCAAGGAGTCGCTTTACAAGGGTATAGAGCAGGCCAAGGAAGGTAACCGGGTGGGAGACATTGGCTTCGCGGTGCAATCTTACTGCGAGTCGAGAGGCTACTCGGTAGTACGCGAACTGGTGGGACACGGCATCGGACGGAATATGCACGAACCCCCTGAAGTGCCCAACTACGGGCGGCGTGGCACGGGTCCCCTGATTCAGAACGGTATGTGCCTCGCCATCGAACCGATGATCAACATGGGGGGCAAAAAGGTGGTTTTCGAGAGCGATGGGTGGACGGTGCGGACGAAAGACCGCAAGCCATCGGCGCACTTTGAGCACACGGTTGCCATCCGTAATGGGAAGGCCGATATTTTATCTACTTTTGAATTTATTCAAGAGATCATTAACTAAAAAAGGAGAGATATATTTATGGCTAAACAACCAGCAATAGAACAAGACGGTACGATTATCGAGGCCCTATCGAATGCGATGTTCCGCATGGAGCTTGAGAACGGACACGAGATTACCGCCCACATCTCCGGGAAGATGAGGATGCACTACATCCGTATTTTACCGGGTGATAGGGTGAGGGTGGAGATGTCGCCTTATGACCTCACGAAGGGACGCATATCGTTTAGGTACAAGTAATCGGTAAGAGACCGTACATGGATAGAAAATAAAACAGCGGTAACGTGTGCGTGAAACTAGCAGGCTCGGTTAGCCACGTTACTATAAAGACAGATATTGTATGAAAGTTAGAGCATCATTAAAAAAGCGGACGCCCGATTGCAAGATTGTCAGGAGGAAGGGGCGGCTATACGTCATTAACAAGAAAAATCCCAAGTTCAAGCAACGGCAGGGATAGCGTATCGCGCACATTGAAAACAAATAATTAATAGAAATATATGGCTATAAGAATTGTAGGAGTCGACATTCCCCAGAACAAAAGAGGCGAAGTAGCCCTTACCTATATCTACGGTATTGGCCGAAGCTCCGCCAACGCTATCCTGAAGAAGGCGGAAGTTGACCGAGACATTAAAGTGAAAGACTGGACCGATGATCAAGCGGCCCGGATTCGTGAGATTATCTCCACCGAGTACAAGGTAGAGGGAGATCTTCGCACCGAAGTACAGTTGAACATCAAGCGATTGATGGACATTGGTTGTTATCGCGGTATTCGTCACCGTATTGGTTTGCCCGTACGCGGACAAAGCACCAAGAACAACGCCCGTACCCGTAAGGGAAGAAGGAAAACTGTGGCTAACAAGAAGAAAGCATCTAAATAATAGGTAGGTAACATGGCAAAAAGAAAAGTTGCAGCAAAGAAGAAAAACGTGAAGGTGGGTGCCATCGGGCAAGCCCATATCTCTTCGTCGTTTAACAACATCATCGTGTCGTTGACAAACGAGAACGGTGAGGTAATCAGTTGGTCCTCTGCCGGGAAAATGGGCTTTAGAAGCTCCAAGAAAAATACCCCGTACGCCGCGCAAATGGTCGCGCAGGATTGTGCTAAGGTAGCGTACGATATGGGATTGCGTAAAGTGAAGGTGTTCGTGAAAGGACCCGGTAACGGGCGTGAATCGGCTATTCGTACCATCCACGGCGCTGGAATCGAGGTGATGGAGATCGTAGATGTTACCCCGCTGCCGCACAACGGCTGCCGCCCACCTAAAGCAAGGAAAGTATAATCAGTAGAAAATTGTAGAAAATGGCAAGGTATATTGGTCCAAAATCAAAGATCGCTCGTAAGTTCGGGGAGCCTATATTCGGTCCCGACAAAGTGCTCACTAGAAAGAATTACCCGCCAGGGCAACATGGCAATTCACGCCGGAGGAAAACGTCGGAGTACGGTATCCAGTTGCGTGAGAAGCAGCGTGCAAAGTACACCTACGGTGTGCTCGAGAAGCAGTTCCGCCTAACGTTCGAGAGAGCCGAGCGGAGTCGTGGTATCACGGGTGAGGTGCTGTTACAACTGCTCGAATCACGACTAGATAACATTGTTTACCGTTTGGGAATTTCACCTACTCGTGCTGGTGCTCGCCAGCTGGTATCACATCGCCATATCGTGGTGAACGGGAGAGTAGTGAACATACCATCCTTCACGGTGAAGCCCGGAGACGTGGTAGGTGTACGCGAAAAAGCGAAATCGATGGAAGTGATCGTGGACTCCCTCACAGGGTTTAATCATGGCAAGTACCCCTGGTTGGAATGGGATAAAGGCACCATGAGCGGAAAGTATTTGCATGTGCCGGAACGTGCTGACATCCCGGAAAACATTAAAGAACAACTCATCGTAGAATTATATTCCAAATAATAGATTCATGGCAATTTTAGCATTCCAAAAACCCGATAAAGTAATCATGTTGCAGGAGGACGCGTTCCACGGCAAGTTCGAGTTCCGTCCCCTTGAGCCTGGATATGGCATCACGATAGGCAATGCCTTGCGCCGTATCTTGCTCTCTTCACTGGAAGGATTCGCGATTACATCGGTAAAAATAGAGGGTGTGGAGCACGAGTTTGCTTCCATACCGGGTGTTATTGATGATGTAACGGGGATCATTTTGAACCTGAAGAAAGTTCGCTTCAAAAGGATCGTGGAGGAGTTCGAAACAGAAAAGGTGAGCGTCGCTATTTCGGGAACGGAAGTGTTTAAGGCCGGGGATATTGGCAAGTTGCTTACTGGCTTTGAAGTGCTAAATCCTGAACTTGAAATCTGTCGGATGAATAAAAAAGCTGAACTACGTCTTGAGTTGACCATCAATAAGGGACGCGGTTACGTTTCTGCCGATGAGAACAGGGAGGAACTCGCTACGGACGATGTTCAAGTTTTATTCATCGACTCCATATACACTCCAATCCGAAACGTGAAGTACGCCGTTGAAGATTACCGTATCGAGCAAAAAACTGACTACGAAAAACTGGTTATCGAGATATCTACTGATGGTTCCATACAGCCAAAGGAGGCACTTAAGGAGGCCGCGAAAATCTTGATTCAACATTTCGTGTTGTTCTCGGACGACAACAAGATCATGCTGGATACCTCCGATTCTGAAAGCATCGAGGAGTTCGATGAGGAGGTGCTTCACATGCGTCAGCTACTAAAACGCAAGTTGTCTGACCTGAACCTCTCCGTACGCGCGTTGAATTGCCTCAAGGCAGCCGACGTGGAGACGTTGGGTCAACTGGTCGTCTACAACCGGAACGACCTGCTTAAGTTCCGCAACTTTGGCAAGAAGTCACTTGCCGAGCTTGAAGAGTTGCTGGGTGGGCTGAACTTGACGTTTGGCATGGATATAACGAAATACAAATTAGACAAAGAGTAACTACTGCAATGAGACATAAAAGAAAAAACAACCATTTAGGCCGCAAGACCGCGCACCGCAAGGCGATGTTATCCAACATGGCCACTTCGCTGATCATGCACAAGCGCATCTTTACCACGGTTCCTAAAGCAAAGGAACTGAGGAAATTCGTGGAACCCCTTATCACCAAGAGCAAGGAAGATACCACCCATTCAAGGCGCCTTGTTTTTAGAAAGCTCCAGAATAAGCATGCCGTGCAGGAGCTGTTCCTGAACGTTTCGCCAAAGGTGGGTGATCGACCTGGCGGGTATACCCGTATCTTAAAGACCGGTTACCGCTTAGGGGATAACGCGTCTATGTGCTTTATTGAATTGGTTGATTTCAACGAGAACATGTTGAGCGAGGGCAAGGCAAAGAGAACCAGAACCCGCCGTTCGCGCAGGAAATCTTCCGCTGCAGCGGTTGCTCCGGTAGCAGCGGGCGCGGAGACCCCCAAGGCAAAAACTGAAGAGGTGAATGCTAAGGAGGTGGCTGAGGCTACGGAGAGCGTTAAGGAGCCGGTGATCGTGAGCGAGGAAACCACGGATGCTTCGATAACTGAACAAGTTGTTGAGGCTAAGGAAGCTACGGGAGTTGTAGAAGTCCCGGCCGAAGAGCCTGCTGATGAGACATCAACTGAACCCTCTGTAGAGGAACCTGCCCAGCCAGAAGATGCCCCAGCTTCTGAGGCAACAGCCAAGGAGGAACCTAAAAAAGAGGAATAATTTCTCAATATAAACGCCGCGACCCGCTCGCGGCGTTTTTTATACTTGACACTTTGCATTTTACCTGTTGATTTCTCTCTATGCCTAGACCGCTTTTTGATTGGCTACTTTTCATCTCGCGTGTTCAGAAAAATCTTTTCTATATATTTATCCACTATGCCGTTTGTGAATAGCTTTTTTTTCCTTTATTTTTGTGGTATGAGGCGATTGCACATAATATGGATGACTTGGATGCTTTTCGCGGCGGTATTATATGCACAGGAAGGTGCCATGGACGTTCCCGAAAAGAGTGGTAAGACATATACCTTCTTGTTAACGGGAGCCTCATTTGCCTCGCCTAACAACGGGTGGTTCGAGATGGGGTGTGAACTGTTAGGAGCAAAACCGCTCAACCGCGCTGTCGGTGGTGAAGCGATCGCTAACACCGCTAACCGGATGATAGAGGGAACGCTCTACTCCAAAGATGAGTTGGAGGAGATGGATGCCTTAGTGATCATGCATGTGCACGATAGAGATGTGTTTAACTCGTCCGGCCTGAAAGAGAAGTATAGCGATTATGAGACCCCTTTTACCCGCGATGACTATGCCGCCGCGTTCGACTACGTGATCAAACGCTACTTGACGGAGTGTTACAACTTGAAGTTCGATGAGAGTTCTAAGTATTACAATACCTTGGGAGGGAAGCCGGCGGTAGTGGTACTTTGCACGGACTGGCACGACGGGAGGGTCACCTATAACTCATCGGTGCGCCAACTGGCCGAAAAATGGGGGTTCCCGGTGGTAGAGTTCGACAAGCTGATCGGTTTTTCTAAGAACACCCTTCATCCGGTTACGGGTGAACAGATTAGCCGTTTGTTCACGAGAGACAAGCAAGAGATTGAAGGAGAGACCTTCGGTTGGCATCCCGAGAATGGACAAGATAAATATATCCAACGCCGGATGGGGGCCATCTTTGCCGATACCATGCGTGAGATTTTCCCGATAGAGTAGTCAAAAAGCGTAGCCAATCGAGATATATCCCCATGGTAGAACGCCCTTTCCACTATATTCTTCTAATCCTGTTTCGGCATATTTCCCGTAAGTAGGCGAGAATCCTATGCGGAATTGAACCCCTTTGTTCCCTTCATATCGTTACCCTATTCATGCGGAGCTGACAAAATTGGGGCCAGTAAATAGATAACATGCATCTACTCTTCCCAAACGAGGTAAGCAGATACTAACCAGTGATTGAGCTTATCCTCTGTGATTGGAGTGGATTCCGGGATGCTGATGGTGAGGGTATGGTTGCCGGGGGCGAGGTCGTTCAGGTCCACCTCTACCGGCGGAACGTCGCTTCCCGGGCACCAGTTGCTGCGGGAGAGGTCGGACGATGCCAGGGGTTCCTCTATCTCCTTTACCTCCCGCTTTCCTCCTTGGGCGATAAAGGCTATGGGGCGCGTACGGAGCCAAACACCCGAGGTGGGGTTAAAGCGTCGGAAGGAGGCGCAGTCGGTACGCCAAGGGAGAAAATTTAATACCTCTTCCCCGTCTACGTAAAGGATGTTGTGCTGTGGGCGAAACTCATCACCGCCGGAGTGGCCCCCATGGCCGGTGGTGATGTACTTGAGACGGGTGTTTTTCGCGTTTTTGGGGAGCGTGAAGTCGATCACCACATCCCGCCTGGAGAAAATATCCGGGTGTTTCTGCCCGATGTAGTAGTTGGTGTTGATCAAAGGTTCAACGTGAAACCGTGGCTTCGCATCACCGGTTATGGCACTTTCGGTGAAGGTGAACCGGGCGTCTACCTTATACCCCTCGGCAGTCCACGTGTCCACGTAGATGCCCACGTACGTTTCACCTTCCAGTAGGGGGAGGAGGTCGGTGATATCTTGTTTCCAGGTGACCGCTTCGGCCCACCCGTCGATATAGACCGGCCGGCGCTTCGCGGAAACTGAGTCCTCATTACTGCTAAAGTGTCCCACGCCAAACGGGGTCATGAACCGCATGAGCTCCACGGTGGGAAGGTATCCCTCTCCCGGGGTGATCCCGGGGAGTTGCTCGTAACGGGTGGTGTCGTGCGGCGGGTACGAGGCCCTGCCGGCCGCCACGTC
>JGI24709J26583_10002033_pt1 | contig 16913 bp, 18 predicted proteins | sample BioPla2DNA1_FD_26583 | JGI IMG/M metagenome (IMG submission 26583) | reverse complement strand
GATTCAATAAAAACAAGAGAATGTAGCCAATACATTCTCTTGTTTTTCTGATATTTATCCTAAAATAGACTATAGATGAGACATTAAATAACCTATAATTAAGTAGCAACAGGAGTTATAGAATTAAGGAGAACACTTAATCCATTTAAAAGTGTTAACCTTAATTTTTTTATGCTCAAGAAACAGAGGGGCGTATTTGTATGTATTTTTTCAAATTTATTTAAAATTACCTTCAAAAAATCACTTTTGCTTTTGTATAAAATATGCAAGAACAGTGGAGCGAGATTCCGCTAAAATTCAATCAAAATTTCTCTTTGTATAATTTTTGGGGAAAGTTAGATTTAAAATAAATTTAACTTTATTTACTTATATTTTACAAAGACCCCGCTTTTAAATTTTTTCATCCGTATACTATCTTATAAGCAAAAGGGAAATTAGATTGATTTACCCAAAAGGATAGGAGTAAAAAATGGAAGCAACAAACCCGAAACCCATGGAGAAAAAGTTGACTGTTCAAAGGTCCGAATTGAAATATCTCCTAGGTTTGGAAGACCGGCTTTTTTTGTTAAAAGCCTTGGATACTCTGCTGACGCCTGATGCCTACGGCGACTATAGCGGCTACTCGGTCCGCAGTGTATACTTTGACGGTATTGATGACCAAGACTATTTTGGCAAGAGGCGGAAAGTGGGTTTTCAAAAAAGGATTCGTTTGCGGATCTACGATACCGGTGACCAAACAGCCAAATTTGAATTTAAAAAGAAATGGACTGATAACCAGATTAAGGAGTCTCAAATTGTGACCAGAGGGGATGCTCTGGAGATGCTCAATGGTAATTTTGAAGTCTTAAAAAAATATCACTCAGATACGGCAAGATTGGGCTATGAGCTTTGCCAAACCATGAACTACAGGCCGGTTTCTATGGTCCAGTACAAACGGAGGGCTTACACCCATCCGCAATTTTCAACCAGGATCACCTTGGACAATGAACTTCAATATTGTAATTTTGACAATGGTTTATTTGAACCGGACAAGCATAATTTTATCAATGTGACCGATATTACGGAAACCATTCTGGAAGTTAAGTTTGAAAAATTTTTACTTCCCTATATTCAGCAAGTTTTAAAGCAGTGCAAACTAAAAAAATGTCGGATCAGTAAGTTCGGGTCATCCCGTTCCTTACTTGACTACTTGCACTAATAAAAAATATCTTAACGGAGGAAATGATGAGTAAATTACTACAATTAATGGGAGCTACTGAAGAATTGACTACAGTCCTGACCCCAAATGAAATTATAACCGCTGTCCTGTTGGCCATGGCTTTAAGCGGGATTATGTTTTGGACTTACCGGCATATTCACATGGGCATGTCCTATGATTCCAGTTTTAATATTATGCTGGTTATGTTGGCAGTTATCACTACGATTTTAATGCTGTTAATTCGGTCAAATATTGCCTTGTCTCTGGGTATGTTGGGGTCTTTGGGGTTAGTTCGCTTTCGGACCAATGTTAAAGACAACCGGGATATCGGTTTTGTCTTTTGGTCTATGGCTATTGGCCTTGCGGCCGCCAGTCATACTTATTTCCTAGGTCTTCTGGTATCTGCTATCTTGGCCGGTCTTTTAGTCTTCTCTAATTCGAAGGCAGTCAGTGCAAGCAAGATGCTCTTGGTGATTCGGGGCAGGGAAATTGATCCTGAGTTTTTAGAATCGGACATTAAGGCCTATTCTTCTAACTATAATTTAAGGGCTCAAAATCTCTTGGAAGATTCCTTTGAAATTGTCTACGAGATTAAGACTGATTCACTTCAACAGATGCGTATGTCACAAATAATTAAAAGTTATGAGGGCGTCGATACGGTCAACATCCTTGCTCCCAGTGCAGTGATGGATGTTTAAAAATTATAAAAAAATAGTCAAAGGTGCCGGTTGCCACTTGCCATCAAATAACAAGTGGCAACCGGTATTTTTTATGGGAAAGCTATACATGCCTATCAAATTGACGAAATGAAAGATCTACAGGTTGTTCATTTTGTTTTTGCAATTCAAGTCAATTATATATTTGATAATTTAGTAATAATTAACAGACAATACATTTATTTCGATAAATATAATTTTTTATTTACAAGAGTTAGGACTCAAGGACTGTGATATAATATTTTCAAACAAAACAATTGTTACTTGAAATGACTGAATAAAATATTATTAAACGGGAGGATTCAACCGAACTACAGTATCTCAATAAACACCTGTAGAAAGTATTACAAGAGGAGGATGAACATGGAAAAATTGCATGATGGAAAAGTTGCTATAGTCACTGGTGCAAATTCGGGACTTGGATTTGTAACAGCGAAGGAATTAGTTAAACAAGGTGCGAAGGTAACCTTAGTAGCACGAAACAATGAAAAGCTAATTAAGGCTGTAGAAAGTATAGAATCAGAATTTCCGCAAGCTGAGATTATTGCAGTTTCAGCTGATATTTCAACTAATGAGGGTACAAATAAATATGTAGAGGAAACGCTCAAGGCGTTTGGGACGGTCGACTATCTTATTAATAATGCCGGATATGATGGTCAGATGACTCATTTGATTAATTATGATATGGATGTTTTCAGACAAGTTATTGAAACAAACCTTACCGCAGTGGCAAATGGAATCAAGACTGTTGCACCGATTATGATTAAAAAGGGTAAGGGAGCAATTGTATCAACAGCATCTAATGCAGGATTAATGGGTGTTGAAAATCTTTCCGCATATTCCGCATCTAAACATGGGCTGATAGGCCTTACAAAAACAGCGGCAATAGAGTTAGGGCCGAAGGGAATTCGTGTCAATGTTGTGGCACCTGGTGGGATTAAAACCGAAATGCTTCAAAACTATTTAGAAGAAATGGGCAAGAAAAAAGGCACAACTGCCGACGCAATAGAATCAGGGATGACAGCAAATAACCCAATGCGGAGATTTTCACTACCTTATGAACAGGCAAACGTTATCTTATTTTTGTTATCTGACTTGGCTAGCTATATTAATGGGCAAACAATTGCCGTAGATGGTGGTGCAAGCATACAACTATCTTCTTGATATGTTTGAGCCAATAAGAGGGTGAAACCATGATTCTGTGTAAACTCGAAAACGAGTAAGTTAGCAGTATTTTATTTTAGCGGGAAAGTCAGGGAATGACCTTTCCGCCAAAATCTGAAGCCTTGTGCTTATGGAAGTGCATTGTCCTTTTTTGTACTGAAGGAGAACTCCCTTCACTTTCTCCTTGGACAGAAGGGATGGTTTTGAATAATTTTTCTGACGGTTTATGTTGAAACTAGGGCGTTTAATATTTCTCCTCTTACTTTGTAGTTAGAAAAAAGGGTGTTTCTGAACAAAACTATTTGCATAAAGCAAAACACCCTAAGCTGAACTTAGAGCACCAATTCCTACCCCTTTTGAGGGATTTTTTTGGTTCTACAATAAATTTTGGTTCTATAATAAATGTTGGGGTGCACCATCGTACCTCAACATTTTTTTCAAAAAAGTGCACTTATCTCACCAAATACCTTATCATTAAGTGGCGTAACTAAAAAGGTGGTGAGACAAGTGCAAAATGATGATACACAAAAATTACTGGATTAAAAGATGTAACGATAACAAAAATTTCGGAAGAAGAAAATCTCATCGAAGTTACTATCGAAACAACTGCTAAAAGTGCTCACTGTCCCTGTTGTTATCAATCTGTACGTCGTATTTATGATGACAGAATACAAAGAATGAAGCATATTAATGTTGGACTTAAACATTGTGAACTAATTCTTAGAAAGAAGCGTTTTATCTGAAGTCATGCAACAACCAATTTTTATTGAATCTAAGTGAACAAAGAGGGTAAAGGTAACATTCCTATGTTGCGAACCCACTATGCCCATGATGATAGAAAACTTATAACATTAAAAAGAGGTGATTATTTATAAAGTAATTGAAATGAATTTGCTTTTTTACTATATAGGATTCTAGATATTCTGAGAAATTTGGTCTTTACCATTTACCCTATTCTTTTACTACTTCAGCATAAAAAAAGACAAAACTGAAGAAAACTGGAAAACTTTTACTGGAGAATTCGCAGTGACTTGCTATAATATAGAGGAAGTAGTTGCCAAACTATAAACCATCACCGTGGGGAGGTAGTTATTGTATGGAAATATCAGACATGGAGTTAATCATTGCATTGGCTGCTTCCGGCTCAATAACAAAGGCGGCAAAGATGCTTTATAAATCTCAACCAAATGTGTCGAAAGAATTAAAGGATCTTGAAGAAAAATATCAAACAAAACTTTTCGAGAGAACACATATGGGCGTAACCATAACAGAAACAGGTGAACTATTTTTATCTAGTTCTAAAAAGATTTTGTCAGAAATATCTATGCTTAAATTGGTTTGTGAACATACGCGGGATATACCTAGAGAGATACATATCGGATCAGTTAAATTAGTTTACGGTTTAAAAGGAATACAAGAATGGGTCGATTCCTTATTTTTAGATAAAAATCACTCAGTATTCGTGCATGAAGATTCAGTTTTAGAGATAATCGATAAAGTAGCTTCCGGTCAATATACCCTTGGTTTTATCAGTGTACCGGCTGCAATGGAAAATCAGATGAATAGAATCTTTAAAAACAACAAAATTAACTGCGAGCAAATCTTAAAGTATCGAAAACAATTGTTAATACAAAAGGATCATCCTCTGGTTGAAAAGAATAATATCGCGGAGAACGACTTAAAAAAATATCCTGAAATTGTTATTGGGTCCAATCATCTATTGGAAGAAGACTATGATGCGCATGAGGGTTATGGAAAAAAAGTAACAGTCGATGGTATCGGCTCGGTATTAGGCTATATGAATTTTGTAAAGGGTTCCTATGTTTGGATCGCACCAATACCGAAAGAGATATTGAAAACAAATGGTTTTTGCATCAAACCATCTAAAATTAAAAAGAAATTGATGAAGGATTATATTATTTTAAAGATGTATCGGAAGATTTAGAAGTGACAAAATCATTCATCAGTTCGATAGCATCTTTCATAAATAAATGGAAGCTCTAGTATAAACCTTCTGATTGATAGGCCATAAAGTGATCTGTACAATTAAGAATAAGAGTCTGAGATATTCTCCGGCTCTTATTTTTATATGCATTTCAATATAAATGGCGGTAGGTGTTTTCCTAACTTAAAGGGTTAGTACTGAAGGTGCGCTTATCTTATATTCTTTAAGTTCCTTTTTATTGGGTTTGCAGCGTAGAAACTTAAAAGCTATATGTTTTTTCATATAGGGCATATAATATACTAAACTTATATTCGATTTTTTACAATTGCATGGATACAATCATCATGTAGCGTCATGTGAAAGGAGAGTAAGAAATATATGATGAAAAATAAAAAAGGATTAACACTTATTTTAACACTGTTATTGGTACTGAGTACGATAAGTGGTGGAATTCCGGGGGGAAGTTTAGTATTCGCACAGGAAAATTATCCCGGTGCAAATCTTGTAGATACACTGGTTGTCAGCCCAAATGACATTAATCATACAGGAAATTTCTCAATAACGGTAAACTTTTCTGGTCAAAGCGAAGACCCGGGGGCAGAAAAGTATATTGGTTCCGGAACAGAAATATTTATTCCAATTCAAGGTGATGGTGTAGCGCTAGCAGCATTAAATTCTCAATTGCCGACAATTGAAAATGCAGTTGTCAGTGCTGATGGTAGTGGCATTCGCATACGTTTTACTGATGGCATTCAGAATCAATATGATATCAAGGGCTATTTTAAAATTACGATGTCGGGCTTAAACTCTGAAGAAGGAAGCACGCATACGCTGACCGTTGGCGGAGAACACAAAGTGAATATTACAAATAATGTGAGCGGAGATGTGGGTGTTTTTGGCGGTAAAACCGGTATGATGTATGGAGAAAGCAAGCCGGGATACGTTACATGGTTTTTAAGAGGAAATATTAATGGAGATGCATGGCCGGGCGGGCCGTTAAAAATACACGACAAATTAGGTGAAGGCCAAAAATTAGACGACAGCGGTGTGAAGATCGGTTTATATTGGGGAGGTCAACAGCATCAAACTTATAGTAAAACGTACGGAAGCATCCAAGAGTTTTTAAATGATCCGACCTTCGGTAGTGCTGCTGGTTCAACGATTAATTATGACAAGACAACCGGGGAAATTGATATCCATATTCCGGAAGCTGTTCTGTCAGAAAAAGAATTTGCCTTTACCTATGATGCGTTGATTACGGATCATGATTTAGAAGAATTTACCAACAGGGGAGAATTTGATTTCCATGAACAAGGCAAACCGGGGAGAATTGTAGACAATGCAGTTGTTAGAAATATTGATATGGGTGGCGGAATCGTTGGTAAAACGAGAGCTTCCATCAATATCAATAAAGTCGTAAAAGGTACATCAACACCGATACCCAATGTTCAATTTGAAGTAGTAAGAGAAGATGGCGGTCCGCTATTCTTAGAAAAAGATGATGCTAAAATCACTCTAACGACTGATGAGAATGGTCAAATTAGAGCAAAAGGTTTTAAGCCGGGTAAAATGGTTTTAAGAGAAATTGGTGCAGATGACGTTATATCCTTTCAACTGCCGGCAGAAATAACAGATGAACTGGAAGAAGAGATTGTTGATATGGCAAAAAAAACCTTCAAAGCTTTGAGATGTCAACAATTTGCAAGAATTGATTTTAGGTTAGATAGAAATGGACAACCCAATGTCATAGAACTAAATACTTTGCCCGGGTTGCAAAAAGATTATTCGGATTTTCCGATTATTGCAGAAGCGGGTGGTTATAGCTACGAAGCCCTTTTAGACAAATTGGTGACCTTAGCTTTGGAACCGAGGAACAAGCAATGACATTACCATTAGAATTACTTTGGATGCTTCTACTATTAGCGGTGATTGTCGTCAGTTTTATTATTTTAAAGCGTCCCATTTACGAATCGATGTTGACGGGCTTTCTGATATTGGCAGTTGTAATGGGCCAAACGAAAGCTATTCCGGCTCTTTTACTTAAGCCATCCACCAATACTTTATTTTATGCGATCGTCGCATTTTTAACTTTGGCTTTTGTATTTGGTGAAACCCAGGTTGTGAACACCATCATTGAATTTATGATGAGTTTGGTCGGTCGTTTTAAAGGTGGGGCAGGCTACGTCGCCTTAACATCCTCCACCTTTATGTCCGCATTGTCGGGAACAGGTCCGGGCAATGTTGCGGCAACAGGTGTCTTTACCATACCGGCCATGATCAAAACCGGATTCAGTCCGGAGTTAGCAGCAACAACGGAAATGTCTGCCAGTTCTTTGGGACCGATGATACCACCATCGGGAACCATTTTGTTGGCCTTCGGTGTTTTGGATGCGGCACTACCCGGCACTTTTAATTTGTCCACCTTTTGGTTGGTCGTATGGGGTATAGGACTATGGTTCATACTTCAAAGAGCTTTGCTTTTATTTGTGCTCTGTCGGGTAGAAAAAGTAGAAGCAATTCCTACGGAAGAAATTCCGTCGTTTAGAAAAACTGTTCGAGAAGGTTGGAAAGCCTTGCTTGTCCCCGTTATTATTTTTTTACCGCTTTTATTAGATTTTTTACTTAAAGATACTTTTTTCACAGCCAGAATCGGTGCAGAAGGTGCCGGTGCATTGTCCTCTTCGGTGATACAATTTACTCCCGGTGTCGCTGCTTTATATACCCTATGGATCAGCCGAGATAAAATTGAAGGTGGTTTACGCCTTCCGGTCATTGTGAATCTTTTTAAGAAGGGTGTCAAATCGGTTGTGCCGGTAGCAGCTACTATTTATTTTGCCTATTGTATTTCCGAGTTATTTGGACAAGCTCATGTCGGGCAAACATTGGAGCATACCATCGCTTCTCTCAATTTAAGTGGCTGGCAAGTGGCTGTTTTCATCCCTTTGTTTACGATGTTTTTAGGTATGTTTTTACCCGGTAGTTCTCAAATAGCAATTTTTGGCGTCGGAATTGTGGGCGCCTTAATGGCAGTGGGTGTTCCGCCGTTGTTAGCAGCGGGCATCTTACCGGCTATAACAGGTGGTTTAGAAGGGATGACACCACCCTTAGCCTTGTGTATGTACACCGCTATGGGTATTTCAGGATCGGGAATGAAGGAGACCAGTCGTTTGGCTTTAATCTGGGTGTTTGCGCACTTGGTCACAGCCGTTTTGATTCTTCTCAACATTATTCCTGTACCGTTTTTATAGGAGTGGACTATGAGAGAAAAATTAACGGACTTGACAGAAAAGGTATTTGCCCTTTGCTTATTTATTGCATTGATCGGCGGCGGTGTTGTAGCTTTGTTGTTTATACTGGCCTTAATGATTGGCGGTTCTCTCGGAGAAAGCCTGGCGGTTGCCACAAAAACCAATATCTTGCCGTGGTTTATTCGATTAGCTAGTTTAGGAATACTTTTTGGTTTAATTCGCACCTATATCGGCGGTCAACACGCCTTATCTATTAAAACCGAGAATAAAAAATAACCGTAGAATTAATCGTAATAGCTACAGCAATTTCAAGTATTTAAAAACATAGATTTAACGTAAATCAGATAGAATAGTTGTTAAATATCCATGATGATTAGGGTAATAGTATGCTTGAAAAGCGTATACAATCCAAAAATGGTAGCGTTACTTATTGGATTTCAAAAACCATCGATAACGATAAAAGCACACTATTTTTCTTCATGGGCTTTTAGCCGATCATTCTATGTTTGATACACAGGCACAATTTTTTAATGAGTACTACAATTTGATTATGTGGGATGCGCCACTTCATGGCAAATTTCGCCCTTTAAATTGTTCTATAAAAACATTCGGCAAACAAGAAAATTGAACAATCCTTAAAAAATTAAATGATGAATGTATTTTTAAGATTCCATGTTATAATAAAGAAAGATTTTAATTTAGAAATAATTACTTAAAAGGAGAGTGAAACGATGCAAGATCCTATGAAGAAAAACAAATTGGGAGATCCTGTACCGAGTAGAAATGATACGGTGGGAAAACATCCGAGAATTACACGGGAAACAGGTGCTCCCGTTATCAACAATCAAGACACTATGACAGCAGGCCCAAGAGGTCCTCAAGTTGTTCAAGATGCTTGGCTATTAGAAAAACATGCACACTTTAACCGTGAAGTAATCCCTGAGCGCCGTATGCATGCCAAAGGCTCCGGAGCTTTCGGAGAGTTTACAGTTACCCACGACATTACACAATACACCAAAGCAAAAATATTCTCTGAAATTGGTAAGAAAACAACTATTTTTATGCGTTTCTCAACAGTAGCCGGAGAAAGAGGGGCCGCTGATGCAGAACGCGATATTCGTGGTTTCGCAATGAAATATTATACGGAAGAGGGTAACTGGGATTTAGTTGGTAATAACACACCGGTGTTCTTTTTTAGAGATCCCAAAAAATTTATCGATTTAAATCATGCTGTTAAACGAGATCCCAGAACGAATATGCGTAGCCCTAATACGAACTGGGATTTTTGGTCATCCTTGCCGGAGTCATTGCTCCAAGTAACCATTACCATGAGTGATCGGGGTATTCCGTCCTCTTATCGTTACATGCACGGTTTTTCCAGCCATGCATATAGTTTAATTAATGCTGACAACGAACGCGTCTGGGTGAAATTCCACTTTAGAAGCCAACAAGGGGTTCAAAACCTGACGGATCAAGAAGCGGGAATGGTTGTGGCAGAAGACCGCGAAAGCCATCAAAGAGATTTGTACACCGCTATCGAAAAAGGTCAATATCCTAAATGGACGATGTTCATTCAAGTAATGACGGAAGAACAAGCCAATAAGATGCCCTATAACCCCTTCGATCTAACGAAAATGTGGTTTAAAAAAGATTTTCCACTCATTGAAGTTGGTGAATTGGAATTAAATAGAAACCCGGAAAACTATTTTGCGGATGTCGAGCAGGCTGCATTTAATCCGGCCAACAATGTACCGGGCATCGGCTATTCGCCCGACCGTATGCTCCAAACCAGACTTTTTGCCTATGGAGATGCTCAACGCTATCGTCTCGGTGTCAACCACCATCAAATTCCCGTCAACAGCCCCAAAGGTGTAGCACATCCCCACAGCTATCATCGCGACGGTATGATGCGTGTAGACGGCAATATGGGTAGCGAATTACATTATGAACCCAATAGTTACGGCAATTGGACTGATGATCCGTCAATGGCGGAGCCTGTTCAAGCAGGTGGTGATGTGTACGAATATGACTTCCGAGAAGACGACCACGATTATTACACACAACCGGGTATGCTCTTCCGCAACATGAGCGATGCACAGAAATTAGTACTGTTTGAGAATACGGCACGCAACATGGGCGACTCGACGATGCAAATTAAACACAGACACATCAACCATTGCTATATGGCTGATCCCGAATATGGAAAAGGTGTCGCAAAAGCGTTAGGTATAGATATCGATGAGGTTAATTTGACACCGATGACATCCGATAGCTACGAAACTTGGAGACAAGACAATGCGCGCGGTGCAGAGTTGAATCAACCAACCAAACCTGCAAATCCGGAATCAGCCAAGGACTTACCACCAATCGGCAGAGATACTAACGTCGAAAATCCTGAAGATTTATACGGTTGGGAAAATGACCCGCAACTATTATAGTTTTAAAATTAAATGTCTTAGACCATAGAGACCATAAAAAGCACATTGAGTATAAAAAGGGAGATAAAAGTCTCCTTACCAATCAAACAACCGCCACCACCTATCTGTTGATATGGGGGTGGCGGTTTTGTCATAGTAGAGCTCATTTCGATAGGATCATCAAGAAAAAAATGATTTGAATTTGGCAGCTAAGCAAAATAAATAAATTACCGTGCTATAATAACATGATGGTTTTATCGATTTGCAGGCTCACCTCCGTAAGTGAGTTGATCGATGAGCAAGTAGGAGGTTTTAAATGATCATACGCCAAGAAACACAATCGGATCACCAAATGGTGTATCATTTAATTAAGAAGGCTTTTAAAGACGCCCGATACAGCGATGGTATGGAACAAGAAATCGTGGATGCACTGAGAAAAGAAGAGACCTTCATTCCAGAGCTATCATTGGTTGCAGAAGAGAATGGTCAAGTGATTGGTTATATCTTGCTAACGAAGATTACGATTGGTAACTCGACGCAATTAACCTTAGCACCTTTAGCGGTCTTACCGGAGTATCAGAGAAAAGGGATCGGTCGGGCTTTAATTGCAGAAAGCCATCGAATCGCAAAAGAACTGGGCTATGTTTGTGTGGTTGTATTGGGTAGTGATGCCTATTACCCCAAATTCGGTTATATCCCTGCAGCTCAAATGGGCATACGGCCCCCCTATGATATTCCGTCTAAAAACTATATGGTTTATATTTTGTCGAAGAGTGAAGCAAGCGGTGTAAAAGGGATGGTACAGTATCCGAAAGCATTTTATCTTTAAAAACAATTCTAGAGTAGAGAGTTATGTGAAAATCGAAAGAGCGTTTGAACATCCTTCAATGTTAAGAACTTAATGGATGTACTTTGGCAAAAAATTTATTGGATCACTGTTAGGAGTCTTTAATGGTTTTAGAAACCCGACGATTAATCTTACGCCCATGGTCAGTAGAAGATGCAAAGTTTTTGTATCAGTACGCTAAAGACCCAAGGGTTGGCCCCAGTGCCGGTTGGCCGGTTCATACCAGTGTCACCAACAGTCAAAATATTATTTCTGAAGTGCTGTCCGGTGCCAATACTTTAGCCATTGTCTTAAAAGAACTGGCACATCCTATCGGGAGTATCGGCATAATGTTCGGCGAGGAAAGTTTTATCAACTTACCCGAGGACGAAGCGGAAATCGGCTACTGGATCGGCGTACCCTTTTGGGGACAGCAAATAGTACCCGAGGCGTTGGGGGCAATGATACCTTACGGGTTTGAGAACTTAAATCTAAAAAAACTCTGGTGCGTGTCCTTTGAAGACAATGTGCAATCGATCCGTGTTCAGGAAAAATGTGGTTTTGAATATCAATTTACTCGAAATGAAGTATATAGGCCATTGATTCACGAAAAGCATTCGGAACGCGTTACATGCTTAACCAAAGAAAAATGGTACGCAAAGAAAGCTTGGAAAAGTCATATTATTTTACCTTAATTGTAACTGATGTTACGACACTTTGGAATATAAAGAATTATGATAAAAGAACAATGCAAAAAGTATCTGTAAGGATTTTTAATGTATTGAAATACAATGAACCGGAGGCAATGATATGGTAGAACAAGTATTTAAACTGTACACCGGAGACGATAAAGCAGTGGAAAAAGTTGTTTTCGATGAAAATGTCCACTATTTACATATGGTATTCAACAAGGAAGAAGGATTGCCGGAACATTTTTCCAATTCGAACGTCTATATGACAGTAATTCGCGGCACTTTATCCATTGGGTTGGATGACCAAGATATCCATACCTATGAAAAGGGAACTTTGCTTAAGATTCCTTTTAAGACAAAAATGAACGTCAAAAATTTAAATGACGAAACCTTAGAATTGCTTGTTGTAAAAGCACCGGCGCCCCAAGCTTAAAACTAAACAATAAAATTCAAACAAAATGCTCCTGTGGTTAGATAGTGACTAACCGCAAGGGGCATTTTGTCATTTGATGGCAACAGATACAATTTTTATCAGACTTAAATAATTGACGTAAAGGAATAGATCTGTCAAAATAGTCCTAAACACGTATAGTAAATACGATAGACTAATAAGACAGGAAACGATAGGAATGGAACAGGAGAGAATAAAGAATAATACTTCAGAATTTGTACAAACATGGCGAGCTATCGATGAATTGTACGCTCAATATGCAAAATCCGTGGGTTTAACATACATTGGGCTCATTATTCTTGACACCTTATATCGAGCACCAAACACCTATACTCAAAAAGAAATCAGTGAAAAAACAGGTTTTCCCAAACAGACGATCAATATCAATATTCGTTATTTTTTGGAAAAAGGGTATATAGAATTAAGAGAATTGAGAGAAGATAGAAGAAGCAAAGCCATAGAGTTTACCCAAAAGGGTATAGTCTATAGCAAAGAAATTATCGGACGCCTTCAAAAAATTGAAGAATCTGTGATGAAGGGATTGTCTTCAGATCAAAAACAATTACTGACACAATTATTAGTAAAGACAAAAAAACAATTCGAAGAATTGATGAATACATCGCCTCACCATCAGAAGGATGCATGAGACATGTCCGGAGGAAAAATGAAAGAGTTTCAACACTTAAATACGCAAGATACGTTATTGTACAAACGTTTGGCCTTGCGATTGATTATCGCTGTCATCAGTATCTTGTTCGTTGTATATGTTTTGCCAAAAGCATTTGAAATATTATTGCCCTTTATACTGGCTTTATTGATTGCCAATTTGTCCAATCCTTTAGTAAGAAAAGTAAATGCAAAGTTTCCAAATTCTCGACGGTTTGTTGCTTTGCTCATCAACATTGTCATCATCTTATTGATAGTCGTCTTGGTTTACTTTATTATATTTAGAGTTGTACAAGAAGCGATTACCCTAGTTCTATACTTACAGGAAAACTGGTCGAATATAGTGATTGAAATTGACGGTTTTCAGAAAAATTTAACTTGGCTCATTGATATTGCACCGCCCCAAGTGACCGATTTGCTCAACGATACGGTTGACAAAACGCTCATTTCTTTGCAAAACTTCGGTAGAAATCTCATTACGACTACGGTTAGTATTACCGCAGCCATGACGGCAAAAGCCGGTAATTTTTTTATTGGTTTCATTACGTTTTTCTTGGCATTATATTTTATTATTGCAGATTACGATCGTATTTCTGTAATAGGAGAAAAATATTTACCCGGAAGCTTAAACAGAATGGCCAGTTTGTTGTATCATACGATTTCAACGGCCTTAGGTGGCTACTTCAAAGCACAACTGATCCTGTCTTTTATTGCCATGGTGTTTATGTTTTTGGCGCTTTCTCTCTATGGTCAACCCTATGCCTTGTTGATAGCGTTTTTACTTGCATTTGTCGATTTATTGCCGATTTTGGGTTGCATCGCCGTATTGCTCCCATGGGGTATTTTTGAATTTCTTGGAGGAGATATTAAAAAAGGCGTTTTTCTGGTTGCCCTCGGTATTCTATTTATGATGGTGCGTAGAGTGATGGAGCCTAAGGTAATGGGAAGCCAAACCGGTTTGCACCCCTTACTGGCACTGCTTTCGACCTATGTGGGATTACAATTTTCTGGGGTTTGGGGTGCTGTTTTCGGAGCAATGCTCACCATGTTGGTGATCAACATTGCAAAAACCGGCATTTTTGACAATGCAATAGCGGATGTCAAAGCTTTGTTTCAAAAATTTACCGATATTCTAAATTCCGGAGAAAGAAAGTATTTACCGATCGTCAAAAAAGAGCAAACGATTTTAAAAACAAATCCATTACAGGATGATTTAGAAGAGTAGATCAAACATTCATAGAGGTGTAAACATGAATATTGCTTTAATTGCCCATGATAAGAAAAAAGAAGATATCGTTGAGTTGGCTTTTGCCAATAAGGATCTATTAGAATTACACGAGCTTTATGCAACCGGTACAACCGGTTTGCGCATTATGGATGCGACTGGATTATCGATACACCGTTTTAATTCCGGTCCCTTAGGTGGTGATCAGCAAATCGGTGCTATGATTTCCGTCGGAAAGATGGATCTGGTCATTTTTTTGCGAGATCCGTTGACCGCTCAACCCCACGAGCCCGACGTAGCGGCACTGATTCGTCTTTGCGATGTCCATTGTGTGCCCTTAGCAACCAATTTAGGAACGGCAAAAATTCTTTTGGAAGCTTTTAATGATGGTCGATGGACGCATTCCGAAAATGAAAAATAAGATAGGGCGATAGAGCCCTGGAAATAATTTCTACATTTTGTTTCTGCAACAGACAGGATTTTAACATTTTTTAAAAACAATTCGCTTTATCGAAGCGTAATAAATTTATTTTCGAAAGGATGCAAAATGACGATTCAATGGATAACGATTATGGTAGAAGATTTGGAAAAATCGAAGGAATTTTATGGTAAATACCTTGGATTGACATTAAATAATGCTTTTTCTCCCGACGAGACGACATCGATCGTTTTTTATGAAGCGGAGAACAAGATGCAAATTGAATTGATAAAGAACAAAAACTTGGCTGACGTTACTAACGCCGCCGGTGTTTCTATCGGTATTGCTACGAAAAGATACGAGGAATTGTTGGCAATAGCCAGAAAAAGGAAGCTGATAACAGTTGAACCTCAAATATTAGGCGGTCATTTGGAATGTTTTTTTGTAAAAGATCCCAATAACGTCGGTATTCAAATCATCAAAGCATGAATTCATAGATTTAAAAGTTTAAAACTGCAATTACAATCTTTTATGTAATTGCAGTTTTTGTATAGGACACTTGGGTACAACTTAAATGTCAAAATATTTGAAATTCATAACAATCTATTGAACTCTACTCATTTTTGAGTAATTATTTTTTTCAGCTCTGCAAAAGCATCCTTGAAAACAGGGGAGATAGAAGTAGGGTTTCTTTGTATGATGCTTAATGCCTTTTGGTATTCTACATTTTTCATAGCAGCCCTATTTATTTCTGCTTCTTTTACCATTGTTTTAAAATCCAATAAATCTTTTCTTAGACTATCCAAGCGACTACGCTCACTCGGGGATGATGACATAAGTATCGTATCGATTTTTTTGATGGAAGTATCGATTCTTTCATATAAGAGTTCAAACCAATGTAATTTTCTTTCTTGATGATCGCGGAGTTTTTCTAAGATAAAGACTTGGCGACGCTGCTTTTTCAATTGTGATTTTTTCCGATGATCTATCATTTTTTGTTGGAAATTTACCTCTGTTTCTTCCACGTGTTCTTTGAATTTTTCTGAGAATTCTTCAATGTCTTCGGCTACGATATCCAATTGGTTTTTGACAGTTTCTAATGCGACATTGTTTTCAGCAAGTTTCTTCATTAATCCTTTCATATCCAAAGCTGATTGTACAGATATTGTTGTATCCACAGCAAAGGTAAAAAGGAAAATGCTGCTAATGGGTTCCAATAAATAATGAGGGATGCTCAATAACATGACTTCAATGACAGGATGTAAAACCTCGGTCATTAATAGGGTAAAGCCTCCCCAAGCAATTGAAGAGGATAAACAAATATAACCTTTAAAATTATAGGGTTGATTGCTGTAATCCCAGTATCGTACACCAAAAAGTCGCTCCATGGCGGCTCCTGTTACGTATTCCAATAGCGTAGCGCCTATGAGCCCTAGAATATATACATGCATCAAATTGTTTCTAAAAGGGAGCGTTAACCATAGAAGGATAATTGCACCAAAACCATAAATGGGTAATATAGGCCCATGCAAAAACCCTCTGTTAATCCACTCTTTTTGTTTAACGGATACATAACAACATTCCCAAATCCAACCCAGAGTAGCATAAATAAAAAAGAATAGAATCCATTGTGATTGCGTATACTCCATTTAAATGTTCCTTTCAAAATCTTATCGAATCTCTATCATAGTTTATAAAAATAATCGTGTTTTAAGTAGTCAATGGTCTTTATCTGTTTTGACATCATCTTCATGAAATCAACTTATTGGGTACAGTGTTTGTTTTGTAACAATCTTTTTCTTTTTGATAATAGCACATGTTTTAATAAATTGGTTTAACAAATATGAGTCAAGTCCATAATCCTGTGTAAAATACTATACAATGTTTTACCGGTCACTCATTGATTAAACTTAATATATTTTCTTGTAGAACTGAGCCATTCATCAA
>JGI24709J26583_10002017_pt1 | contig 16978 bp, 15 predicted proteins | sample BioPla2DNA1_FD_26583 | JGI IMG/M metagenome (IMG submission 26583) | reverse complement strand
TACAATGAAGCTATTAAATGGTGATAGAGCAAATATATTGGAAGTAACAGGTGTAGCCTTTAATGGCGGAGGAGCATCAAAAGCAAATGTAGGTGGTACAGGACTAGATATTACATTAAAGACAACTAATGCATTATCTGTAGGTGATCATACATTAGAAATTACTAGCACAAGAAATACAAGAGATAGCTTTGATGTTGCTCCTTCTGGTGGAGATGTAACATTTAGTGCTAATAGTGCTAAATTTGCAGGAGATGGAATTGACGTTGCAGATGACGCTGAAAAAGCTACTTGGACTCTAGCAAAAAATACTGATGGATCATATTCATTATCTAATGATACTGGAACAGTTGTAAATGATACAGTGAAAGTTGGCGAAGAATATTCTAACCATGGTTTAACTTTCACTATCACAGAAGATACAATGGCAACTGGTGAAGATGCTACTTTGGCAACAGAAGTGATTGGTTATGCAGCAGGTAATACAGGAGATAACGATGCTACATTTGCAGGAGATGGAATAACAATTGCAGATGACGCAATTGCTGGAAGTGTAGAAATAGAGTTTACTGGTAGTGGTTCCGTTGATGGATATAAAGTGACAATAAAAGATACAGAAGGTAATGCTGTATATCAAGATACAGCTACAGAAGAGTATGATGCACATGGTATATCATTTAATATAACTGCTTTTGGTGGGGTAGCTGCAGGAGATAAAATTACTTTAGATGTTAAAGATACTTATACTGTTAAAGCAAGTTTAGACGGAGCTACAGCAGTTAATCTAACAACTACTTATGATGGTACTTCTACAGATGCTATTGCTGATTTTGCAGGAATCAATGGTATCGAGTTAGATAGTAGTGAAGCACTTGCATCAGGAACATATAGTTTTACAGTAGAACAAACAACCACTGGTACAGATAACTCATTAACATTCCAAATTGGATCTAATAGCAATCAATCTATGGATTTGGATATTTCTGACATGAGTGCCACTGCATTAGCAGTTGATGAGTTAAGCGTGGTTGATTATGACAATGCACAAGCTGCAATTGATAGCATTGAGGCAGCTATTGGAAAAGTATCTGCAGAGCGTTCTAAGCTTGGAGCGGTTCAAAACAGATTAGAGCATACTATCAAGAACCTAGATACTTCTTCAGAAAATCTACAAGCTTCTGAATCAAGAATCAGAGACGTAGACATGGCTAAAGAAATGATGGAGTTCACAAAGAACAATATCCTTCAACAAGCAGCTCAAGCTATGTTGGCTCAAGCAAATCAGCAACCTCAGGGAGTACTACAACTCTTAAGGTAGTTGAAATTAGGGTCCATTAGAGAGTAATCTTTAATCGCAAATCGGGTGAATTGCTGGAACTTCCTTAAGCTAACTAAACTACAACGTAACTGGAAACGGTAAGCGTGAATGTCTAAAAATTAGTTAGATTGGATAATCAGCAGCCGAGCTCCTGTACCGAAAGGTTGGAGAAGGTTCAACGACTAGGATATACTGCCTGTAACCACAGGGACGGCTTCCTCCGGTGCTACGGAGAAACAGCTTACAGTCCCGGGGGAACTGTCCCTCGTGGTATGGCAATGAAATCCATAGGGGCAGAGGTGCCCTCGAAGTACCCGACAACCAAAGATATGTTGGTTGAAGATATAGTCTGGCAAATAGTGAAAGCTATTTGATGGTCCGCAAGCAAACCAACAACCTCAAGGAGTTCTTCAATTATTAAGATAATTGAGAAATTTCTAAAAGAAAGAGCGAGAGTATGAACTCTCGCTCTTTTAAAATTACTAAAATATTATATATTTATACTTAGGAGATAATTATATGAGTGAAATTATAAGTGCTATTATTGGATTTTTATCAGGTTTTATTACAAAAAGTACACAGGATAAGAGTAATTATTTAAAGTATATTACTGAGGAGAGAAAATTATGGAGAGATAAAATAAGGGAATTAACTAAGGAATTAAATGAAACAGATAATTATCAAGATTATAAAAGAATAATGGTAGAGTTTGAAGTTAGGCTAAATCCAAATGATCCTGAAGATGAAAAAATAATAAAACTTTTAGAAATTTTAGTACGTTTAAGTAAAGTAGATGCTGACGTAGAGGGAATAAAAAATGAGTTAACCGGAAGAATTGCGCTTTTATTAAAACATGATTGGGAAAGGGCAAAGTTTGAATCAGGTACAATTAGTTTTTACAAAAGAAGCAGAGCTTATATATTAATGATTGCTGCAAGTATAATACTACATCCGCTAATTTCCGAAAATCCTATTATACAATATTTAAAAAAGTTATTAGTAGAATCAACAATATATAGATTGGTTGATGAAAAAACAATTAAAACTTTAATTTATATGTTATCTATAATAATTATTTTTATAGCAATTGATATATTTTTTGCTACTTTACATATAGTAATTAACCATCTAAGTTCAAAGTTTTCTTTAGTTAAGAAGGTGACTGTTATTTTAGCTAAAATACTTAAAATTCCTGTAAGAGAAAAATATAAAAAACGTTGTAAAGAAATTGATAGAGTTTATTTTATGTACATACTAATTTCCTACGAAATGAACAAAAAATAAGTATGTAATAAAATAATATTTATATTTAACTATTTTTAATAAGTAAATAATTATAAGTATATTTTTACAAGAAAAATAGTTAGTGTTAAAGTATTTGTAATATTATGGTTTATTCATCCTGCGGATTTTATCAACTACTCCCCAATAGGGCCTATTAAGGACTTTTGCAATTTCTTTAGTTGGTATTCCTTTTTCCTTTGATTTTATAATAAATAATTCCTCTTCTTTACTATAGGTTTTATTTACAATACTTTCATTCCAAGAATTAATTTTTTTATAGCCTTGTTCTTTAAGTTTAGACTTCTTTTCTTTAAGTCTCATTTCTAAATCAATTTTATATCTCATGCAAGGTATTTCAAATACATATGGCTTTACTATATTAATAAATTTAATAATCTCTTCTTTTTTATTTATTTCAAGAATCGCCTTTTTGCCATCTTTTCTATACTTAATTTTTGTTTTGATTCCAAAAGTATTCTCTAAATGATTTTGTATAATAATATTTTCTTCCTCTGAAAAGCTTAAAGTGTATAAGGATATTCGTGGAAAAATATAAAAAGAATTATTTTTACGTTTTATACTATCTATAACTAATGTTCCATCATCCATATAAAAACAAGCAAGTCCGATAGGTTGAGTTAATAATTTTATATTATCTACGGTAATTGTTTTAATACCATTAATATAAAACTTATTATATAAATTAGTAAAATATATATTACTATGAGAAGAAAGTTTGGCATATTTATAATTACTATTAAGATGAAAATNAAGACTTTGAAGTTTATCGCATTTCCATAATCTATAAGGAATTTGAACATCACAACAATGCTCTCTGTAGTAGGCATTTTTGCTTCTTCCATATAAAGCGAGGCTACCATCACCTAAAAGACTTCCCACTATAATGTTTTCTTCTGTTTCTGAAACACTGTATGTTTTCATACTATAACTAATCATAATTAATATAACTCCTTATAAAAAAACTAATGATATATAGATAGTATTTGTAATAAAGTAAAAGTTATTAATTTGTATAATATTTCATTAATTTATAAATATTTTATACATTTTAGTATAAACTTATTCTATAATGATATTTGGACTTTAGAAAAGAAAGGAAAGAAAAAATGAAGAAAAGCACAAGAGATGCCATCGTGATTGGATTTGCATTATTTTCAATGTTTTTTGGTGCGGGAAATCTAATTTTTCCAGCATATCTAGGTAATGAAGTAGGAAGTCAGTTTTTATTAGGAATTATAGGTTTTATTATAACCGGGGTTGGACTTCCTCTTTTAGCCATAGTTTCATGTTCCATGGGGGATGGAACCTTTGATAGTATTTCAAATAGGATAGGGAAGAGGTTTTCTACAATATTAACTATTTTATTATTTATGGCAATAGGTCCCATGCTTGCAATACCGCGAACTGCAGCTACGACTTTTGAACTTGCAATAAACCCCTTTTTTCCAAACATACCACCTATTGTAGCAATGACTATATACTTTTTAATAAATATATTTTTTGTTTTTAAAAGTAGCTCCGTAATAGATACACTTGGTAAATATTTGACGCCGATTTTAATAATATTACTTGGGTCAATTATTATTAAAGGAATAGTTATGCCTATTGACCAGATAATAGGGACAAATGCTGTTAATGTGTTTTCCTCGTCTTTATTAGAAGGATATCAAACTATGGATGCTATAGCTGCTCTTTTATTTGCTGGCATAATAACAAAATCTTTAAAGAGTAAGGGCTATAAAAAGAAGGAAATGTCTTCAATGTTAATACAAGCAAGTATTGTAGCGGGAATTGGACTTGCTTTTGTTTATGGAGGATTAACTTATATAGGAGCCCAAACTGTTAATTTAGCACCTGATAATATAGGAAAGACAGAAATTTTAATATTAATATCTAAAAGTATATTAGGAAATGCAGGACCAATTTTAATTGGAACTGCAATGGGGTTGGCTTGTTTAACAACCTCTATTGGATTAATTACAACTGGTGCAGAATTTTTCCAAAAGGTTTCAAATGGGAAATTACCATATAAAATTAATGCTCTTATCATAGCTTTAATAAGTTTAGCTATTGCCACTTTAGGAGTTGACAAAATAATCAGTTTGTCAGTTCCAATACTTAATGTATTGTATCCTGTATCTATAACCTTAATTGTGACAACTCTTTTAAATAGTTTGATAAATAATATTAATACAATTAAACTTGGAACATATACTTCATTAATCTTTGGAATATTATCAATAATACCAGGGATAAATCTAGACTTTATACCTTTTGCTAATATTGGTTTTCCGTGGCTAGTACCAACTATAATTGTAATAGTAGTAGGATCCTTGGTTTTTCCTAATAGAAATAAAAATATATAATATAAGCTTAAAATCTTTAGCAAGTAATTTACTGACTATGTAATTTAATAATTTATAATTTTACCTATTAAGAAATAAATTTCTTTTTCGATAATAAGAGTAGATAGAAAGTATAAGTATAGGAGATAAATATTATGAGATTAAATCAAAATATGGATTCGTTAAATATATATAGTAGATACAAAAAGAATTTAAGTGTTCAATCTAAGATAATGAACAGAATAAGTACGGGAAGCAAGATAAATTCTTCTAAGGATAACCCTAATAAACTTGGAGTGAGAGAAAATCTTAGAATTCAGCTTAGAGGATTACAAATGGCTGAGAGAAATATTCAGGATGGAATTTCTATGTTACAAGCTGCAGATGGAGTTTTAGCTTCTATCAGTGAATCTTTGATCAGAATCAAGGAACTTGCAGTACAAGCTGGTGGGGCAAATAATGAAAATGACTTGCAAATAATTCAAAATGAAATAAGCCAGATAAAAGATGGAATAGATCAAATGGCTTCTAATGCAGAGTTTAATGGAGTAAAATTATTAAATGACAAAACTTCAGATAATACTAATCCTAATACTTTAAAACATATGGTGGGTGCAAATGTTGGTGAAGTAATGGAAATACCTTTATATGATATTTCATCCGAAAATTTATTTGGAGAAAATTTAGATGTAACAAAAGATCTTGGGAAGTCACTTGAAGTTGTAGATCTTGCAATAAATACAATAAATTCAGTTAGAAGTAAATATGGAGCTATTCAAAGCAGAATGGAAACTACCTATGATAATATGGGAGGAACCACCTATAATTTACAAAGTGCAGAAAGCAGAATAAGTGATACAGATGTTGCATTAGAAATGGCTGATTTTGCAAGAACTTCAATTCTTTCAGAAACTTCTATGGCATTAATGCATCAAACAAATAAATTTCCACAGGATGTATTAAGAGTCTTAGAAAATATGAAATAATATATACTAAATAATGTATATTTCTGGATTAAATATAAACTTTGTAGAAAAATTATTAAAATTAACAACGTTATGCAAAAAAATGCATAACGTTTTTTTGTTGTTTTGGAAAGAAATATTTAATATAAATAAAAAAGATAGAAAATATTGCAATAATATATCCAAATATTGTAAAAAATGCGATTAAACACTGAACATTTACAAAAGTTAACAAAATATGTAAAAAAATGTGGATAGTTTTTAATGGTTTTATTATAGAAATTCTAATATAATATGTTAATATTATATTAGAATAAATAAATATAATAGCAATTATTCTACAAATGATAGTATAATAATACATAAGAATATATAATAAAATATGACAAAATATTGAATTGAAATTTAAAATTTTTACGGGGAGAGAATTCTATGTATATAAACAATAATGATAGTACATATAAAATTTTGAAATTAGGTTTAGATGCCTCATCTTTAAGGGGAAAAGTTATAGCTAACAACATGGCAAATATTAATACTAAAAATTTTAAAAAGTCTTATGTTACTTTCGAAGAAAATTTAACTAATGAAAAAAATAAAATTTCATTAAAAAAGACAAATGTTGAACATATAAGTGGAAAAAATGGGGATTCGCTAATTTCTATTAAGCAAGATAATAGTACAAGCATGCGTCAAGATGGAAATAATGTGGATTTAGATTTAGAAAAAGTTAATCAAGCAGCAAATACTATGATGTTTAATGCTTTAGTTACTCAAGCAAATTCCAAATTAAGCATGACAAAAAGCGTAATATCAGGAGGTAATTAATATTTATGGGATTATTTAATACAATGAGAATTAGTGCCAGTGGACTTTCTGCGGAAAGATTAAGAATGGATACAATTACATCAAACATAGCAAACGCAACTACAACAAGGGGAGAAAATGGTGAACCTTATGTTAGAAAGATTGCAGTTTTTCAAGAAAATTTAGATAAGAAATTAGGATTAAATGGAGTAAAAGCAGTAGGTATTGTTGAAGATGATTCACCACTTCAAGAAGTTTATGATCCTACCCATCCAGATGCAGATGAAAATGGATATGTAACAATGCCTAATGTAAACATACTAAATGAAATGGCAGATATGATTGCAGCTTCAAGGTCTTATGAAGCAAATGCTGATACTTTAAATGCTACTAAAAGTATGTTTATGAAAACTTTAGAGATTGGGAGATAGGGGGATAGGTTTAGGTGAGAATAAATAATTTTATTCCTTCACAGGAAATATTTAATAATGGTATTGAAGGCTTAGAAAAAAAAGTCAATAAAGGAAATGACAAAAGCTTTGAAAGTGTTTTGAAAAATAGCTTAGATAAACTAAACGAAAAACAAATTGAAGNAGATAATATAACTAATGAATTTATTGCAGGTGGGGATGTAGAAGTGCATGAAATGATGCTTAGTATGGAAGAAGCAAAAATGTCACTTCAACTAGCAATACAGGTAAGAAATAAAATTGTGGATGCTGTAAAAGAGTTGACCAACATGCAATTGTAAGGGTAAGGAGTGCTATTGATGAATAAGCTTAAAGAAATGTTCAATAAGCTATTGGAAAAATATAAAGGGTTTAGTAAGGGAGTAAGAATTGCAATAGTGGTTGCTATAATTGCTTTGCTTATTGCTATAGCTTCATTGTTTTTTTACAATTCAGCTAATAAATACAAGGTATTATTTTCAAATTTAGATCCAACTGATGCTCAGCTTATTATGGCACAGTTAACTGATTTAGGTGTGGACATGAAGGTAGAGGGGGAGACTATTTTAGTTCCAAGAAAGAAAGTTGACCAACTTAGACTGGAATTAGCACCAAATTTATCCGGTGGAAGCGACGGATATGAACTTTTAGACAATAGTGGTTCCTTTGGAATGACTGAAGATGAATTTAATTTGAAAAAATTAAGAGCTCATCAAGGAGAATTAGAAAAGACTATAAAAAGTTTTCCGCAAGTTGAAACAGTAAGAGTACATATAACACCTGCCAAGGATTCTGTTTTTGTTGAGGATAAGGAACCAGGCAAGGCGGCAGTTTACATAAAATTAGCTGCAGGTAACAACTTAACTAAAGATCAAGTTAAGTCTATTGTTGCATTAGTATCAGCTAGTTCATCAAATATTCCAGAGGAAAATGTACAAGTTATAGATAATAATATGAATTTATTAACTGAAGGACTAGATACTGAAGATGGAATAGAGGTTAGTTCAGAAGCTATTCAGGGACTTTTTGATTTAGAAAAGAAATATGAAAAAGAATTGGAAGATTCAATTGTTAAGCTATTAGAACCTGTTATTGGAAAAAATAAAGTAACAAGTTCTGTTAATGTGGATTTAGATTTTGATTCAAAGCAAAAAACTGAAACAATAATAGATCCTAATAAGGTTATAGTAAGTCAACAAACTATAAAAGAAGAAAATACTTCTTCAGATAAGGTTAATAGTGGAAGCCCAGTAGATGAAAGTATGCAAAATACTATAGCTGAAAATACTGAGGAAAACTCATCTTCAAGAGAAGAAGTAACTACTAATTATGAAACTGGAAGAACAGAAATTCAAACTATAAGTGCTCCAGGAGAAGTTAAAAGATTAACTGCAACTGTATTTGTTGATGGTAATTTAGATCAAAATGTACAAACTGCTATTGAAAATGCAGTGGCAAATGCAATAGGCCTTAATGCTGAAAGAGGAGATTCTATTTCTGTTACAGGAATGCAGTTTGATGCTTTAGGTAGAGAAGGTAATCAAGATGATATTGATGCAATTAATGAATTATTAGAACAAGAAAGAACTAAGAAACTTCTAATATACGGTGGACTGGGAATAGCTGCGCTTATTGCTCTAATTATAGTTATTATAATTAGAGTAAGAAAATCTAGAAGAAACGACGAAGAAGAAAAAGAAAATCTATTAGATGTAGTTATTGATGATACAACAGAAAGAACTCAAGAAATNCCGAAATTAGATCTGGATATTGTTAGTCCAAAAANCCATATAGAAAATGAAATAAAGAAATATGCTACAGAAAAGCCAGAACAAGTAGCTGAAATTATTAAGTCTTGGTTAAATGAAAATGATAGGTAGGTGATGTTATGGCAAAGGAGTTAAACAACAAATTAAATGGAATACAAAAGGCTGCCATATTATTTATAACATTAGGGCCTGAAGCATCATCATCTATTTTAAAAAGACTTCCTGAAAGTGATATACAAAAGATTACTTATGAAATTGCTAATATTACAACAGTAAGTTCAGAACAAAGGCAAGAAATACTAGATGAATTTTTAGAGATGAATAAGGCTCAAGATTATATAGTTGAAGGTGGTCTTGAATATGCAAGAACCATATTATCAAAGGCATTGGGAAGCCAAAGGGCGGCTGAAATATTAGAAAAGATAACTGAGGCGNCACAACAATATAGGCCTTTTGCTATTGCAAGGAAGGCTGATGCTCATCAATTATTAAATGTAATTATGTATGAGCATCCCCAAACTATAGCTTTAATTTTATGTTACCTTCAACCAGACAGAGCAGCACAGGTTTTAGCAGAATTACCTGAAGATACTCAAAGTGATGTAGCATATAGAATTGCAACAATGAGTAATACTTCACCTATGGTAATTAAGGAAATAGAAAAGGTACTTGAAAATAAGTTAAGTAGCGTAGTAAGAAGCGAAATGACTTCCTTAGGAGGAGTTGAATCCTTAGTAGATATATTAAATCAAGTAGATAGAACTACTGAAAAGAATATTACTGAAAGCTTAGAAAGAGAAGATNCTGAACTAGCAGACTTAATTAAGAGCTCAATGTTTGTATTTGAAGATATTGTTACTCTTGATGATGTATCAATTCAAAGAGTTCTTAGAGAAGTTGATGGAAAAGAACTTGCTCTTGCACTTAAAGGATGTTCTGATGAAGTTGCTAATGCAATTTATAGAAATCAATCTAAGAGAGCTGCAGCAGCCCTTAAGGAAGATATGGAATTCTTAGGACCTGTTAGATTAATGGATGTTGAAAAGGCTCAACAAAAAATTGTTTCTATAATTAGAAGATTAGATGAGGCTCAAGAAATAATTATTTCAAGAGGTGGCGAAGATGCAATTATCTTATAACCTTATTAAAAATAAATCTGCAGTTAGTAGTAGGGAAAAGCAAATTGAAACTAATTACGTAAGAAAACCAAGATTAGATGAGGTTGCATTAGATTCAGACAAATCAACAAAATTTGATATTAAAGCAAGCTATGAAAAGCTTGGAGCAGATATAATAAGAAAAGCTAAATCAGAAGCGGAAGCAATAATAATGGGAAGCAGGCAAAATGCTGTATTAATAGAAAAAGAAGCTTATGAAAAGGGCTATGCTCAGGGAAAACAAAATGGTTATGAAGATGGCTTTGATAAAGGCTATAAAGAAAGCATTGAAAGAGTAAAACAAGAAACCAAAGATAAGGTTAAAGAGAAAATTGAAATTGCTGAAAGAATATTAGCATCAGCAAACACAGAATATCTTGACTATATAAATACAAAAGAAAAAGAAATAGTTGCTTTGGCCTTTGAAATGGCCAAGGCTATAGCTGGAAGAGAACTAAAAAAAGATGAAGGTATTATGCCATTAGTTGAAGATATACTAAATGAATCTAAAAATGAAGAAAATATTATTATCAGATGCAATAAGGTTCATATAAAGCCTATAGAAGAAAAAATTGAATACTATAAAAAAGCTTATTCAATTAAAGGAGAAATCTTTATTTTAGAAGACCCATTGATGGAAGAAGGAAATGCTATAGTTGAAAAAAATTCTGGAAAAGCAATTGTAGGAATGGATGTAGCTTTAGAAAAATTAGAAGAAGCATTGTTTAAATGATNTTAGGTGAAGCAATATGAATATAGATTTTGATTCAATAAGAAAAAGAGTGGAAGAGGTATATACAAAATACCAAGAAGGAACAGTTAAACAAGTAATAGGTCTTACTATAGAAGTACAAGGAGTTAAGGCTTTCGTTGGGGAGCTTTGTACAATTTATAACTTAGATAATGAACCTATAGATTGTGAGGTAGTAGGATTTAGAGAAGATGCTGTTTTGCTTATGCCTTTAGGGGAACTAACTGGGGTATCACCAGGATGTAGAGTTGTTCCAGAAAGAAGGCCTCTTGAAGTAAGATGTTCCGATGACTTAATAGGAAAGGTATTAGATGGTCTAGGAAATCCTCTTACCGATGAAGACTTATCTTCTGGCGTAGGTTATCCTCTTGAAAATCAGCCGCCAGATCCTTTAAAAAGAAAGAGAATTAAAGATATTCTACCAACTGGGGTTAGAGCTATAGATGGATTTTTAACTGTTGGTGAAGGTCAAAGAATTGGTATTTTTGCTGGATCAGGGGTAGGTAAAAGTACGACCCTTGGTATGATAGCCAGGGAAGCAGAAGCAGATGTTAACGTAATTTCCCTAATAGGAGAAAGAGGTAGGGAAGTTTTAGAGTTTATTGAAAAAGATTTGGGCCCGGAAGGAATGAAAAAATCAGTTATTGTTTGTGCAACTTCTGATAAGCCAGCCTTAATTAGAATAAAAGGAGCCTTAACAGCAACTGCTATTGCAGAGTATTTTAGAGATCAAGGTAAAAAAGTAATCCTTATGATGGACTCTGTAACAAGATTTGCCATGGCCCAAAGAGAAATTGGACTAGCAATAGGAGAACCTCCAGCTCAAAAGGGATACACACCTTCTGTATTTGCAAAACTACCAAAGCTCATGGAAAGACCAGGTACATCAGATAAGGGATCCATAACTGCCTTTTACACAGTTTTAGTTGATGGTGATGATTTTAACGAACCAATAGCAGACGCAGTTAGAGGGATTTTAGATGGGCATATTGTTTTATCTAGAGCCTTAGCCCATAAAAACCATTATCCAGCTATTGATATTTTAAATAGCGTTAGTAGACTTATGTCAAATATAGCAGAAGAGAATCATAAGGCTTCAGCTTCTTATGCAAGAGATTTACTTGCTACATATAAGGATGCAGAAGATTTAATAAATTTAGGTGCTTATGTAAAAGGAAGCAACAAAAAAATAGATTTAGCAATTAAATATAATGAAAGTATAAATAAATTCTTAAAGCAGGGAATAGAAGAAAGAAGTGATTTTGATACTTCTATCAATAATCTTATTTCAATCTTTAATAATTAAAAGGTGATAAATAATGGCACAGAAATTTAAATTCAGTTTAGAAAAACTTCTTGATATAAGAAAAGAAAAAGAAGAGGAAAGTAAAAGAAAATTTACTAAAACCCAAAGGGAAAAGCAAAAGACTGAAGAAAAACTAGATGAATTAAAAGAAAATTATGAAAAATACAATGGTATAAGACCAGGAGAAGATATAATTTATCAAAAAATAAAGAAAAATTATTTATTTGCCTTAAATAAAGGGATAGAACAAACAGAAAAAGAACTAGTTGCAAAAACAAAAGAACTAGAAATAAAAAGAAAAGAATTAATACAAAAACAAATAGAAAGAAAAACAGTTGATATTCTAAAAGAAAAAAAACAAATAGCCTATTACAAAGAGCTAGACAGAATAGAACAGCTGCAGCTAGACGAAATGGCCTTGTATGCCCACGTTAGAAGAGTGAATGCCAATTAACAACTGTGCATTGTGCACTTTGAATTGTAAATTGTCAATTGTCTTTAGGAAATTGACTTGAAAGGGGGTGAGAAGATGGTAAGTTTGGACATGTTAAATCAACTAAAGGTTAATACTCAAAATGCAGAGATAAAATCAAATAATCCTAATGCTTCAAAGAATGAGATCAATGATAAACAAACTTTTAAAGACCTTTTAAGCAAGGAGTTCAATGAAAGAACTATTAATAATACAACAAAAAAATCTACAGCTTCTATAGAAAGTAACGAAATAAAAGAAGGTGCATTAGAAAAGGAAGTAGTTGTAGATAAAAAGTCTTTAGAGGAAGCTTTAAATAAGGTAGTTGAGCTAATAGACGAAAATTCTGACAAAGAAAAAATAGATTTAGATAGTATTTCTGAAGTATTAATATTACTATCTAATTTAATTCATAATAAAAATTTCATTGCAGAGAATCATAATGACAGTAATTTTGCTGCAAGTAATGATAACTATTCTGAAATAAATGTTATGAATTTAGATTCTAATAAAATAAGTTCTTTAACTGGTAATGTGCAAAATGTCGATAGTAGTATAGAGAAAATATTAAATGAAATATCAATTACTGAGAACTTAAGTACAGTTAAAAACTTATTAAAAGAAGAATTAGTAAATAGTAATAATTTGGAAGAGAATCCTACCTTAAACTTAAATTTTGACTATGAAGAAGATTTTACGCAGATAACAAAAGATACCAGAAGCACTAAAGGGAATGAAGTTTTGGATTTACTATTAAAGGAAGATACTTCATCTGCGATAAAAACTATGAACAATACTGAAGATGTAGGAAATTTTAATAATTTAAGTAAAGTTAAAGACTTATTAAAGGAAGCATTAGTAAATAGTGATAATTTAGATTCACTATCAAAAGAAGATATTATAGCTATAACAGAAACTATAATTAGTACTGAAGGAGTAGAACTTTTAGATAATGGACAAAGTCTAGAGAAAAACATAGAAGAAATACTAAGGGGCCTAGTCATTGAAGATAATAATAGTTCTACTAAAATAAATGAGCCGCTAAGTGTTATTAAAAGTTTTAGTGAAGTTAAAGAATTATTAATTGAAGCACTAGAAAACAGAATTAATTCAGATGTAAATACAACTTCAAATTTAAAGGTTAATAATATTAATAGTAAGTTAATAGAAATATTAAATTTACTGCCTAAAGATGAAATTACAGCAATAACAGAAAAAATGAGCAGTACTAAGAAGTTTGAGTTTTTAAATGCTTTAAATAATATTAAGAATAATAAAGAAGGCTCAATAGTAGATAATCCAGATAAACTAGCTATTTTACCTACAAAGATAGGAGATAAAGAAAATATATCTTATGAAGCTACAAAAGAAGGACATAGCTTTAATTTAAAGGAAGAGATTACCGATGAAGACAAGTTTCTTTTAAAGATAATAGAAGAAGATGACAGAAATTCCTTCTCAAATGTATTAGGTTCTTTTAATAAAGTAACACTAAACCCTAGTGATATTTTAGTTGAACCAAAGGAAATACATAGACAAAGCTTCAATTCAGACATTATTCAAAATGTTAAATACATGATTAGAAATAATGTAGAGGAATTAAGTATTAAGATATATCCAAAGGAGCTTGGTGAGTTAACAATTAAAATTATTTCAGAAGAAGGTGTAATGAGGGCAGAACTTAAAGCTACCTCTAAGGAAACTTATAATTTATTAAATTCCAACCTTCAAGAAATAAAAAATAATTTACAAGAACAAAATATTAAAATTCAAGAAGTATCCATAAATATATATAACGAAGATACTACATTCTTCAGTGGAGAAAACCGAAATTCTTCTAATTCACAAAATAGTACGGCAGAAAATGCTGCTAATGGCTTATATTCTGAAGATGAGCAAGAAGAAGTGGAAAATATAATTATGGATAACAACTTAAATATATTAGCTTAGGAGGGAGAGAATGACAACTAGTATAAATCACCATTATGCAGGGCTTACAGCTACTGATAGGGGAACTAAAATTGCAAAAGTAGGCGAAGATATGGATAAAAATGCTTTTTTAACTATACTTGCAGCTGAACTTTCAAATTTAGATCCAAGTGGAAATAATGATTCTACTCAATATGTAACGCAAATGGCGCAGTTTGCACAAATGGAACAATTAACAAACTTAAATAATACTATGACCAATTATGCAAATAATGCGATGATAGGAAGAGGCGTAACATTAAATGCATACGATAGCCAAGGAGTACAATATACAGGTATCGTAAGGGCTGTTTCAACTACTTCATCAGGTACAACAATATCAGTAGAAGTAAATGAAAATGGAGAAAATGTATATAAAGATTTTGATTTATCAAATGTAGTTTCAGTTTTAGATGTAGAAGATACTACTCAAGCATCACTAATAAATCTTAATACAAAAACATCTTTCTTAACAGCAACTTCACTTATTAATAAGTTTGTAGAGTTAACTGAGAAGGATGATGATGGAAATTATTTAACTGGACAAGTTCTAGGAGTTATAAGAGATGGACATACAATAAATGTAAGAATTAAACTAGATGGTTCAGAAGAAATTAAAGAATTTAATTTTGAAAAAATTAAAAAAGCAGTAGGCAGTGCAGAAGAAATTTAACCATAAACTAAAGCTTGAAAATAGAAGAATGAATAAAATGAAAAGCAGGTGATTTCATGGGCTTTAGAGTAATAAATGGAAAAGCTTATCCTGTTGGTAACTTTGAAATACCTGATAATACAAGTGCTAATAATAGGGAAAATAAGGATAAGGTTAACTTTAAAGATATTTTAAAGGAAGAAAAAATTAAAAATCAAAGTGATTACACTATATCAAAACATGCTGCAGAAAGATTGAATACATTAGATTTTACATCTGAGGATATGGAAGCTATTGGTAAAGGTTTTAAGATGGCTGAAGATAAAGGGTCAAAAAATTCTTTAATGTTATATAAGGANGTAGCATTAATAGCTAGCATTGAAAATAAAACTTTAATTACTGCAGTTGAAAAGGAAAGATCAAAGGATAATGTCTTTACAAATGTTGATAGTGTAGTTCTTTTATAAGCTGGACCTAAAAGAGGAGGCTTATACTTACGGAACGACAGAAGTAAGAAATATAAAATTTAGGAGGAAAGTTATGTTAAAATCGCTATATTCAGGAATAAANGGAATGAAAGTGAATCAAACAAAATTAGATGTTATAGGAAATAATATATCAAACGTAGGTACAACAGCCTATAAATCTTCAACAGCTAGATTTAGTGATATGTTAAGCCAAAATGTTGGAGAAGCAATGGCGCCTTCAAGCACTCAAGGGGGAGTTAATGCAAAGCAAGTTGGACTAGGAGTTCAATTATCAAGTATTGCAACTATAATGACTCAAGGAAATTTACAATTAACAAATAGAAGCCTAGATGTTGCTATAGATGGAGCAGGATACTTTATGGTAAGTCAAGGACCAGCAGTATTTGATGATTCTTTAAAAGTAAATCATCAAGTTGGAACTCATAACTTAGCAAATCAAGGTGAAGGTTCAACAAGTAATATTATGTACACAAGAGATGGTTCTTTTACATTAGATGAACAAGGAAATCTTTTAACATCTGATGGTAATAGAGTACTAGGTTATTCCCTTACTAATGATGATAANTCAAAGGAAGCAACAGGGTTAATTCCAAACTCAGTAAATTTAGCAGGATTAGATTTTGATTTTGGACCTGGTGGACAGCTAAATGAATACAAAGTTGTTTTAGGAAATGTTGGACCTGGAACTGTTACATCAGCTGATATAAATAAAGATAACAAAACAATTATAGTTAATGGAGATTTTTCAACAGTAGGAGCTTTAACACCAGCTCAAGTTGAGTCAGCAGTAAATAAAGCATTATCTTCAGCAGGTATATCTCAAAGAGTAGCAGTTAAAGGAAAAGCAATGAATATTGAAGATATTGCATCAACTCCAGTTATAAATGGTAAAGATGCAACTGCACCTAATATGATATCTTTTGGAGGCTTTACTATAAAATTTGCTGAAGGTAAAGATTTAAATGGATATGTATTTAAAACAGGACAAGTTGCTGAGGGAACAGATACTTCAGTTAAATTGGACAAGGATAATAAAGAAATTATAGTAAACGGTGATTTTAAGAAAAGAGGTTTCACTGCAGAAGATTTAGAAATTTTAATAAATGGAGCAATTAAAAAAGGTGGCTTAAATCAAAGTGTAACAATCGTAGGAAATCCATCAAGAAATGTAGCTGAGATTAACCCTGAAATGCTAAATTCAGACCCAATTTTAGGAGGAATTAATG
>JGI24709J26583_10002010_pt1 | contig 17014 bp, 14 predicted proteins | sample BioPla2DNA1_FD_26583 | JGI IMG/M metagenome (IMG submission 26583) | reverse complement strand
GAGGTATGTTTAGTGTTTAGTATGGACCGTATGATGATGCGAATGTTCATGTGCGAAAACTTACCTTCGTACCTATTGTGTTGCGCCTAACATTTGCATTTTAATGCCGGCTGCTTCCATTTGTGCGAAGTAGCCGGCTTTTTATTTTTAGAGAGGAGTTCCATGGATAACACGCATATTAAGCTTATAGACGTAAGCAAAACATTCGACGCAAACACCGCAAAGCAGGTTAGGGCGGTAAAAAACGTAAGCCTATCTGTGAACCGCGGGGAGATATACGGCATTATAGGTTTCTCAGGTGCGGGTAAATCAACACTAGTAAGGCTTATAAACCTGCTTGAAAGACCAAGCAGCGGGCAGGTACTTATAAATGGGGAAGATTTAACCCTGCTGCCCAAAAAGGAGCTATTAAAGCGCCGCAAGCGCATAGGCATGATATTCCAGCACTTTAACCTTATGCAGTCAAGAACCGTTGAGGGGAACATAACCTTTCCCTTAAGAGGGCAGAAACTATCCAAAACTGAGATTGCAAACCGTATAGACAGCCTGCTTAAATTAGTGGGGCTTGAGGATAAGCGGGACAGCTATCCATCTCAATTATCCGGCGGGCAAAAGCAAAGAGTTGGTATAGCAAGGGCACTGGCAAACGACCCTGATATAATACTCTGTGATGAAGCTACAAGCGCGCTTGACCCGCAGACCACGGGGGATATACTTTCACTTCTTAAACAGCTTAACCGCGAGCTTAACATAACAATAGTTCTCATCACCCATCAGATGAGCGTTGTAAAGGAAATGTGCGACAGGGTTGCCGTTATGGACGATGGCGTAATTATAGAGGAAGACAGCCTTTACAATATATTTTCTAACTCTAAGCATGAAATCACCAGAAAGTTTATAGACACTGCAAGCAACATAAGAGCCGCTATAGAGCTGCTAAAAACCAACCCTTCGCTGCTGGGCGTTAAAAAAGGCGATATTGTCGCTAGGATAGATTTTAACGAAAAAAGCACCAAGGAAGCGGTTATATCCCAATTATCACGCAAGCACGGGATAAACATATCCATAATATTCGGCAATGTTGAAACCGTAGGCGGTTTGCCGCTCGGTACTCTGCTTGTGGCATTCAAGGGCGATGAAGATCCCGTAAAAAACGCGATAGAAGACATTAAGTCTAGCGATATACATCTGGAGGTATTAGACAGTGCAGGCATTTATTGAACAAAATTTACCGAATGTGTTTAGAACACAGGCGGAGCTTATAAAAAGTATATGGCAAACCTTAGAAATGACAACTATAAGCGGCTTAATAAGCGCAGGCTTCGGTATATTTTTTGGCGTACTTCTTACAGTGTGCAAACCCGAGGGCATAAGCCCCAACAAATTGGTGTATCAGCTGCTGGATAAACTTATAAATGTATTTCGCTCTATACCCTTTGTAATACTAATTTCCCTTTTAATGCCGCTAACCCGCCTTATTACAGGCACTGCAATAGGCACAAAGGGAGCAATATTCCCACTTATTGTAGGCACTGTTCCATTCTTTTCAAGGCAGGTAAACGCCGCCCTTGAAGAAGTAGACTTTGGAACCGTTGAGGCCGCCCAATCCATGGGCTTTACCACCCCGCAGATTATTTGGAGCGTATATTTAAGGGAAGGGCTTGCTGGCATAGTGCGCGGCAGCACTATAACCATAGTAAACTTAATTTCCCTTACCGCAATGGCGGGCACCGTTGGCGGAGGCGGTCTTGGGGACTATGCCTTAAGATACGGCTTCCAGCGCAGAATGTACGATGCCACTCTTGTAACCGTGGTGATTCTCCTGCTACTTGTAACGGTAATACAGTCTTTAGGCAACGCCGTTACACGCAGGTTGAACCATATATAATATACTCTGTTCTAAAAGCAACAGGGTACACATAAAAAGGAGGACTTGTCATGAAAAAACTTATTCTACTTATGGTACTGCTACTTATCCCCACAATGGTTATGGCGGATAGCGTCACCGTAAAGGTGGGCGTTGTTGGAGAAAACAACGAGCAATGGGAACAGCTTATTATCCCCACACTCAAAGAAGAAGGCATAGAGATTGAGCTTGTTAAGTTCAGCGACTATGTTGTACCCAACCAAGCGCTGTTTGACGGCGAGGTAGATTTAAACGCCTTCCAGCACCATAACTTCCTTAACAACTGGAACGAAACCCACGGGGGAGATCTTGTCGCCATAGCCGATACGCTTATAGCACCGTTATGCGTGTACTCTGAAAAGATTACGAGCATAGATGAGCTTAAAGACGGCGACAGTATAGCCATAATGAATGACCCCGTAAACGAAGCTAGGGCGCTGCGTATGCTTGAAAGCAATGGGCTTATAAAACTCAGGGAAGATACCACAGAACTTGCCACAGTTGCCGACATAGTAGAAAACAAGCTGAACCTTATATTTGTAGAGATGGAAGCTGCGCTTACTCCCAGCGCATTGCATGACCCTACTGTTGCCGCAGGGTTCCTAAACGGCACACACGCAAGGGACGCTGGCTACAAGAATGTTGACGCACTGCTTATCGAGCAGTACGACCCCGATAACAAAGACATGCAGGGCATAGTAAACGTCATAGCCGCTAAGAAAGACCGCGTTGACGAGCCGGCATTTGCAAGAATAATTGAAATCTATCACTCAGAGGAAATGAGAGAGCTTTTCGCAAAGGTTTATGCCGACATATATTTACCCGCATTCTAATAGGAGGCTATTATGAAAAAGCTTTTAGTACTTATTATAGTGCTATTAATACCCTTTAGCGTACTAGCGGAAACACATGTTAAAGTAGGTGTTGTGGGCGAGAGCAACGAGCAGTGGGAACAATTAATTATTCCCAAGCTCAAAGAAGAAGGCATAATAATAGAGCTGGTTAAGTTTAGTGACTATGTTATCCCCAACCAAGCCCTAATGGAAGGCGAGATAGACCTTAACGCATTCCAGCACCATAACTTCCTTAACGACTGGAATGAAAGATACGGCGGAGACATTGTAGCCATAGCCGACACCCATGCAGAGCCCCTATGCGTTTACTCTGAAAAGATAAAGAGCCTAGAAAAGCTTAAAAACGGCGACAGCATTGCCATAATGAACGACCCCGTAAACGAAGCCAGAGCGCTGCGCATGTTCGCAAAATCAGGACTAATTAAGCTCCGCGAAGACAATGATGAGCTTGCAACTGTAAATGACATAATAGAAAACAAGCTAAATCTTGTATTCGTAGAGATGGAAGCCGCCCTTACCCCCAACGCCCTTCACGACCCGCAGATTGCAGCAGGTTTCCTAAACGGTAACCACGCAAGAGACGCAGGCTACCTTAACAAGGATTCTCTCCTCATGGAAGAGTACGACCCTGACAACAAGGAAATGTACGGCATAGTAAATGTTATCGCCGCAAGGGAAGCAAGGAAGGACGAACCCGTATTCGCAAGGATAATAGAAGTATTCCACTCAGACGAAATGAGAGAGCTATTTAAGAGAGTGTATGATGGGATATATATTCCGGCGTTTTAAGTAGCTGATTACAAATTACAACACTCCCGTAATTGTGCGGGGGTGTTGTTTTTTATGGATATTGATGGTTTCACCGCCTTGTACTGTTTATGTACACATTTGTATCACACTTTGCCACACAAATAATATAGTGGTAAAATATACTCGTTAGAGGGGGCTTATTTAATTGGTTGGCGACTTAAACTTTTGACTATTTTCCTCAATCAGCATTGCTTGATACGTAAAACGTTTAGTAAATAAGAACAGGAGTGAGCCATGATAACCATTGCTGTATATGGGGATTCTATATCCCGAGGAGTTACATTTGATGAAAATAGGGGGCGCTATACATACCTTAAGGAAGGTTTTGACAAGCTGCTGGAAAGGCGCGGCATTTTAAAAATAATTAACCACTCCCGCTTTGGCGCAACCGCTGAAGAAGGCTTTGAGGCTTACGAAAAAGAGCCGGAAGCGGACTCTAAATACATAGCCATAGCCTTTGGCGGTAACGACTGTACACCCAATTGGCAGGGCGTATCCGAAAACCCCGAGGAATATTATCCCCCAAAGACAAGCCTTGCTAGTTTTGAAAGCACTCTAAGGCGCTTTGTAGATAAGGTTAAAAGCTTGGGACAGATACCCATACTGGTAACCCCGCCGCCGCTTGTGGCTGAGCGCTATGTAAACTGGATAAGCAAGGGGCTAAATAAGGACAATATACTTAAATATTTAGGCGATATAAACCATGTGTACCGCTGGCAGGAGCAGTATGCGCTGGCAGTGCAACAAGCCGCGCGCCGCACACGCAGCTGCCTGTTTGACCTTAGAGCCTTCTTCCTCAAAAACCGTACACTTAGCAATCTTTACTGTATAGACGGTATGCACCCAAACGATAAAGGTCATCAGTGGATAGCCCGCGCTATAGAGCGTATGCTCCCCTCCCTTTCGCGCGATATTGAGGACAGCACTATATATTTTGATAATGATAGCGATGATTAAAAAGCACAGCATTTATTTGTAATCTATTAACATGGCGCTAATCAGTATTAATTAAAAAGCCTTAGCTATCGTTTAACAGCTAGGCTTTTTTATATAATACTTATAGAATACATATTTATATCCATCACACTAGTTGTTTTCTCCATCAAAACATGCTAAAATGATGGGGAGAGGAGCGGTTTGATTGGTAAATTTTGATTATGTTAATAAACCAAGCGAGCTTTTGACCGCTGAAATAATGTCGCTTGTAGGCAACATACGCGAAAGAAAAGGACGACAGGAGCTTTTTATAGAGGCGGAACCCCAAATACTGGGCAGCTTGCTTGAAGTTGCAAAAATCCAGAGTACAGGCGCATCAAACCGCATTGAAGGTATATATACAAGCGATAAAAGGCTTAAAGAGCTTGTTGAAAAGAAAGCAGAGCCAAAAAACCGCTCCGAAGAGGAAATATCAGGATATAGGGATGTGCTTGCAACTATCCATGAAAATTATGACTATATACTCCTAAACACAAATGTTATACTGCAATTGCATAGGGACCTTTACAGCTTTTCATCTGCGGGCATGGGCGGTAAATACAAAAATACGGATAATGTAATAGCCGAAATATTGCCCGATGGCAGTCAATCGGTACGCTTTAAGCCGCTTAGCGCATACGAAACAAAGCAGGCTATGGAAGAGCTGTGCGCTAAGTTCAACGCAGCAATGCACGAGGGCAAGTATGACCCTCTTCTCCTAATTTGTATGTTCTTGCTTGATTTTCTGTGCATACACCCCTTTAATGACGGCAACGGACGCATGTCAAGGCTCCTTACTCTGCTGCTTTTATATAAATCCGGCTATATAGTTGGAAAATACATAAGCATAGAAATGCTTATTGAGGACAGCAAATATAGCTATTATGAAGCCCTGCAAGCCTCATCAGTGGGTTGGCATGAAGGTAAAAACAGCTATGTACACTTTACAAGATATATGCTAGGAATTATATTAAAAGCCTATAATGAGTTTGAAAAAAGGCTGGAGTACCTAAGATACCGCAAATTAAGCAAGGCTGAAAGGGTGGAACATATAATAAAAAATTCACTTAAGCCCATAAGCAAAAGCGAAATATTGGAGCTTGCGCCCGATATTAGCCAAGTAACCGTTGAAAGGGCATTGGTAGAGCTTCAAAAGCGAGATATTATACAAAAAATAGGCAGCGGAAGAGCCACTAAGTATATAGTTAAATAATTGTTTTGTGGCTATTGCTTTGTATTTTAACCGGAGATATATCATGTTATTCAGAGCTAATTAATCAGTGGTAATGGATATTATTAAGCATTGCCGAGCATAAAGCAATGGTAAATAATAAGCAGTCATTTAGAATTTAGGTTTTCCCGACGCAACAATATTTCCATATCCCCCACATACTCACAAAATATCTCCATCATACAAAAATTATCTCCATCATTTTTGAACATATGATGGAGATAATTATATTTTATACCGTACCTACAAGCCATATGCTCATAGGCACACTCAATTATTTATTTAGTCTAAATTACTTAGCGTATTCTACGCTCCTAGTTTCTCTAATTACATTTACGCGCACTTGACCGGGGTATTCCATCTCTTTTTCTATGCGCTTGGCTATTTCCTTTGCCATAAGGCGGGCGCCCTCGTCATTTACGTCCTCGGGTTTTACCATTATGCGCACTTCCCTACCGGCTTGCATAGCAAAGGATTTGTCTACACCATCAAACGAATCGGCTATCTCCTCAAGCTTGGTAAGGCGTTTTATGTAATTTTCGAGTGATTCTCTTCTTGCGCCGGGTCTTGCCGCACTTATTGCGTCCGCAGCCTGCACGAGCACCGCTTCCACAGTTTGCGGTTCTATATCGTTATGGTGCGACATTACACAGTGTACAACACCCGAATTCTCCCTAAACTTGCGCGCAAGGTCGCCGCCTATTGATACATGCGTGCCTTCCAATTCGTGGTCTACAGCCTTGCCTATATCGTGCAGCAGTCCGCCGCGCTTTGCAAGCTGTATATCGGCATCAAGCTCCGCCGCCATAACGCCCGCCAAATGGCTTACCTCTATGCTGTGTTTAAGCACGTTCTGCCCATAGCTGGTGCGGTATTTAAGCCTGCCCAGAAGCTTTACAAGCTCCGGATGCAGGTTGTGTTGACCGGTTTCAAATATCGCTTGTTCGCCCGCTTCTTTAATGGCGTTGTTAACCTCTTTTTTGGCTTTTGCTACCATCTCTTCTATGCGTGCGGGGTGTATGCGCCCGTCAAGCATAAGCTTTTCTATGGCTATGCGGGCAATTTCGCGCCTTACAGGGTCAAATGCGGATATTATTATTGCCTCGGGCGTGTCGTCTATAATAAGATCTACACCCGTAGCGGCTTCAAGCGACCTTATGTTTCTGCCCTCTCTGCCTATTAGCCTGCCCTTCATTTCATCGTTAGGTAGGTCTATTACCGATACAGTGCTCTCCGCCACATGGTCGGAGGCGCACTTTTGTATGGCAAGGGCTATAATGTTGCGGGCTTTTTTATCTCCCTCTTCCTTTGCCTTTTGTTCTATTTCGCGCACCATAGAAGCCGCCTCATGGTAGGCGTCCTTCTGCACGCGTTCTATAATTATTTGTTTTGCTTCGTCTACAGTTATGCTTGCTATGCGCTCAAGCTCGCTTAGCTGTTTATCTTTAAGCTCTTCCGCTTCTTGAAGGCGTTTGCCTATATCCTCCGCCTTTTTGTTTAAGCGCTCCTCACGTTGGCTTAAGTTATCAAGCTTTTTATCTAGGGATTCTTCCCTCTGCGCTATCCTTCTTTCGGAGCGCTGCTGCTCACTACGCCTTTCGTTTATCTCTTTATCAAGGTCGCCCTTGAGGCGTAACACTTCTTCCTTTGCGGCGAGTATAGTTTCTTTTTTCTGCTCTTCTGCCCTGCGGTTCGCGTCCTCAAGCAGCTCCTTTGCATAGTTTTCGCTTCTACAAATTCTTTGTTCGATTATATTTTTCCTATACAGGAAGCCAAGCGCACTACCAGTTCCCAGCGCCAATAATACAAGTAGTATCCAGACTAAGTCAGGCATACCATCCCTCCCGTTTTGATATTAAATCGGCAGCCTGAACATGCAAATACCCGCACGCAGGAAATAGCTAATCACAAGAACATAGGACGAGCACCCACTATATAAAGTAAATAAAAACGTTCCAATGTAATGTATCTAAACAGCCTTGCCAAAAGGCACTGCCGACAGTTAATAATAACCTTTTCTTGTAACATTTGTCAAGGTTTGAGGAAAAGCCAGTGTTTTCCCCTGCGTTTGACGCATATTTTCTTTGTAATTAGATTTTCTATGGTTTCATTTCTATCTCATAAAAATATGAGCATTAACTGAATTAAGATGGAATATATATATAAGTTGCTTGTGCTTTAAAATAAAAACTACATAATGTCTTATACCGAAGTATAATTGACACTCCGTTTTATTTTGCTATAATATAAAGTGAAAGAAACATAAGGAGGTATTTATGAAAAAGCAAATCGGTATTATACTTGTACTTAGTCTGCTGATGAGCGTATTTGCAGGGCTTAGCGAAACTGTATACACCGCCGGTGTATACGAGGGCGTGGGCGAAGGTTTCGGGGGCGATGTAAAGCTTACGGTAGAAGTTGACGATAGCAAAATAATTGCAATAGAAATCGTAGAGCATAGCGAAACAGCAGGCATTTCAGACGCAGCCTTTGAGGAGCTGCCCGCCAAAATAATTGAAGCACAAAGCGTAGAACTTGACGCAGTTGCAGGCGCAACTATGAGCAGCAATGCTATACTTGAATCAGTAGAAAAGGCGCTGTACAGCGCAAAGGGCGAGGAAGCTCCCGAAAAAGCGGAAAAAGAATTAAACCTCGTTTCAGTTAGCGATATTGAACCCGCGCCCGGCGATGCCGCCGTTGCATTTGTAAAAGGCATGGAGAATACTATACTAAATTATGACGCAAGTGCCGCGCAGCCCACAAGGGAAGAGATAAAGCTTATGCTGTATGCTGCAATTAAAGCCCCCAGCGGACACAACATGCAGAAATACCACATTACAGTAATAACAGACTACGATGTGCAAATGGAACTTGCGCTCACCCCAGAAGTACGCCCGCAGAAAGGCACGGTGCTATTCATTTACTGCACGCCGGAGGGCGAAACCCCAAGGAGTGTAGACATAGGCATATCTTACGGATACCTTAACGCAATGGCACAGGCATTCGGTTACGGCACGCATATTTACACCCAGCCCGCATTTATGCTTAGGGACACAGGCGATTTTGCCAAGTACGGCGTACCCGAAGGCTATGAACCCTACCAATTTATACTTGTAGGTAAGTCTGACACTGTTGACGCCACAAGCGCAGCTACGAATTACGATAGAAAGCCTATATACAGCTTTTTAGGGGAGTAATACACCTATAGTGTAATCAAACGGGGCTGCTACAAACAGCCCCATTTATTGTGTGTTTTTATATATGATACTCGCTTTGTGGTTTATGAGGAAACAGTAATTATTACTATAGAAAAAACCAAAGTATATTATACTATATCGCTTTTACAACAGCGATTGTGTTGCAGCGGATTTTTCGGTTTGTTAAAGCCTTGTGAAGCAGGCTAATGAACCCTATGGTGCCTTAACAAAGCAAAGACAAATCGGAAAAGACACTCAAGAAAACTCTGGTTTAAAGGCAACATAATATTATTCCCCCACAAGCTCCATAGCGTTTATATCCTTAACATCAGCGGAAACAAAAATTGTCTTATTATTTGTAAAGCTTACATGAGCAAGGGCAGATGAGGGGATTTTTTTAACATATTTCCTTAGGCAGTAGTCTATTTCCGTTGCGCTTCCCCTGTTTTTAGAGTAATAACAGGCGAGTTTTGCAGCCTGAATGAGCGTATTTTCGGGCACTTCTTTGCCCTCTGTTTTAATTAGCACATGCGATGCAGGTATGCCTTTAGCGTGCAGCCATATATCATCACCACTTGATGAGCGGAGTATTTCCTCGTTCTGCCTGCTGTTTTTACCTACATAAATAACAAAACCATCACTTGACATATATCGCATAGGGCTGCTTGGTTTATCTTTCCGTTTTGTTTCAGCAGCCTTGCTTCGCCTTTTTTTTATTATACCTGCATTCTCCGCACTTAAGCGCACTTGGGATATATCTTCTATATTTTCTGCGTTGTCAAGCTCATATAGGCATTGTTCCGCAAGCGCCTTTTGCTTTTCGGCCTCTGCCATCTGCCCCTTGGCAAGTTTGGCTCCAGTATCCGCCTTTCTATACAGCTTAAAATACCTGCGGGCGTTTTCGCTAAGCCCAATAGAAGGCTCCAGCGGTATTTTAATAAGCTCCATATTTTCGCTGTAATAGTTGGGAACTTCCACTTCGCTTGCTCCCTTTGGCACAGCATTATAATGCCCTGTAAGCAACTCCCCATATATGCGGTATTTCTGTATATCTTCCTCGCTTGAAAGCTTATCTATACCGGCGGATATGCGCTTATCGTAGCGCTTTACAGATGAGCGCAGCGCCTTTCTTAGGCTCGCCGCCGCTTGGTCTATGCGGTTTTTGTTGTCCTTAGATGTGTAAAGGCTATCAAGCGCTGTAGATATATCTTCAGTAAATTTATAATTGCTCGCACCCTTAGTTAAATAAGGAAATGGCAGAGCTTCAACGGGTTCGCCATCATTATTAAGCAGCAGGCATGGTTCGTATAATTTATCAATATCGCTAAAAAACAGGCTAATTTCTTCCGCTAATTTATGGGTATCTTTAAGTTCCTCAATATTTGGGGATATTTCACCCGTAAGCCTATACGATATTTCCTTTGCGGTAACGGGGCTTATGCCCATTATATTATTCCTAATAAATACATCCAGCCTGCCTAAAAAACCACGCCCCATAAGCGCAGAAGGTTCTATATTATTAGGCTCGATTTTTTCCTGCACAGGGGGCATATCGTATGTTAGCCCAGGTAATAGCTGCCTTACCCTGCTCATATCCCCAGTTACCCGCCTTATTGCGTCTATAATTATGCCGTCTGATACCAGACACAGATTGCTGTGCTTGCCCATAGCTTCAAAGTACAGGTATTTAATTGTCTCATCTCCAAGTTCACCGCGGCTTAATACATCTATACGCAGTAACCTGTCTGAAAAAAGCTGCTGCACGCCTAGTATGCGCCCGCCCTGCAAATGCTTACGCATAAGCATTAGAAACATAGGCGCTTCACTTGGGTTTTGGAAGGACTGCTGCGTTTCGTGTATCCTAGTACAGGCAGGCGCAGCGGCTATAAGCAGCCTAATATTTTCGCCCTTATTTCTAAGCTGCAAAATGAGCATATCCTTATAAGGCTGGCTTATCCTATCCACCCTTGCGCCACTAATGCGGCTACCCAGTTCTTTGGCTAAAAAGCCCAGCATTAAGCCATCCATATTTCGTCCTTTGAAAGCCAGCTTATAGTGCTCTTGCTTTTTTCCATGCCTATTCTCTTTTGAAGCATAAGAGAAGCCTGATTATTATTCACCACATGCCCATAGGGTATTTCGCCACGCTCAAGCAGCCTATTTATAAGAAGAGCTTCAAGCGTGTAGCCCATGCCGCGCCTGCGATATTTTTCAAATATATGAAGCATTCCCATAGTGCCTTCCTTATGCAAGCCTATAAAGCCCACCCATTCGCCGTTCATATATCCGCCGTAAAGCCTGCCTGAAAGTATTGCGTTTTTTATGCCCTCTGCAGTCATAAGCGTATAATATTTATCTATAATACCAAGCTGATTAATACTTATAGGCGATATATGCACATCATCAGCTACTAGTATAGGTTCTTTTTTAAGATATGCTACTGTATAGCAGGGTAAAGCAAGCTTTAGAGAATACATATCCTTAAGCTTACTATCTAAAGAAGGCAAATCGCTTATAATAAGTTCAATATTATCTATACCCTGCAGTAATCTAAGCGCAGCTTCATCATTATTTGCCATAAGCAGGTGAAGGTGCATATATTCAGCGTACATAAGCGCAGCGTCATCTGCTGCCCTAATAATAGAGGTAAGCCCCTTTGAATATTGCTCGCTATAAGTGAGCCTTTCAAGGGGCTTTTGCCTGATTAAATTTTCTACTTGTTGTTTTGGGTTCATTCCCCTATAACTGCCCTAATACGGCGCACACCTGCGGAGGAGCTTTCTTCTTTTTTAATCTTGAAGCTGCCTATTTCGCCGGTGTTTTCAACATGTGGACCGCCGCAAACTTCAACGCTGAAGCCTTCTATTGTATACACCTTTACTTTTTCGCCATACCTATCTTCAAACAAACCTATTGCGCCTTTTTCCCTTGCTTCATCAAGGCTCATCTCTGCGCTTGTAACGGGGGCATTCGCATCAATGGCTTCATTTACAAGCCTTTCAACTTCTGCCAGCTCTTCTTTAGTTACTTTTCTTCCGAAAGAAAAGTCAAACCTAAGCCTTTCGACGGTTATATTTGAGCCCCTCTGCATAACTTCATCGCCAAGCACTTTGCGGAGCGCCGCCTGCAAAAGGTGTGTTGCGGTGTGCAGCTTGGTAGTCTGCTCTGAATTATCTGCAAGCCCGCCCTTAAAGCGCTGCTGCGCACCCTGCTGGCTCTTTTGCTGGTGTTCCTTAAAGCGGTGTTCAAAATCGGCTATATCTACATCAAGCCCATTTTCATTTGCCATTTCAACAGTCATCTCTATGGGGAAACCGTATGTATCGTACAACCTGAAAGCGTCCTCGCCGGGTATTGTTTTTGCGTCCTCTGGAAGTTTGCTAAGCGCCCTTTCAAACATGCGAGTACCCTGCCTTAGTGTGCGCTGGAAACGTTCTTCCTCTAATATTAATTGCTCAAGCACAAAAGCGCTGTTGCGGGTAAGCTCTGGATATGCGCCGCTGTATTCCTCTATAACTACCTGCGCAAGCTCCTTAGTGAAGCCTTCTTCCATGCCAAGCTGCATACCAAAGCGCACAGCTCTGCGTATAAGGCGGCGCAGTACGTAGCCTTGGTCTACATTAGAGGGGCTAACGCCCATATCATCACCCAAAATAAATGTGGCGGTACGCATATGGTCTGCAATTATCCTTATTGCGCGACGGTCAGTTTCAGAGGCGATAGTATAATCCGCGCCCGAAAGCTCCTCTATTTTTTGTATTATAGGCACAAAAAGTTCAGTTTCATAAACACTTTTAACCCCGTTCATAACGCAGAGCACACGCTCCAGCCCCATGCCTGTATCTACATTTTTATGCGCCATGGTTTCGTAGTTGCCTTCGGCAGTTTTATTGTACTGCATGAAAACATCGTTCCATATTTCAAGGTACCTGCCGCATGAACATGCGGGGGAGCAAGTATTGCTGCAAGGCTCCTTATCTGTAATGTAGAACATCTCCGTATCAGGGCCGCAGGGGCCTGTAAGACCGGCGGGTCCCCACCAGTTTTCTTCCTTACCTAGGAAGAATATACGCTCCCTCGGCATACCGCAGCTTGCCCATATATCCGCGCTTTCGTCATCGCGGGGGGCATTTTCATCACCCTCAAACACGCTAACGGCAAGCCTATCAACCGGTATACCTAGGTATTTATCGCTGGTTAAAAATTCCCAGCTCCAAGGTATCATCTCTTTTTTAAAATAATCTCCTAGTGACCAGTTGCCCAGCATCTCAAAAAATGTAAGGTGGCTTTCGTTACCTACAGAATCTATATCACCTGTGCGTATGCTCTTTTGCACGTTGGCAAGCCTTTTACCCGCCGGGTGAGGCTGCCCCATTAGGTATGGCACCAAGGGGTGCATACCTGCGGTTGTGAAAAGCACCGTAGGGTCATTTTCGGGTATTACAGAGCCTGAAGCTATGATAGCATGGTCCTTTTCCTTAAAGAAACCAAGGAACATATCCCTCATGCCCTGTGCTGTAAGTTTTTTCATATATACTCCTATGCTAAGTCTACAAATTCAAGCAGTACTTTAAGCGCGCCTTCCATATCGCGCATGTCTATTGTTTCGCAGGGGCTGTGCACATAGCGGCAGGGTATAGAAATTACCCCCGTGGGTACGCCGCTTCTTGTGTTCTGTATCACCGCAGCATCTGTGCCACCATAGGGCAACACTTCCCTTTGCATTACAACCTGCGCAGCTTCGGCAGCTTCAAATATCTTTTCCCTAACAAGGGCTGATGATATAAGCGACATGTCCTTTATTTTGTTTGTAGGACCTGCACCAAGCTTTAATTGCGGCAGCTTAACTTCGGGGGTATCGCCCGCGCCTGTTACGTCTATCGCAAGACCTATGTCAGGGTCTATGCCGTATGCGGCAACTTTCGCGCCGCGAAGCCCTACTTCTTCTTGGGTTGAGAACACGCCGACAATTGTGTTCTTTTGACCTTCCGCGGTTAAAAGAAGTTCTACAAGCAGCGCGCAAGCGGACCTATTATCCATAGCGGGGGCGCATACCTTATCCTTGCCTATGGTAAACACATCCGGCACATACACGCACATATCGCCAAGCTGCACCATGCTCTCGGCTTCTTCTTTGTTTTCTGCGCCTATGTCTATAAAGAAATCATTTATAGTAGGTTTGCCTTCTTTTACGGGCTGTTGGTACAGCACGCCGTCAACGCTGTTTTCAAATATTACATGACGGCCGTGGGACATGTTAAGGTTAATACCGCCAACGGGCTGCACCCTTAAATAACCCTCGTCCTCTATGGCGACAACTATATAGCCTATCTGGTCCATATGGGCGCTTATCATTATGCGCTTAGCATCGTCATCAGTGCCGTATTTTTCTACTATGATATTGCCAAGGGCATCCTGCCTTAAGCTATCTACATGACCGGCGAGCAGAGTTTTTATAGTGTTTGCTACATTCTTTTCGCTCCCTGAAGGACCGAAAGAAGAAAGCAGTGTTTTTAATGTATTGCGTAGCATTTCTATCCTCCTATTTATATTGCTTTAGAAAAGCAGAGCTTAATTCATATTGAGCGTCTACATCGCTTTTTTTGCACATGCTTGATGGCGAGTGTATGTACCTGCAAGGCACAGACAGCACTACTGTGCGGCAACCTTCTTTTGCCCTTTGAAAAGCCGCCGCATCGTTCCCGCCGGTTACCGAGCGCTTAACCTGCGCTTTGATATTGTTTTCGCTTGCGATTGAAAGCATGGCATGGAACAGTTCCTTATCGGCTATGGTGGATAAATCCATAAAGCTTACTGCCACACCCTCGCCCGGAGTGCATACATGGAAGCGCTCCTTTACATCGCCAAGGTCATTGCAGGCTGTGCCTTCAAGTATTATGGCTATATCCGCATCTATCCCAAATGCAGCACCCATAGAGCCGCGAAGCCCTACTTCTTCTTGAACGGTAAATGCAAAACTTACATCGCAAGGGTAGCTGCCCTCTAGCAGCCTTAGCATATTATAGCAGCCCACTCTATCATCAAGCGCCTTGGCAAGTATGAAACCATCGCCTATTTCTTCGTATGAGGATATAAAAGAAACGTAGGATGCCAGCGGCGCAAGTTTTTCCGCCTCCGCCTTGTCCTTTGCGCCTATATCTATATAGAGGGAGTCATAATCCAGCAGCTTTTCCCTATCTGCCTTGGACTGTAAATGTATAGCCTTTGCGCCAATTACGCCTTTGGTTTCGCCGTTTACAAGCACCCATTTGCTAACTATTACCCTTGGGTCTATACCGCCTATGGAGCTGAACCTAAGCATACCGTCTTCTGTATAGCCGCGGATTATAAAGCCTACTTCGTCCATATGCGCAGCTATGGCAACATGAGGCGCATCGGGATTTGTACCCTTTTTATGGCAGATTACATTGCCCATGCGGTCTATTTTAACATCGTCGCAAAATTCCTTGGCTCTCTCAACAATCGCTTTTCGTATTTCGCCCTCATTGCCTGCAGGAGCGTTTATTTCGCAGAGAGTTTTCAGGTCCATAGTTCATCCTCCCAGCTTGCATTGATTTTTTGTGCGAAGCAGGCAAGCAGCCTTGCGGCTTCGTCTATTACATGCGTGTCTATAAGTTCAACACTTGTGTGCATGTATTTAAGCGGCAGCTCAATAAGTATAGTAGGTATACCGCTTCTGGATATTGCGATTTCGTCAGCATCTGTTGCTGTATAGCGGGGAACTACGCTTGTCTGCACCTTTATATTCTGCTCCTCCGCCACTTCCATTAGTTTGCGCCTTAGTACAGGGTTTAGATAAGGCCCTGCGCTTGCTACAACCGCAGTTAAATCATGGGTACGGGTAGGGTCGGCATCCGGGGTGGCTGCGTGGCACACATCAAGCGCAACAGCATAATCCGGAAATAATTGATAGCTTGTCTGCCATGCACCAAAAGCGCCTACCTCCTCTTGACAGGTGGCTACGAAATATATATCCGCATCATGGCGCATATCCTGCAACAATTGCATAGCGCGGTAGAGTATAGCAACGCAAGCCCTGTCATCGCAGGTTTTAACTGCTACACGGTTATTAAGCAGTTCAGTAAAGCGGTATTCAAGCTGTACTTCATCGCCAACTTGTACAAGCTCTTTCACCTTGGAGGCATCCATACCTAAATCTATATGTAGCTCCCCCATAGTATAGTTTTTGTTTCTCTCGTCCTCAGTTAAAAGATGTGGCGCCTTTGCGCCTATTACGCCTGTTAGCCTTCCGCTTTTAGCAAGCACGCTAACACGCATAGAAGGAAGAATTCTAGGGTCTACCCCGCCAACGCCTACCATGCGTAGGCTTCCGTCATCTTCTATGCGTGAAACCATAAGACCAATTTCGTCCAAATGCGCTGCAAACAAAACGCTTGGTCCCTTGCCTTTTTTACGGGCTATTACACTGTTTGTCGGAGTGATGGATACTTCATCTGTAAGCGGTTCCCATTTATCCCTTATATATTCGGCAACCTTACGCTCATTGCCCGACAAGCCCGGTATGGCTGTAACTTCTTTTAAGAAATCTCTAGGCTGCATATAACCTTCCTTTCTGCAAGTATATTAACAACATTGAAGAGTATACCACTTGTTAGGCAACATTTCAATCGCTCCTAGGGTATTAAAAGCCATAAATGGAAAGGGCGGCGATTCTTCACATACCGCAGGTAGTCTCACCGCGCGATCCTGCAATAGCTGCCGGGCTTCTGACCTTTCGGAAAGGTCCTGTCTATAATACTTTCCAAACATTCGAGGGCTTCGTTGAACAAACTGATGTCCGTGGGATAGCGAATGTCCTGCGGTACACAGGTCGCATCAAAAGACATTTAATGCTGAAAGGCAGGAAGACCAATGAAAAATTGAAAATACGAATTCATTCGGATCTCCTGAACCGTATTCTCATCCGAAAACCCATATCTCTATGATGAGCGCGCCCAAGACCAGGCAGGCGGACTTGCCCTCCAGATAAAGTGCAAGGGTTTGGGACGATTTCAGAGAT
>JGI24709J26583_10002001_pt1 | contig 17059 bp, 10 predicted proteins | sample BioPla2DNA1_FD_26583 | JGI IMG/M metagenome (IMG submission 26583) | reverse complement strand
TCTTTTCGCTTATTGCCAACCCTGAAACGTCATCCGCTGCNGANTTGATNCTCAANCCNGANCTNAGTCTGCCNATNGACTGCTCAAGTNTTGAGCTTGTGCGATTGAGATTTGAGTAAGTGAAAAGAGAAGTTATGTTTTGATTGATTCTTAGTGACATAGATGAAATTCCTCCTTGAATTTCTTTTTTAAGTCAGAACCGCATCCTTACGGTTCGTAATTAGAACAAAAGAACAGAACCTGGAAAAACACCCCTTTCTGAAGAAGAAGGCAATACTTGCCCCTTTTCGTTTTTATATTAGTTCTATCGGCATTTCCTCTCAAAAGATTTCATCCGATTTAAAGAGATTTAAAGAGATTTATTAATAAATATCTTTTATTTTCTCTAAAATACTAAGCTAAACATCTAAATATCTTTTTTTTAAAAAAAAGTTATTTAATCTTCAAGACATATAAATAGATAAAAAAAACCTGGCAAATTGCCAGGTCTTTTTTTAAATATTTGAAGATTTCTTCAAAATCAGCCTCCAAGAAGCTGAAGCACATTCTGAGGCACCATATTGGCTTGAGCCAGCATGGCTGTGCCGGATTGCATCAATATCTGCGAAGAGGTGAACTCAATCATCTCTTTTGCCATATCTGCGTCTCTTATTCTGGATTCAGCCGCAGTGGTGTTAGTGGAAGCATTCTGTATGGTGTTTACACTATGCCTTAAACGATTCTCGTAAGCGCCGATCTTAGATCTCTCTGTCGAAACTTTATTGATAGCGCTGTCTATCTTACCAAGAGCCTCTTGAGCTGTTTTAACCGAGTTCATGTCCAGTTTGTCAATTCCCAAAGCCAGAGTAGACATATTGCCTATATTGATGCTCATGTTCTGCCCCGCATTTGCGCCAATCTGGAAATGCGGCTGGTTATTGACAACATGCAGCCTGAAGTTAGTGTCGCCAGAACCTGTGACTGTTCCGTCTTCAAAGCCCATAAGCTTGGATATGTCAGGAGATACTGCTGAGAGAACTACTTTGCTTTCTACGGCAGGAGCGCCGTCCACATTAAGTCTTCCGATGTGTTTTGAGGTAGCGACTATAGAACCGTTGACAGCATCCAACTGAACATTCACGCTTGCAGTTTTGAGAGCAGAGTTGGCACTATACAGGAAGTCGCCTATCTTAACAAGATCAGCTAGGGAAACGTCTGAAATAGTTTGTCCGGCGGTGGAGGTACCGCCTATTCCTACAGTTGCATTATTAGTTCCGTCACCGACATCAAAGGTCAGAGAAAGAGCCGCAGTAGACTCATTGTAGCGGGATATGCCTTCCACAATAGCGCTTGCATCTTTTTCGGCAATCAAGAAGCCGTTGTATTTGCCGGCATCTACGCCTATAGCGGAAGCCGTGGCGCCGGAAACCTTGAAAGCCGTCATAACACTTGCCTTAGCAGGCTCGAATGAAATCCTGATTTCACCGTCGTATACGCTTGCTTGCATTCCTTCAAACGAAGGATCCGCGCCAGAAAGTTGTCCATTGATACTCCTGGCAATACCTTCCATAGACCAGTCGCCTGCGGCTATGGTTATATTTTGGGTTTTAGGAGGATTGCCGCCGCTGTCAGTAACTTCCAGAGTAAAGATTTGAGGTGCGGCGAAAGTCAAGCCGCTTCGCACTATGCCTTTGCTGGCCACCTGAGCAGCTTGTGAAGCAAACTGGACATCTATTCCTTCGAGCAATCCCGAAGCTCTGTCAGAACTGGTTCTCACAACTCTGCTTTCACCGTTTGACCCCATAAGAGTCACATCTACGAGATTGTTTGAGGAAGCTCTGGTAACAGAAATACCTAGAGCGTCAGTTACAGCCTGGTCTCCTGCAATAGAAAACTCGCCTATATCGCCTATGCTTCCCGAAGTCAGTTCAAGGTAACCGCCAAGATTGGCTACGCCGGTGTGAACAGTGCCGACAACTTCAACCTTGGACTTGGCAAGACCGAGGCCAGTCGAACTGTTAGAAAGAGCATTCTGCAAAGAATCAGCAAGCTCATTCAAAGTCATCTTGGCATCAACGTTGATCTCTACAGATTTAGCATTTCCTGTAACTGTAAGCTTTTTGCCTGAACCTACAATGAAAGTGCCAGTCTTATCATACATCTGAGCCAAATCTTCAAGCTTGGTGTTGCCATTTGCCAAAGCGCCATCACTTCGCTTTGTGAACATCTGGCTGGTCTGCATTTGAGAAACACCGCCTTCAACCAATTCGAGTTTTACAGCGAAATCTCCCTGACTGGAAGCCGACCCGCCCACTATACCTTTTACGAACTGGGAACTTGTGCTTACAAAAGCTGTCTGTGAACCGTCCAACAACTTCTTGGTATTGAACTCTGTAGACTGAGCAATTCCGTCAATAGCTTCTTTGAGCTGATTGATTTCTTTCTGAATTTCCAATCTGTCGCCGGTAGTCAAAGTATCGTTGGAAGCTTTGATCGCCATTTCTCTCATGCGATGAAGCATGCTGTGCGTTTCGTTCAAGGCGCCTTCTGCCGTGTGCAGCATGGACATAGCGTCCTGTGCGTTCATTTCGGCCTGAGCAAGGCCTCTGATCTGAGACCTCATCTTTTCGCTTATTGCCAACCCTGAAACGTCATCCGCTGCTGAGTTGATCCTCAACCCGGAGCTAAGTCTGCCGATTGACTGCTCAAGTCTTGTGCTTGTGCGATTGAGATTTGAGTAAGTGGAAAGAGAAGTTATGTTTTGATTGATTCTTAGTGACACAGATGAAATTCCTCCTTGAACGCAATTGTCTTTGAAATCAGACTGAGAAAAATGGAGAGCTCTATCGAGATCTCAGACTTTTCGTAAAATCTGTCTATTATTTATCGACAAAAATCTGATAAACTTTATCTCTTTCAAAAAAAAAAAACGCCGAAGCGATAAAGCTTCGGCGTTTTACCAGTTTAATTGTTGTCAGAGTTTCTTGTAAGCAACTACATTTTCATAGGTTTTCAATCTGAAAGCTTTACTTACGTCATAGAGACTTTCATCTGAAGATATGAAGAGCGCGCCGCCAGGAGCGAGAATATTGTAAATATTTTCTGCAAGAGTCATACGGGCTTCCTGGGAGAAATCTCTAAGAAGATTTCTGCAAACGATCAAGTCAAATCTGCCAAGAGCGTCTATTTCATCTTCGTTAATAGCATTGGCGAATATGAAGTTGACCTTATTCTTAATTTCGTCTTTTACTCTCAAATCGCCTCTATCATCTTCGAAATAGAGATCTATATATTTCTGATCCACGTTTCTGAACATTTCGCGCTTGTAGATACCGCGCTTCGCAGTATTCAGACATATATTGGAAATATCTATTCCGGTTACTTCTATTTCAACATTATCCGGATGCAAATCTTCTATAACGTTTATTGCAAGAGAATAAGCTTCCGGGCCGTAAGAAGTGCCTACAGAGAGAATGCGCAGTTTTCCGTCGCCGTCTTTGGAGCGCTGTTCGATTATCGCAGGAAGAACATCAGAAATCATAGCTTGGATCTGATCTGTCTCTGCAAAGAAGGAAGTTTGAGGATCAGTTATAGCATCAAAGAGATTGGTGAAAATATCGCCTTCTTCCGTGTATCTAAGCTGATTATAATATTCTGACCAAGAGGTAATGAAGAGAGAATCAAGATTTTTACGCAGCTTTGATTCAATCATTGCGCCATCGTTGACTTCAAGTCCGCATTTTTGAGCTATAACGCTCTTCATGAGAAGAAGTTCTTCCGGGTTCATAGCCAGATTCTCAGGAGCGGCCTTGAGAGCTTTAATGCGCTTCTGAGCACGAATGGGGAGAATTTCAGCAAATATGTTGTCGATGAGAGGCGAAGAGTTCAGAGCCGCTGTTTCTACAAAGTAATTGCAAATCTGTTTGTTATAAAGGAAGATATTCTTGATTTTATCCTTTATTTCGCTGTCATCTGAGTTTTTAAAATACTTGATAGCAGTGATAACCATATTTTCATCTTCACTATCCAAATATTTTGCAACTATGTCTTTAGCCGAAAAATCTTTCATGGCGATAAGAGCATGAACCGCGCCTGTTTTTACGGCTGCGCAAGAGTCTTTTTCCGCAAAATCTTTAAGGTGCGGCAGAGCCATAACCGTATCAAGTTTGCCCAAGCTTTTTACTATTTGAAGGCGAATTGTCCAATCTTTGCGATCGAAATAAGGTTTTAGTTCATCTGCAACGTTTTTGTCATCCAAATCGCCCAAAGCGGCTACCGCCAATTTTGCCACTAACGGATTCTCATCTTTTACCATGGGGAAGAAGAACTTTTTGAGTTCTTTGCTCTTGAATTCCCTCAAAGCCGAGAGAGCTGCGATTCTTATCTGCCAGTCAGGATTTTTGAGACTTTCTTTCAATGGGAAAATAGATTTCAGATCTTTAAGCTTTCCGAGTGAATAGCAGCTGTTAACCGCAATACGCCATTCTTTGTCTTCCAGTTTGGGAATAAGAGAGTCAACAGCAAATTTGGAAGAACAGTGCCAAATAGTTCTGGAGATTGTCTCGCGAATTCTGGAGTTGGGGCTGTCCAGAAGTTCTATAAGCCTTCTGGTTATTTCATGATCCTTGCGAGCAGCAAGAACCGTAGCAGCCGCTTCTCTAACGTCGCCGTAGGGTTCGTTTTTAATTACGTTAAACAAAGGCTCTACAACCTGATCCGAGGATGACTTTGCCATGGCTTTGCAGGCTTCTCTTCTCACGTGACCGTTCATATCCTTGAACTTGTTTATCAGAGCTGTCAAAGCGCCGTCAAAATTCAGCATCTCGGACATAGAGATAACAGCATTTTTACGGACAATCTCATCGCTGTCGTCAAGAAGGTTTCTGAGAATAGAGAAAGAGGCTTGCGTAGGCATGAAACCTAATGTCTCCGCCAGAGCCTGTCTGACTTCATCATCTTCTGAAAAAGCCAAGTTCGCAAGAGCTTTCGGAGTTTTTTCCGAAGGGGATTTGCCTAATATGCGCAAGAGCTGAATCTTCGCTTGGCTTCCAAGATTAGGCATAAGTTTTACTGCCTGATCAACAACTGCGACGCCATGAGCTGCCAAACCTTCCGCAGCTTCATTTACAATGTCATTGTCTTTATGAGCCAAAGCTTTAATAAGCGAAGCTATATATACAGGATCTGCGAGAGCTGATGCCACTTTTACAAAGTAAGCGTATTCTGTCTCTTCAAGGTTTTCCAAGAGAGGCAGCAGTATTTCAGCAAACTTTTTCTTGTCCAGTTTCTTCACAGAACCTGGATTTACTTCTTCTATTTGAGCAATAGACTTAACCGCAAGTTTTGCAATACTTTCGTCTTCTTGCATTTTTTCAAAAAGAATCGGCAAAGCTTTTGTTGAACCAAATGATCCTAAAGCCCCTATCGCCGTGAAGTATTCCAAGGTGTCTTCTGATTTGATAGCGTTCATAAGAACAGCTTCAGCTTTTTCAGAAGCTATATTACCCAAGGCTTCTACTATAGAGTATTTGAGAATATCGGATTTTTCGTAAAGTTCCAGCAAAACTTCTGCGGAAGCTGGGTCTTGGATTTTTCCCAAGCTTTCTACGGCTGTAGTGCATACGTTGTCATCTTCATGCTCAAGGTATGAAGTGATACTGGCTGTTCCTAGCGGAGAAGCTATATCGCCGATAACAACCAAAAGCTGAATTATTTCGTCAACATCGTTGGAATCCTTCAAGGCTTTTTCAAGATGTTTAAGAGCAGCGGGGCCTAAATTCCTTAAAATTGTCATGGCCGCGTTGCGCAGGTTGAGATCTTGTGTGGCAATACGTTTAATCAATGCTTCGACAGCACTTTCTTCACAAGCGGAAGAAAGAATTCTCATAGCGGTATTTTGAACACCTTTGTCTGTATCTGACAAGGCTTCGCAAAGAAGTTCCGCAATTTCTTGCTGAGCGACAAAAGGCATAGACTCTTTTACAGCTTGTCTTCTAATAGAAGGATCCTGATCGTGAATTTTTTGTTTGATTGCTGCAATAGACATTGCTTATGCTCCTTTCGTCGTCTTATTGAAAATAGTTTGGACTTCTTTGAGCATTTTATCCGGTTTTATCGGCTTTTGCAGAAACGAGCTGGCGCCAAGCGTCAAGCCCTTCATGACCATTTCCTTTTTGCCTTCTGTGGTCAGGATAATAATTGGAATATGTTTGAACTTTTCATTGTCTTTGACATAGGTAATAAGTTCAAAACCATCCATTCCAGGCATATTCAAGTCTGTAATAATCATGTCCACATCTGTTTTTGACATGTTTTCAATGGCTTCAATGCCGTTATTTGCCTCAATTACTTTATATCCTGCCTTCTCTAGCGGATAGCAGGCTACTTTTCGCAACATCAAGGAGTCTTCTGCTACCAGGATAGTCTTAGTCATGTTCCGTGAATCCTCCAATCGGTGATAACATGAAGTGATTGTACGTGTATTGAAAAAAAAAAGCAAGCTCATTAATAGAACCCGCTTTTCAATATTAATTAATGTTTTTCAGTTGCCCAAAGATTCAGCTATTTTTATTAATTTCATCATGGCCTCAGGCATAGGCTCAGGATCTTCTAATCCTGCGCTCACATGTTCAAGAGATTTGGCATGGTCTCCCGCTGAAGAAAGATAGAGCGCCATGCTCAAATTAGCCTCGGCATCATTTGGTTTAGCTTGCAAACGCTGTTTTGCAAGAGCCACTCCCTGAGACAAAAAGTTTTTAGACTCTTCCATATCGCCAAGTTTTGCCAATTCAGCTCCTGCTGCAAACCATGCTCTAGCCTCGCCAGCAACAGAACCTGCCTTGGCAAATTCTTCTGCCGCTGCAAACCAAGAAGCCCTTTCCATATTATCTGCAGCCCACATTGCATAAGATGCTGCAGGCGCTTTGGAACTGCCTGGCAAAGCAAGACTTTCAATAAAATCAGCAGGACTTTCTCCCGATTTTATGCGAGCCAAAGAAATAGAACAAACTTTTGCAAACTCAGAATAAGGATAAGCTTCTATCAGTTTTTCCAAGACCTCTTCCGCTTGCTTTCCAAAGCCGGCTCCATAGTCAGCCAAAGCTTTAAAATATTCAAGCCTCGGATCTGTCTCCTTTCTCAAATTTGCACTAATAGCGGCATAAGTTCGGAATTTTCCATAATTGAAATCAGCCGTCAGATAAAAACGTGCCAAATTCAAAAAAACTTCGGGGTTATCTTTTTCGATCTTCGCAAGTTGCATAAAGCTTTTTTCCGCCTTTGCATACGAGCCATTTCTGACCTGCAGCTCAGCCAGCATTGAAAGTATCAAAGGATCCTCATCTCCTTCAGATAAGGCCTGTTCAAACTTTATTTCAGCTACTTTGTAATGTTCATTTGCTACAGCCAAGCCGCCCAGAAATTTATTCAAAGAAATTTTATCAGGGATTTCTTTAATCTGAGCATGGAGGCCAGAAGCCATTTTTACAACAGGAGAATTGGAGTCTGCAGCATTTTGTGAGACATCCAAGACATCAAAGTTTTCTGAGTAGGCAGCACTCAAAACCCTCATGGCAGCATACTTATCCAAATAGGCGGCATCAAGCCTTTCTAGACCAGAAGCTTGGCTTTTTTGTAAATATTCGAAAGCCTTTTTACTGTCACCGCGATAGAGAAAATAATCAGCTTTAAAAAGATTTACTGCTGGCGAAAAAGTCTTTTTTGACAACATATCTGCAAATTTCAAAGGTTTATTTGTTCCAGGAACATCAATCATAGGCAATCTGAAGATATTTAAAGCTTTTTCCTGCCCTGCTCTGTAAGGAGTAAATACATGTGAAAGCGCAGCAGCCTCCCCCTCTTCTTTCGAGATCTCCTCAAAAACAGCCTGTTCTTTTTCAGAAGCAATTTGAGACAAAACCGCAGCTTTTTGTTGTTCTGTTATTTCCAGAGTTTCTTCCAGCTTATTGCTTTCCGAGATGCTTGCCATCATAGAGCCGGCTTCTCTGTGAGCGGGACTTTTTTCCAGAATAGATGTGAGAGTTTCTCTTGCAGAAGTAATATCGCCTTCCGCTATTTGTATTCTCGCCAAACTTATCATAGCAGCCATATTGTTCGGAGCGTTCGCCAAAATAATAGATATTTGCCTTTTTGCTTCCGCATAATCGCCTGCTTCACTCAATAGCTCCGCATATCTCTGCCTTACCCTCATATCATGGGGAGTTTTTTCTAAAGTTGCTTTGTGTTTTTTTGCCTGTTCTGCCAAATCTTGAGCCTTGAGACTGCAGTAAGCAGGGGTCATAAAAACCGCAAGAGCTAAAAAAACCAGTAAGTGTTTCTTTATCATTGGATTTGTCTCCGATATATTATCTTCGCTAACTATCGGCAAAAAGCTAAAGACTGAATAGAAGATTTTTTGAGGAAATAAAATAAAAGCTAAACTTTTTTACAATTCTTGCCGAAATAGATAACGGGGACGAATGCATTTTTTAAAGGAACATAGGGAGATTGAAAAATGGTCGATGCAATCAAAGGCCAAGGGAATAAAACCATAATAAGAACTTCAATGCCTAAAAAAAACGCGCCTGAAAAAACAGATGCAAAATTTTCTGATCAGGCTAAAGTTGCAAAAGAAGCTGCAAAAACAGAAGCAAAGAGTTTCAATATTTCTGCAAGCAGAGCCGCCAATGAACTTAACGCAAGACTTACAAATCAAGCGCAAATTGAAAGAAACAGCAAAATTGCCGAAATAACCAAGCAAATTCAGGATGGCACCTATAAAATGCCCTCTCCGGAAGAGCTGGCGGACAAGCTTCTAAGCGTCATCAGTGATAAACAAGTCAAAGAAAAATTCATTAAAAAGCTTTTAGAAGAAGAACGGGAAAAACTCCAAAACAAATACGGAGACTCAGGTCTAACCGAATTGGGAATGAAAAAGCTTGTATTCATGGTTACACAATCCCACGATGAAGAGTTTGATGACCCTGAACTGGAAAATATGATAAAAGAGTATTTACTCTAATGTTGAGTTATAAACAATTCCAGAGCAAACTAATCACTGAAAACTATCTATTGTTCTTACTTAATAGATGAAGACACCAGAAGTTTTTGAGGCCTTTGGACATCTTGTCCGGTTCTTTTGTAAATACGCTCTGGAGATATGCTGTTGCCCGGCTTTTCAGCCAACTTTATAATTTCTGATGCATCAGTGCTCAGTTCTGAAAAGCTTATAGCTTTCAATGTAAAGTCCCGCACAAAGTATTCGCTGCCTAAAAATACGTCTCCCCATATGCGCAGAGGCACTCTGCTTCCAGCATGCAATATATGCAAAGCCAGATAATATGTGTTTCCGTAATAGAGCTTGCCTGAAATGTCAAAAAACATGTGTTTGCTCAAAGCGTCCGAAACTTCCGATCTCCCTGATTGCAAATTATTAAAGAAGGATGAATCCGAGCCATCGCTTGTTTCATAAGAAATATTGCAAGTAACTCCTGAGGCTTCAGACTGTGTATTATTAAAATGGGCGGGGCGTTTTTCAAAAGAAACCATTACTAAAGAACCGTCTGCCAAGCATGACATGTCCTCCAAGGAAACAAAAGTCTTAACCATAGCCGGCAATCCAGGTTTTACTGTGCCCCCTGAACAATCCAGAGTGAAACTGTAAACCAAAGATTCTGGTTCTGAGTAAACATATAAAAGAAGTTTGCTTTCTCCTGATATTTGGCGAAAAGCAACCTTGGTGCATTCACATTTGTCCGCCAACAAACCCGCCTCAACAAGCCATTGCTTTAAAATATCTGTTCCTATTGAGAAGAAAACCTCTTTGTCGCCAAAATTAAATGCTAAGGGATGGCGATGTTCAGGATCTCTTGATTCAATAAGAGGCGTTGTTCCTAACGGACTTCCTTGAATATAAAAAACTCCTTTTTGAGTGCCATACCAAGAGTAACCCATCAATATCGCTTGCTGTACAGGCGATGCCGGAATTTCACAAACAGCAAATTTTCCTTTTCGTAAAATCTCTGTTTCTGCATTTATAAAGTTAAAAGGCTTCAAAGAACCGTCTAAAATGCGTCTTTGAATTTTGTAACTAGGAAAAGAACCGGCATCAAAGGGCGTATGCAATAAATATTTTGAAAAAGAAAAACGATTGGAATAACAATATGTTCGATAAATTTGCAATTTATCTTGAAAAACCGGGAAAGTCTCACTTTCATTCGACTTTATTGAAAATGGGCTTTGAAACCAGCTTCCATTAGGAATTTCATACCATTTTTTACTGGCATCCGATGGTGTTTCGCCTTCAAAAACGCTTTGCTCAGCAAAAATCCTTTCCGCTTCTTCGCCAGGGCCGACAGAGCAAAAAGCGCCTTTAGGGCGATAAATAGGAAGGGAGATCTGGTTTTCTGCAAAATCCGCTCGTCCGTCAAAGATTTGAGGCAAACCGTCCATACCTGATTCTGCGAAAGCTCTGTCTTTATCTAATACCTGTCTAAAGATATTTAATGGTTCACTCGCAAGAATCGGTTTTTCTGAAATCGAAATAAAAGAAAGTTCGCCTCCTTGGGAGGCGAAAAGTTTAAAAACACCAGGAAGCGATACAAAATGGCCAGTGGAATCTTCCACTGAGGTAGCTCCTGAAGATAATTTAATTTTGTAGACCTGCAATCCTGCGCCGCTGTATACGGCCGCCGCATAAATCTCTTGAGAGCAGACTTCCAGTGGAAACAATGACAAGAAAAGAAGCAAGAGAAAGAACGCTCTGCAAGAGATCTTAAAATAAGTCATGCGGCAAATTGATTATTTAATATCAAAGACACTGCCACTAGAACCGGCGTTTTTCAAAGGAACATTATCTTCTACTGTCTCAAGAACCTTTTCAGCAGGCGCTCCCTCAACAGCTTCGGGGTCTTCAGCAGCATCCGATTCTGCTGCAGCTTCTTCCTCAGCACGCTTTTGCGCTCGTTCTTCAAGGAATTCTTTTATGGCGGACGACTTCCCAAGATAATGCATCATTTCTTTATCAGAAAGCTTGCCAAGAGTTATTTCATCAACTATTCCGGCAATTTGCTTGGCATCATCAGGGTTGTTTTTGACCAGCTGTTTAAGCATATTGGAAATGTCTCTGAGAATACACCATCTTATATCTTTAAAGGCTTTGTTAATTTTTTCTTCTCCGCCCTCAACTTCGTCTGCTATTCTGTAGAGCATACAAGCCAAGAATGCTTCCGAGCGCATAAGCTGATCGCCGGTCGCATCTTCCGGTTTAACACAAGTATAATCGCCAGCCTTTTTCCCTTCTTCATTGAGTTCGCCTTTCATCACATTAAAGAAGTCTCTTCTCTCATGGGGAAATTCCAACATTTCGTTATATTCTGCCCATGCTTCAACAAAAGCGGCACGGGGCATTGTTATTTCATTTATATAGTGCGTTCCGTCAGGACCGTATCCTTTGCGCTCTCTAATGTTGCTATCCAAGCAATGGGCATATTCGTGCAGGAATGTTGAAGAAGCATCCCTTTCGGCATTGGGGTTGTTGCGATATCTGCCGCTATTCATAGTAATAGTAAAACCTGTGGAATTAGGCCAGAAATCCTTTCTGGCATGAGGATACTCTTCGGCATCTTCAAAACCGGTTGTATCAACGAGAACAACATTTACTTTGGGCATATAGAACAAAGACATGTCTTCTCGCTTCTTGACAGCTTCAGACTTTGACATACGATAGCTGGCAAGCAAAGCTTTTTGACCGTTTGTCAAATCCGACTCGCTGTCGGCGCCCATAAGTTCCAAAAGATGTTCTTCGCTTGTTACCTTTGTTTTAGTAGTGCTGTAAGCCAGATTTTTGTCTGATTTGGAATAATAAAGACGCTCGCCTTCTTTTTGAATAAAGTTGTGGTCAATATTCTGACTCCAAAATCTTTTAACAGCATTTCCGGCTTTTTTGAAAAAATTATTCACTTTGCCCAATGGCGAATCAATTTCACTATAGGGTTTTGCTATTTCGACAGTCTCATTTATCGAAACATAATAAAAGTCAAAACCGTCAGCATAAAGTTTTTCAGAAGGGGCAAAGAAAAACAAAGCTATGCCCATAAATAGCAGAAGTATGCTTCTTGTTGTTCTTGTCACTTTATTTACTCCTTATTGGTACTTTCTGTAATTATAACCCAATATTCTTCGGGTTGGCTGACAATTAACAAAAATACCCTTAAAAAACTTTAAAAGTTTACAGATATTATATTGAGTATTTTTATTAATAGGAAACCTTGACTTTTGTACCTGGGTATGTACATAGATTTCTTATTCATTTTTGTTAGAACTCCTTTCTGAAAAAAGTCAAGGGGGTATAGATTTTTACTTTTCCACAACCTCTTTCTAGCTGTCTCAGCTTTGTCCTCATAGTTTTCCACATTCTCCACTAAGAAAGCACCCTTTATTTTTCTTTTTTTGATTTCTGCTTAAAAGCCTTTCTAGAAGAGTTAAGCACGGACTACCCTTTAGCAGAAAGAGATACACTTCTTCAAAAAAATATTTTTATCACAGATTATCTATCACTTAATTGATAGATATAAAAAAAATTGAGAGTTTTAGTTTTTATTGCTCAAAAAATAGGAAAACAACTTCCAAAAAAACTATGTACATAAAAATAAATAGGTACAGTTTTTATTCTATCTTTTTAATTTTGCCGCCAAAAACATCAAGCGCATCTGCAATATAAGGTTCATTTAAAAGCTGTTTCTTTATTTCTTCATCTATTTTTTCTATAGCTTTATCTGATCTTTTTTTTTGTTCTTGCAGATCCGGCAATGGAGAAGCAGCTTCATTTATTGTGCCTGAAACTCTGACTGAAGATATATTCTTATCTTTAAAAGCAATCTTTGCCGCTGTTAAAAGTTTATCCAAATTTTCCGGCTCAGAGAGCTTTTTCCTGCTGAAATCTTGAGGAATAATCAGAACCAGAGTATTTTTTTCAAAACTAAGAGAAGCGTTTTGCAAAAGAGCCGCACAAACAGCAGAAACACCTTTTAAAGCAACTTCCAGCTTAGAAACAGGACTCTCTGTTTTGACTGTAGCTTGAGGCTCTTTGTTTACAAGATATGAGGGGGCACGTTCAATAGGTTTAACTTCCGGACGCGGTGTAGAGACAGCTGTTGCTCTTGGCGGAAAATCGCCTCGGGCAGACATATTTGCGCCTCTTGTCGCCAAGATAGCTGAATTAGCATATCTTTTATAGTTCTCAAACTTTTTCTCCAAATCAGACAGACGTTGTTCAAGTTGTTCTACTGTGGAATAGTCTTTTTTCAAAGAGGCTTTGATAAGCTGAGTTTCAAGCAATATTCTCGGCGAAAAAGAGCTTTTAAGATCTGAAAGCAGATTCTCAAAAGCAGTTAAAAGAGTTATCAGATCACCTATATTAAATTCTCTAACCAATGAAGTCATTTCTGCGGCTTGATCTTCCGGTAAATCAAGCAAAGCGTTTATTCGAGGATCGGCCTTGAAAAGCATCAATTTATGCAAAAATGCTGTAAAGTCCCTGGCAATACTGACAGGACTAAAACCTGAAGCATACAGCTCATTTAAACCTGATACCAAACCTGATAAATTTTGTTTGACTATGTTTGTAAATATACTTTTAAGTGTATTGTGTCCCAGCTTTTTTACAAGCATCAAGACATCTTCAAGAGAAACTTCTCCTTCACAGAAAGAGGAAGTTATTTGGTCCATTAAGCCTATAGCGTCTCTAAATCCGCCCTCAGCAGACTCCGCAATCGCAGAAAGAGCTTCTTTGGAAAATATAGGAAAATTGGGATTTTCAAGCCTCTCTGCTTCAGCAATTTCTCCTAGACGCTTAACAATAGCACTTCTAGTGACAGAGTGGAAATCAAAAGACTGGCACCTTGAAAGTATAGTAGGGGGAATTTTATCCAACTCTGTAGTGGCAAGTATAAAGACCACGTTTTCAGGCGGTTCTTCCAAAGTTTTTAAAAAAGCGTTAAAAGCCGACTTGCTCAACATGTGAACTTCGTCAATTATATATATCTTATACAAGCCCTCGGCTGCTTTATATTTAACACTCTCATTCAGGTCGCGTATAAAATCTACGCCTGTATTGCTTGCTGCGTCAACTTCTGTGATATCAAGAAAAGATTGCTCCTCAATAGCTTTGCAATTGCGACAAACTTTACAGCAATCAAGTAAACCCTCAGAATTTTTAACAGGCGAAAGACAATTTAAAAGTTTTGCCAATAATCTTGCTGAAGAGGTTTTGCCTGTGCCGCGCGGCCCTGAAAAAACATAAGCGTGAGCAGTTCTTTTGTTGGTAACAGCTGCTTGAAGCGTCTTAGTTACATGGTCTTGCCCGGCAACTTCGGAAAAAGTCCCGGGCCTGTATTTTCTATATAAATTGGCGCCGGACGACATTAAATAAAACTCCACAAAATCGGGATAAAGTAAACGCCGTGCACCTGAAATCGAATCGAAACGCCAACGCGCTTCCCGAACCGTAGGCTCAAGACAGGCACTGCCACATCACCCGAGAAGTGACGCTTACCGCTGCTATCTTCCGATCCTGGCGGGGTTCACGGCTTCCCGCCGTGTGGAACCCGTCTTTCAACGCGTCCGGAATGGGCCGCTTTTGTCGCTACGATCCTCAAACAGGATTTCGACCCGCCGTATGGGGATTTGCGGTTATAAAGGACCCCAAGCCCTCCGTCTAGCACGACAACGGAAAGTGTGGGATTCGAACCCACGGTGGGATTGCTCCCACTCACGCTCTCCAGGCGTGTGCCTTAGTCCAACTCAGCCAACTTTCCTATTGCACAGATAACAACAAAATGCTGTCTGTTGCATCGCACCAAAGAGGACTCGAACCTCTGACCGCCAGATCCGCAATCTGGTGCTCTATCCAAACTGAGCTACTGGTGCATTAAGCGGAGAGAGAGGGATTTGAACCCTCGGTACCGGAAATCGATACGGCAGTTTAGCAAACTGCTGGTTTAAGCCACTCACCCATCTCTCCAAGGTGATTAATACGGAGGAAGTAGGATTCGAACCCACGGAGCTTGCGCCCAACGGTTTTCAAGACCGCCGCCTTCGACCACTCGGCCATTCCTCCAGCATAAGAATTATGCCACATATGAAAGGTAAAATCAAGATAAAACTGCTTATTTTTTATCCACAGATAGACACAGATAGAAATTTTAAGCTAGCTTAAAAATCAGTATCGCGTGGAGAGTGACGAGTGATGCAGGATCAGAAACTACAACAACATATATTTATTAGCATCTCAAAGCAATTATCTGTTTCAGCGATTGAGTTCTAAACAATTATTTCTAATTTATGCTTTATAATTTCTAATTTAATTAAGCTCGCCACTCACCACCCGTCACTCGTTACTGTTTTTATTCTGCTTGGCAGGAAGGGTATATATAAGCAGCTCTTCCGGCTTTATTAAACCTAGACGCTCTCTGGCAACCCGTTCGATGCCTTCGTCTGTATTGAGGGAATGCAGATTTTGCGTCAGCTCCCTGTTTTCCCTTTCAAGCTGCTCAATACGTTCTTTTTGCTCTTGCTCTTTTTGCAAAAAGCCCCTTATGTCATTGTATTTGACTAAATAAGTCAGAGATAAAGCAATCGAAAAGACGACTGAAAGTATGAACATGATCTCGGTTGAGAATCGGACACGTTTCTTTTTTTCTTCAGACATCTTTTATTTTCCTTCCGATCTTTAAGCGATCTCTTCGTCGCAAGGGATTCTCACTGCGGAAATGAGGCGATCATCATCATCAAGAGTAATAAGCTTGACACCGGAAGTCGCTCTGCCAGTATTTCTGATCGAATCAGTTGTCATCCTGACGGCTTTTCCGTTCATTGTAACTATCATAAGCTCATCGCCGGAGAATATTCGTTTAATAGCCAAGACTTTGCCTGTCTTTTCGACTATCTTAAGGTTTATTACACCTTTTCCCCCTCTACGGGTAACTCTGTAGACGTTTATGTCAGTCTTCTTGCCATACCCCTTCTCTGAAACAGTCAAAAGCTTGCCTTTATAAAGCGCTTTATCTTCCGTTTCATCTTCCAGTCCTTCTTCTGATTCCTCATCAGCTTCGGAAACTTCGGGCTCTATTGAGACTTCATTTATAACAAGCGGTTCTACGCCTGATTCTGCAATTTCGGAGTCTGCTATTTCTTTTTGAAGAAGAGTTTCTTCGCCTTCCACAACCTCTGCCGTTTCCGGAGAAATTACTTCCGTGCTGAAAACTTCCATGCCTATGACTTCGTCTTCAGGATCTCGCAAGGTTATTCCCTTAACGCCTCTTGCTGCTCTGCCCATAACGCGGACTTCGCTTTCCTGGAATCTGATCGCATATCCGTGTTTTGTAGCTATAACAACCTGTTCCCCGCCATAAATGGTTTTAACGCCAATAAGCTCATCGCCTTCATCCAATTTGATAGCAATAATGCCGCGTTTATTGGGTCTGGAAAAGTCTGAAAGCATAACCATCTTGCAGATGCCTTTTTTTGTCACCATAAAGACGCGTCTTTCTTCGTCAAACTTCTTCACAGCCATAACAGCAGTCATATATTCGTTTTCATCAAAAGTGATCAGGTTGACTATAGCTCTGCCGACAGCCTGTCTGCCGCCTTCGGGTATCTCATGGCCTTTTATCCAGTGAACTTTGCCCTTGCTGGTGAATACCATTAGATAAGAGTGGGTAGTAGCAAGGAACATATGCTCTATCACGTCTTCGTCTTTAACACCCATTACAGAACTGCCTTTGCTGCCTCTGCCGATTTGCCTGAAAACATTGGGCGACATGCGTTTAATATAACCGTTTTTGGTGAGGGTTATAATTATATCTTCTTCCTGCATAAGGTCTTCAAGGTTAAGCTTTTCCGCAGCATCTTCGGAAAGTTCGGTGCGTCTTGCATCGCCGTATCTTTCCTTGATTTCGATGAGTTCTCTTTCAATTATTTCAAAAACCTTGCGCTCATTGGCCAAAATTTCTTTGTATTGCTGAATCAGCGCCAAGGTTTCATGATATTCCTGCATAATCTTGTCGCGTTCAAGACCTGTCAA
>JGI24709J26583_10001997_pt1 | contig 17077 bp, 17 predicted proteins | sample BioPla2DNA1_FD_26583 | JGI IMG/M metagenome (IMG submission 26583) | reverse complement strand
GGGCCTATAAAAATTCAATAAAAAAATAGCTACCGGGAACTTTAAAGCGGCTACTATATCTTTTAGGATTGCAATTATATTTGGTTGAATACCGTAATGAAATATATTACCTAACAGTCCTATAAGAACAAATAAAATAATTAATCCATATCTTTTTAGCTGCTGTTTTGTAAGCTTAAATGTTAGGGTATCTGATTTTTTAATAGCCAAAACAAATATAATCGCTACGGCAACCTCATCCCAGTAATTTAAGCCCGGAATCCTAAAACTAAGAACGCCTATGAAAATTGTTAGAATAAATAATGTATTATACCACATTAAATCATCTCCTTAGATTTCTTGTAATATAGCATTCAGATGTATTACTTTTTCAACGCTTGCTCGATTAGTTTCTTATACTTATCCATAATGAATTTAGCACAATAACGCTCAACGGTTTTCTTAACTAAAGATGAATCCCATGATTTTTCTAATGCAAGATCGAGCTTTTCTGATAACTCCTCCACATCCAAATACTTTACTAGAAATCCATTCTCATCAGATTTTATAATTTCTTTAGGTCCACTAGGCAAATCAAATGCCACTACGGGTGTTCCGCACGCAATAGATTCAATAAGTACATTAGGAAAACCTTCAAAATAGGAGCTTAAGGCTGTAATTTTCACTTTTTTATAATACTCTATAATCTTTTTAGTGTGGTCAATAAAACTAACTCTATCATTTATCTTCAAATCAAGTGATAATTTCTGTAACTCCTCTTTCTGGCTGCCAGACCCAACAATATATAGTTTAACACTTTTATTGGTCATTCTAGCAAAGGCATTTAACAACATTTGTAATCCCTTTTGTTGCTCTAATCTTCCTACATATAGGATTGCATTTTCTCTAATACTATCATCAGAAGTCTCATTCATCTCAAATTCGAAAACTGGAGCTACTGCATTATTTATAACAGCAACTTGATTGTTTTTAAAGCCAAAATTATTTACTAAGTCCTCTGCCATCCCAGTAGATTGAGCTATTACATAGTCTATTCTATGATAAAACCACTTTACTAAATTGTGAGTAACATGCTTTCTAAAAAAAGAATCAGCATATTTATGCTCATAGCTCAAAGTATTGATACATCTTCCTACAATAACGAATTTTTTCCTTAGCAGTGTTCTCACTAACCAAAGGTTTACCGCAAGTTCTGGACTAAAGGCTATGGCGCAATCAAGATCATTGTTTTGAAGGTATTTCTTAAGCTTAGGAAGTGATGCTTTAGCACTTGCAGCCTTCAAATCAATAATCTGAATTTCTTTATCAATTTCTTCTTTATAAATTGCGTCATCAAGAGTTTGTACAACAACCTTAACATCCATTCCACTTCTATGTAAATAATTAATCACATTCACAAAAACTCTTTGAGCTCCCCCTTTTGATAAATGAGATATAAAAGCAGTTACTCTACTCATGTCTATCTACCTCTATTCCTTGCAAATATTTAATTCTAATCCCTTTGAAAAAGATCCCTAGTATAAACTTTTTCTCTCACATCATCTAAACAAGTATCGTACCTGTTTGCAATTATAGAATCACTAGATTTCTTAAAAAGTTCTAAATCATTAACTACCTTGCTACCAAAGAAAGTAGTACTATCCTCCAAGGTTGGTTCATAAATAATAACTGTGGCTCCCTTTGCCTTAATACGCTTCATAATACCCTGGATTGAACTATGGCGGAAATTATCCGAATTAGCCTTCATTGTTAAACGATATACACCAATAACAACTGATTTCTCTTTACTTTCATTCCATTCACTATTAGCTGTATAGTACCCGGCCATTTCTAATACTCGGTTAGCAATAAAGTCCTTTCGAGTTCGATTGGATTCTACTATTGCTCCAATTAGATTTTCAGGTACATCTTCATAGTTTGCTAATAACTGTTTTGTATCCTTTGGAAGACAATAACCACCATATCCAAAAGAAGGATTGTTATAATGATCACCTATACGAGGGTCAAGGCATACACCATTAATAATCTGCTTAGTGTTCAACCCCTTCAGTTCAGCATATGTATCAAGTTCATTAAAAAAAGAAACCCTTAAGGCTAAATATGTGTTTGCAAATAACTTTACAGCTTCAGCTTCAGTAAATCCCATAAACAATGTAGCTACATTCTCTGCCAGAGCACCTTCCTTAATAATAGTAGCAAAAGTTCGAGCAGCTTCCATTAATCTCTCATCTTTCATATCTGTACCTACAATAATCCTGCTAGGATATAAGTTGTCATAGAGAGCCCTTCCCTCACGTAAGAATTCAGGACTAAATATTATGTTTTTACTACCAGTCTTTTCCCGTATGCTAGCAGTATATCCAACGGGTACAGTACTCTTAATTACCATAATGGCATTAGGATTACACTCCATTACTAACTTAATAACTTCTTCCACTGCCGATGTATCAAAACAATTCTTTTTACTATCATAATTAGTGGGGGTTGCGATCACAACAAAGTCAGACTTTTTATAAGCTTCCTTTGCATCTAACGTTGCAGTCAAATTTAAATCTTTAGTTGCTAGATATTCTTCAATCTCCTTATCAATGATAGGCGACTTCCTTTTATTAATAAGCTCCACTTTTTCCGGAACAATATCCACTGCATAAACTTTATGACGCTGAGAAAGCAATGTGGCTATGGATAGCCCCACATAACCAGTACCAGCAACAGAAATAACTAAATCCTTCATTTTCTTCATAGCAATATTCCTTTCTTAAAGCTTATCTTATTCTATAAAATTAACTTGAATCTTTTACTTTTAAATTCAATAATTACATATAAAACTCTTTATACCATTCAGCAAATTTTCTAAGACCTTCCCTTAGTGGTGTAGCTGGCTTAAATCCAAAATCCCTCACTAGCTCATCAACATCTGCATAGGTTATTTCAACATCTCCCGGTTGCATAGGTACTAATTCCTTATGAGCATCAAAATTGTAATCTTCTGGTAGCACCTTCGCCCTTATTAATTCCTGCTGAAGAATATCCACAAAATCCAACAAATTCTCAGGTTTATTGTTACCAATATTGTAAACCTTGTACTTCACACCATTTTCATCTTCCTTCGGTGTCTTTTGCATTACATTTATAACTCCTGTAATAATATCATCAATATAAGTAAAGTCTCTCTTACAGTTACCATAGTTAAAAATCTGAATTTTTTCACCTGCTAATAACTTATTTGTGAAACTAAAGTATGCCATGTCTGGACGTCCAGCTGGACCATAAACTGTGAAAAAACGCAGACCAGTTGCTGGTATGTCATAAAGCTTACTGTATGAATAAGCCATCAGCTCATTAGACTTTTTTGTCGCGGCATAAAGACTTATTGGATTATCAACCTTATCATCTGTAGAATATGGAATCTTTTTATTGTTTCCATATACAGAGGAACTTGATGCATAAAGTAGATGCTTCACAGGATAGTGACGGCATCCCTCCAATATATTAAAAAATCCTATAATGTTAGATTCGATGTAGGCATCTGGATTGACAATTGAGTAGCGAACACCTGCCTGAGCTCCTAAATTTACAACCACCTGTGGTTTATATTCATCAAAAATAGATAATATCAATTCTTTATCAGCAATAGAACCTTCTATAAATTTAAAATTTTTCTCCTTTTTAATTTCTTTTAGTCTTTCCTTTTTTAATCTAACATCATAGTAATCATTCACATTATCAATTCCTACTACTTTTATTCCATCAAAAGTAGAAAACAATCCCTTAGTAAGGTAAGAGCCGATAAATCCAGCTACCCCTGTAATAAGAATTGTTTTGTTATTCAAATCAACATTATACATATAATACCCACTTTCTTTTATAACTTTTCCTCTCATTTACGTAGTTGGTCCCTATTCACTATCTAGCATTCTTATCTCCAAATAGTACAAAAAATGTTCTAAATATTAATTTTAAATCCAGCCTTATACTTCTTTCACGTATGTACTTTATATCTAATTCCATCCATTCTTCAAAACCAATACTGTTTCTCCCCATAACCTGCCAATAGCAAGTTAATCCCGGTTTTGCTTTAAGCTTCAATTTATGATATTCACTAAATTGAGCTACCTCCTTAGGTAGATTTGGTCTAGGACCAACTAAGGACATATCTCCTTTGATAACATTAAAGAGTTGAGGAAGTTCGTCAATACTAGTCTTTTTAATAAACTTACCAACCTTCGTAATTCTTGGGTCCTCCTTCATTTTAAACATTGGACCTGACATTTCATTTTGGCTTAAGAGCTTTTCCTTCAACTCTTCTGCATTATTTACTATTGAACGGAATTTATACATTTTAAAGTGACTACCATCTTTTCCAACCCTAGTTTGAGAAAACATTATAGGGCCTTTTGATTCAATCTTAATAGCAATAGCTGTAATTAATATGACAGGACTCAAAAGAATAATACCTACGTCCTTTTTCCGTCCACTTTTCTCTTCTTCCTCCGTGCATAATAATTGCACTATAATTATGTAATTTTGTAATATCTCTGTCTCTAAAATCCAAGTTAATTATATCGAATCTTATATTATATTGCAATCTAATATTCCTTAGTGTCTATGTCAAATAAAAGTAGTACTTTCAATTAATTTCAATCTATGCTGTTCTATCCAATGTTTAACTCAAGAAACTCTTCCGCTACCTAGTTAAATAGATGCAGAAGAGTTTCAAATTAAAAACCGGAACTACAACGCTTATCATCTATTAACTTCCTTTGAAAAATTTTATACATATCCTAATCTAATAAGCAAAACAGTTATTTTTCTAATAACTGCTTGTAATATTCTTTATGCTTATTAACCATATTATCTAAAGAAAAATCATCTTCTATTCTTTTTCTAGCCTTTTCCTTAATCTCAGACAAGTTATCTAAATTATTATACACATATTTAATAGTTTCAAGTAAAGCTTTAGTATCTCCACTTTCTATTAAGAAACCATTTTCACCATTATTTATCACTTCTTTATTGCCACCTACATTTGTAGCTATTAGTACCTTTCCTTGAGACATTATTTCAAGAACAGAAATAGGCAACCCTTCATAGATTGATGGAAGAACAAAAAAATCTAATTGATTTATAATATCAATAACATTTGTTCTATTACCAGTTAATTTAACTCTATCTGACAAGCCATGTTCATGAATAAACTCCTCTATACTCCCTCTCTCTTCTCCTTCTCCTATTAACAGCAAATTAATATCATACTCTTGTTCAATTAACTCCTTTATAGCAGCTAGCAAAAAGAGATGGGCCTTTTGCTTTGAATATCTAGCTATTACACCGATATTAACAGAGGAAACTTTTAAATTATATTCTTCTAATAAAGACCTAGTTTTTTCAACAGGATTTTTATTAATATTTATTCCGTTATATATCACACGTATATTCTCTTCTTTTACATTATGTTTTAGCAAATTACCCCTTACCATATTGGAAACGGCAATTATATTTTTCCCTCTTACATTTATCCAATTCTTATCTGGAAACACATTGTGCTCAGTATGAATCAACTTCACCTTACAAAACTTACTTATAATTAATCCTATCAATGTTGTAAGTCTATGGTGTGAGTGTATTATATCAATATTTTCTTTCTTACAGATATCAACAACAGCTTTTATATTCTTTAAAAGCGAAATTGGACTCTTCGATTTTAAAGGGAGAATATAGTTTTTGATACCTGCCTCTTTAATCTCATTCAACATTTCTCCATTACAGCTAACCAAAACACAATTCACACTGTCACTTTGCAGCTGCTTTATAAGGTCAACAATTACTCGCTGAGCCCCTCCAATATCCATACCTGTATACATAAAAAGTATATTCATAGAATCTCTCCATCATCTGTTCATTATTTATGATACACTTAATTTCAGTGATCCTTCTTTAAAGCACCTTTACCTTTTAGTGCATATTTTAAAACCAAACAACAAAACTTAAAGTTCCCAATTATATATCTTTTCCACATTCTTCTAGGTTCCTGTATAAATCTATAAAACCACTCTAATCCAACCTTTTGCATCCATTTAGGTGCACGCTTAGTTACTCCAGCTACCACGTCAAAACTTCCACCTACCCCCATTGCAAAAGACACCTTCATAATAGGCATATACTTATTAATCCACTTTTCTTTCTTAGGACTTGAGAATCCTACAAACAAGATATCTGCTCCAGACTTATTAATTTCTCTAGCAATATTTTCACTTTCTTCCTCTGCAAAATACCCATTTCTATATCCAGCTACTTTTAAAGCTGGATATTTTTTAGTAAAAATATCCACTACCTTTTCCACAACTTCTTGTTTTGCTCCAAAAAAGTAAGGTTTATAACCCTTTTTTTCACACACTTCAACTAATCTTAAAAACAAATCAATACCTGTTACTCTTTCCGGAATTTTATATCCTAGAAATCGTCCAGCCCATAAAATTGATTGTCCATCTGCATTAATTAATGGACAATCATTGATTATATTAGTAAGCTCTCTATCTTTATGCATTAAATTTATTTTACTTGCATTTATGACTACATGTTGGTTAAATGTTCCACTTGCTATTAGTTCCTCAACTTTATCTATTGTTTCATCCATTGCAAGAATATCTAAATTACTTCCCAGTATACTAATCCTTTTGCTCATCTTTACCACCTTACATGCAGTTAGTTGTTCTACAATTTATATATTCTTTTACCAAATTTAATAACATTCCTAGTGTCATAAACTATTTTATTGCTTAACAACTCCTGTTTTTCCTTTATTTCATCATGTTGAACAAGAACTATAACCAACTCAATACCTTCTAAGAAGTTTTCAATATCGTGATATTGGTTGTCAAATTTATCTTCAGTAATCCATGGGTCATATATTCTAATGTCCTTTATCTTATTTTCCTGAATAACCTGAAGTAATTGAAGTGTTGGACTTTCTCTCATATCATCGATGTTTTCTTTATAAGTTAAACCATATAATCCTACCTTGGCAAAATCGGTGATATTATTTTCTTTCATTATATAATTAATTCTATCTAATACATAATGAGGCATTGAATCGTTAACCTGTCTTCCCGCTAATATTAAATTAACTATATCTGGATAATCACCGACTAAAAACCATGGATCAACAGGTATACAGTGTCCTCCCACTCCTGGTCCTGGTTGAAGAATGTTAACCCTAGGATGCTTATTTGCAATTTTTATAAGCTCATATACATCCATACCTTCCTTGTTGCATATTCTAGCTAGCTCATTTGCAAAAGCTATATTAATGTCTCTAAAAGTATTTTCAACCACCTTGCTCATTTCTGCTGTTTTTATATCGGTAACAACTATTTCACCTTTACAGAAACTTTGGTACCAAGACTTCACTTTTTCCCCAATCTCTACACTATCAACTCCAATAGTTCTAGAGTTATTTTCTAATTCATAAACCATATTGCCTGGTATTATTCTTTCAGGAGCATGGGCTATATGTAAATCCAAACCTAGTGTAAAACCTTTCTTTGCTATTAAAGGCTTAATGTATTTATCAATAGTTCCTGGTGATATAGTTGATTCTATAACGATTATGGCATTCTTTTCACAATAATCTAATACAGTATCTACTGCATTAATCAAATATGTACTATCAATTTTCTTTGTATCACTTAAATAAGGTGTAGGAACTGTTATAATATATCTATCTGTTTTAATATATTCATTAGTAAACTTTATCCCTTTACTTACCGCTTTATCAAATAGTTCTTTTAATCCCTCTTCTTCAAAGGTTAACTTTCCACTAGTAAGACTATTTACAATATTTTTGTTATAATCTGTACCAACAACTTCTACTCCATTAGCTGCAAATATCATTGCAGTAGGTAGTCCAATATATCCTAATCCGATTACATTTAAAACACCCATAATTGCACCTCTTATTCGCTAACATTAAAATAATTATATATTTCATTAACAATTTTTTCGCAAGCACTACCATCTCCATATGGATTTGAAGCATTGCACATTTTTTCATATTCTTCTTTATTGTTTATTAGCTCATTTGCTAATTTAAATATATTTTCTTTAATTACTCCGCTAAGCTTCACTGTTCCAGCTTCAACTGCTTCAGGTCTCTCTGTTTCTGTTCTTAATACCAGAACAGGCTTTCCTAAGGCAGGCGCTTCCTCTTGTACACCTCCAGAATCACTCATTATTAGGTGTACCCTNGACATTAAATTGGTAAAATCTAGATATTCCAATGGCTCTATAAGATGTATTCTATCATTATATTGATCAAAGTATGTATGAGCTAGTTCTCTAATAGCTGGATTCTTATGCATAGGAAAAATAACTTCCACATCATCATTAGCTTGTATTAGCTCACATACTGCTGAAAAAATAGCTTCCATGGGTGCTCCCCAATTCTCTCTTCTATGGGTAGTTAATAATACTACTTTTTTGTTTTTATAATCTATTTTGTTTAAAACTTCTTCATCAAACACGTGATTCTTATCTACAACACTCATTAGAGCATCAATAACAGTATTACCTGTAACAAAAATTTTCTTTTCATCAATTCCTTCATTAATTAAATTTCTCTTATTAGTTGTAGTAGGTGAGAAATGCAATGTTGCTAATGCAGTAGTCAACTTTCTATTAGATTCCTCAGGAAATGGAGAGTATAAGTCAAAACTTCTTAATCCTGCTTCTACATGTCCCACCAGGACCTTATTATAAAAAGCTGCTAATGCTCCATTAAAAGTTGTAGAAGTATCTCCATGTACTAGAACAATATCGGGATTACATTCCTTAATAACCCTATCAGTTCCAGCCAATACTTTATTTGAAATATCTATAATTGTTTGACCATGACTCATAATATTTAAGTCATAATCAGACTTAATATTAAATATTTTCAATACCGAATCCAACATCTCTCGATGCTGACCAGTAACACAAACTATTGATTCAAAAGCTTCATTACTTTCGATCTTTTTAACTAAAGGTGCCATTTTAATAGCCTCCGGCCTCGTACCGAAAACAGACATAACCCTTATCTTTTTCAAAACAATCCCCTCTTCTCATTTTTTAATATGTGTATCTATGTCCTAATTTGCATTCTTATCTCCAAACAATACAAAAAAAGTCCTAAATATCAATTTAATATCCAGCCATATACTTCTTTCACGTATATACTTTATATCTAATTCCATCCATTCTTCAAATCCAATACTGTTTCTNCCCATAACCTGCCAATAGCAAGTTAATCCTGGTTTGGCTTTTAGCTTCAATTTATGATAGTCACTAAATTGAGCTACCTCCTTAGGCAAATTAGGCCTAGGACCAACCAGGGACATGTCCCCCTTAATAACATTAAATAGTTGAGGAAGTTCGTCAATACTAGTCTTTCTTATAAACTTACCAACCTTTGTTATTCTAGGATCATCCTTCATCTTAAACATAGGACCTGACATTTCATTTTGGCTTAGAAGTTTTTCTTTCAATTCTTCTGCGTTAATTACCATTGAACGAAATTTGTACATTTTAAAAAACTTTCCATCTTTCCCTACTCTATCTTGAGAAAATATTATAGGACCTTTAGACTCAACTTTAATAGCTATAGCTATAATTAACATAATAGGACTTAAAAAAACAATGCCTAATATTGAAAGTATTAAGTCAATAAGTCTCTTCATAAAAAAGTAGCTGAAATTTTTATCCATGCCTTCGTTTCCATCATTATTCGTCCTTATTCCGTCCACTTTTTTCTCCTTCCTCTACAACTTTTTAATCCTTTGTCTGTTAAATTCAGTTATTTTTTGATTGTTAAATCAAGTTAATTATATCTAATGTTGCATTATAANGCAATGAAATATTGATTAGTGTCTTCCACAGCAATGGAAGACGTATATTTTCTCCCTTTATCTTTAGTTTTCGCTTTTGCCTTTTTTCTATCCATATAAGCTTGCCATTTTAAAAGATATGGTTTCAAATTTTAAAAAGCTTAGCATTTCTGCTAAACTTTTTAAAATTTGCTATGTAGTTNGATTATATTTCAGTTTATGCAGAATTCTGTTCTTTCTACGTACAATTTGATTGTAGCTAAGAAATTCTGTTTTGGCAATATCTTTTAAGGATATTTTTTGAAAATACACCATATATATCAACCTTTTTCCCTCTTGAGAAAGTCTTAATATAGCAGCTCTTAGCTGTCGAATTTCTTCTTTATATATAAGTTCTTCTTCAAAGGAATGTTCATTCTTTAATATAGCAGACAGATTATTTCTTGATTTTATATATGTAGCTTGAAGGCTTATCTCCTTAAACTTCTTATTTCCTTGCCTCCCTGCATATGCAAGGGCATTATCGATAGACCTTATCACATAGCCCTTGAAGGTATTGGATCCAATTTTATATTTATGTATAGCCTTTATTACGGCTAAGGANCCTAGTTGTCTTAAGTCCTGATAACTGAAACTCCTAATATTATAAGCTTTCGCTTTTTTAATAATATAGGGCATAAACTCCTGTATAATCAAAAGCTGGGCATCTTTGTCACCATTTTGTGCCTTATCTAGCCAAGATTCAAGATCCTTACAGTTCATAGTGAATAACTCCTTTTGTTAGCAAGTTTTTCACCACATTCTTTTGTTCCCTGTTAAGATTGATTAAATGCAGTTGTAAATCATCGTGGGACAAATCTATAATTATTGAGTTTCTAAAAACCAGAAGTCTTCCCTCACCGTCTATTAGCTCCGCCCTGCAGAAGCTTTGGTTATGTTCTTCAATTTGCATAAACTCTCCCCCTTATAATTGATAATACTTATTACTAGAGCTCAGTTGCTACCAGGCAACATTTTTGATACCTTTCAGTATCTAGAATAATGGTAACACCTTCCGTTACTTCTTGTCAACATTATTTTGAAAATTATTTGCCAAACAGTATCAGTTTATATATAATTACGTTAAAGGGGTGTGTTTTCATGACTTTTGGTGAATATTTAAAGAAATTAAGGAAAGATAGTAAACTGTCTCAAAGAGAACTAGCGGAAAAGAGTGGAATCAGTAATGCAGAAATATCTAGAATAGAATCTGGAGAAAGAAAAAATCCTGCTCCAGCAACATTAAAATCCATAGCCCCTCATATAGGTGTTACCTATGAGGAACTTTTACAAAGGGCAGGATATATAGAGGAAATAGTACCTCATCAAGGCTATACAGAGAAGATATATCGAGATCAGGACGGAAGCATTATTGATATAGTTAAGAGAGCAAACATAATGCATCAAAAGGATCCGGACTGGGCAAATCTTTCCTTCAGAGTAGCAGTTTCCAACTTACCTCCAGAGGATATGAAAATTATTAAGGCTCAAACGGAAGCCTTATACAAGACCCTAATGGAAAAAAATAAGAAGAAGTAGGAATATAGCTGCACCTAAAAGGGCTGCAGCTATTTTTTAAGGTGATTATTATGAGAGAAGTGTATAATCCAAAATATTTCTGTATAAACTCAATACCTGAATATCGACTTGAATTTATCGAGCTTAAGGTTAAAGAATTTATAGCCTTATTAAAATTAAAAGAGAATGACTGGCCTCTAGATGGGGTAGAAACATTAAAGAAAATAGTAAGTAAAAAATTAATAAGACTCCAGGTTAAGGCTGAGCCTATGGATGAAAAACTAGATGGTTTCTGTACATATGAAAGTTCTAGCGAAACTTTTATTATAAATTTTAATTCTAAGAAAATTCGATATCCTTTTAAATATTCTAAAGATAGAAGGTTAAACTTTACTATATTTCACGAACTGGGTCATATCTTCTTAGACCATTTAACTATTCCAAGGGAACTAAAAACAGAAGGAGATCTGGACATAGAAGAATTAGAAGCAAACTTATTTGCCTCCCTGATATTAATGCCGGAAGAAATAATATACACTTGTAACTACCCTTCTTTAGAAATTACTGCAGAATATTTAAATGTATCCAGCAGGGCCCTATGGTATAGGCTAAATAATCTTAAAAGGCTTGATCTTCTCCGATCTAAAGTAAGAAAAACCTGTCAATGCTGTGGCAATACTAACTTCTCAATGATGGCAGAATATTGTAGTATTTGTGGCACAGCTATTAGGGGACAAGCTAAAGGAATTCGCCGTCGCTTTTTCCCTGAAATAGTGACTTTAGATGGCTATAAAAGGGTTGTAGAATGCCCTCGCTGCAAGGGCATTAGCTTTAATGGAGATAGATGTTCCCTTTGCGGTACCTACATATTTAATTATTGCTCCCAGTATTTTAAATCCCAATCCCCTCCTTGTGATTATGTTGGCCTTGGTAACAGCAGATACTGCGAGGAATGTGGAGAAGCTACATATTTTTATACTATAGGTATTTTAAAGCCTTGGAATGACTGATTTTATCATTATTTCATAAAAACAAGATAAATTTCTCTATAAAAAAAGGACTTATTTTGTGTCCTTTTGTAATTATGTAACGTATANATAGATAGCCAAAAAGAACTATTACTATTTATAATCAAAGAAAAATATTTGCTTTATTACTTTTTAGTGGTATAATAGTAATAGNATTATTTTGGGTTAATTTGTAAAAACAGGGGTTATATTTTATGATGAGGGGATGTATTTTATGAAGAAAAAAACTAAAAAGATTATCTTTATATCTATAGCCGTAGTGCTAGGCCTACTATTGGGAGGCTTTGGAGNTTCCTATCTCTACGCTCAATCCTTATTAAACAAAGTAGAACGTGAAAAAATAGACCAAAGTCCAGAAGCCTTAGGTATTGATGAGGAAGCGGCAAAGAAGATTGAAAGCAATGAAAAAAGCAAAAATATAACTAACATCGCTCTATTCGGTATAGACGCTGAAGATGGCTTGACAGGCCGTTCTGATGCTATAATGATTTTATCTATAGATGAAAACCACGGAAAACTAAAGCTGGCTTCCATAATGAGAGACTCCTATGTAAATATTGATGGACGAGGTATGGACAAAATCAATCATGCCTACGCCTTTGGCGGACCACAGCTAGCTGTTAAAACTATAAACTCAAACTACAAATTGAACATAAAAGACTATGTTGCTGTAAACTTTTCNACCCTGCCTAAGCTTGTAGATGCAGTAGGCGGTGTTGATATTAACATTAAGGATTATGAACTTTCTGAACTAAGGGACTTTGGAATAAACTCTACTGGTCTTCAAAGGCTTGATGGAGAACAAGCTTTAATGTATGCTCGAATCCGATTTGTTGGCAACGGCGACTATGAACGTACAGAAAGACATAGAACAATCCTTAATAGCGTATTCAACAAGCTAATGAAACAGGAAAAAACTAAGATCTTAAGTACAATTTCAGATATACTACCTATGGTTAAAACTAACTTAACTAACAATCAAATTATGGACCTAGCCCTAGATGCAATAGAAATAAATCCTTCCAAGCTGGAACAAACAAGATTCCCAGCAGATGGCTATTGTCAAGGCAAAATGATCAATGGTGTTTACTACTTAACCTTTGACCAGGAAGCTACTAATGAACAGTTGTATAATTTTATATTTGAATAAATAGACACTAGACCGTTAGTTATAAGTCTAAATATGCTGAAACAGGGACACATCTTTTAAAATGTATGTGTCTTTTTTATTTTTTGCTAATAAATATCCAGTGCTAACTTTACTCCAACAAAATTTGTCGGATAAAAGTTATACAAACACCTTCCAATATGTGGTAATATATTGGAAGGTGTCTTCTATGATTGGTTTTATTAAAGATTTTAGCCTGCCTTCAATAAAGGTAAAACTTTTACTCTTATATATATTTTTAATAGGATGAAAAAAGCAAGTGAAAAACAACTTAAGACAAGTAACATATTAATCAATATAATTATCAGTATATATAGCTTTATTAATTTGTCTCATTTAGTATGGTTCACTATGCTTTTATTTGCTCAGTAACATTTTTTAATTCAGGTTGTCAAAGTTCTCTTAAGTACTCCTTAATTAATGGATTTTTTTTATCCTTTTCAGAAAGTAATATTTCATCTATTCTCTCTAATGGCCACTGTATTCCTATATCGGGATCATTCCATAAAAGTCCGCCTTCATCCTCTGGATGATAAAACTCTGTACACTTATAGGCAAACTCTGCGTAATCCGATAAAACTAAAAATCCATGAGCAAAGCCTTCTGGAATATAAAACTGTTTTTTATTTTCTTCAGACAATGTTATTCCATACCACTTTCCAAAGGTTTCAGAGTCCTTTCTTATATCTACAGCTACATCAAAAACTTCTCCTTTTAACACTCTTACTAGTTTTCCTTGTGGAAATTTCTTTTGAAAGTGTATCCCTCTAAGTACCCCTTTCTTGGAAGCAGACTGGTTGTCTTGTACAAAAACCATGTCTAATCCAGCTTCCTTGAAATCATTGAAATTGTATGTTTCCATAAAGTAACCTCTATGGTCTCCAAAGACCTGTGGTTCAATTACGTATAAGCCCTTGATAGGAGCTTCTGTAAACTTAAACTTGCCCACTATTCCTCTACCTTCCTTCGTACATATTCTTGTAATAAGTCACATATTCACCGGAGGTAACTCTCTCCATCCATTCCTTATTATCTAAATACCATTGTATAGTCTTAACAATTCCTACTTCAAAACTAGTTTCTGGATACCAGCCAAGCTCTTCCTTTATCTTTGTTGGATCTATCCCATATCTTCTATCGTGTCCTTTTCGGTCTTCTACATACTTGATTAAAGCTTCAGTAACCTCTGAATCTACATTCTTATTTATGTACTCTATAATAGTCTTAACAATTGTTATGTTGGTTCTCTCATTATGTCCACCAATGTTATAAACTTCCCCTAATATACCATTATTAATTACCATATCAATAGCCTTGCAATGGTCCTCCACATAGAGCCAATCTCTAACGTTTAAACCNTCACCATATACAGGCAAAGATTCCTTNTTTAGACAGTTGTTTATAACTAATGGAATTAGCTTTTCTGGGAACTGATATGGACCATAGTTGTTTGAACATCTAGTTATGTTTATTGGCATCTTATAGGTATCCCAATAAGCCTTTACCAGCATATCGGATCCAGCCTTACTGGATGAATAAGGGCTGTGAGGGTCTAAAGGAGTAGTTTCTGTAAAGTACCCAGTTTCCCCTAAGCTTCCATAGACTTCATCAGTAGATACTTGAATAAACTTCTTTCCTTCTTTGAAAGTATCATTTTCTTCCCATGCGTTTTTTGCAGCATTTAGTAAGTTAACTGTACCTAATACATTTGTCTCAACAAAGATTTCAGGTTCCTTTATGCTCCTATCCACATGGGATTCTGCTGCAAAATTTACTACATAGTCTATGTCATATTTATTAAACAAATCCTGAATTAGCTTTTTATCGCATATATCTCCTTGGATAAAAATATAGTTTTTCTTGTTCTCCATAGACTTTAGATTTTCCAAGTTTCCTGCATAGGTGAGTTTATCTAAGTTTATTATTTCAATATTTTCATAGTTATTAAGCATATATATCACAAAGTTTGACCCTATAAATCCTGCTCCTCCAGTTACTAAGTAGGTTTTCATTATATTTCACTCCTTAAAAACTAAAATTTTAATTATATCTTGTCTTCTGCTACACGCATTAGATACTGCCCATATTCTATTTTAGATAATGGCTTCGCTAAGTTTAATAATTGATTCTTATCTATAAAACCTTTTCTATATGCAATCTCCTCTATACAAGCTACATATAATCCCTGTCTAGTCTGCACCGCTTCTACAAAGTTTGATGCATCCAAAAGACCTTTGTGGGTTCCTGTATCAAGCCAAGCCATACCTCTTCCAAAGAGTTCTACTTTTAATTTTCCTCTTTTTAAGTACTCATTGTTCACTGCTGTTATTTCTAATTCTCCTCTAGCAGAGGGCTTTATATTTTTTGCAATATGTACAACATCGTTATCATAAAAATATAAGCCAGGTACTGCAAAATTTGATTTTGGTATCTGAGGCTTTTCTTCTATACTTACTACATTACCTTCTTCATCGAACTCCACCACTCCAAATTCACTAGGATTACAAACATGATAGCCAAATATAGTAGCTCCGTCCCTCGAGGATGCTCTTTGCAATCTTTCTGAAAAGCCATAACCATAAAAAACATTATCTCCAAGGACCAAAGTCACCTTATCATTACCTATAAAATCTTCTCCAACTAGGAAAGCATCTGCCAATCCTCTTGGCTCATCTTGTGTGGCATAACTAAAGTTTACTCCAATTTTGCTCCCATCCCCTAATAATTCTTTAAAACCATCAATATCCCTTGGAGTAGATATAATCAAAATATCTTGTATACCTGCAAGCATAAGTACTGAGAGCGGATAATAAATCATCGGTTTATCATATATAGGTAACATTTGCTTTGAAACAGCTATAGTTACTGGATGAAGTCTTGTTCCTGCACCTCCAGCTAAAATTATTCCTTTCATTAAATTAATGCCTCCTTACATTATAATTAACTGTCTGTTGAATTCAATTAATTTTATTTCTTAACTAATATTATAATAGATAACTTATATTTTGTAAGTTGCTTTTGCATCTCCTTAAATTATTCCTAGTAATCTTCGCTTCCATTGCTTACTATAGCAATCTTTTATCCACTTGGATGATAATTTCAATACTTAAAATTTGCTTTCCTTACTAGGTTATTTGCTGGTATCTTGATAAGCCTTTCGTTAGTTCTCCACTTACCATCATTGACCGCAATATTTTTTTCATCTAGATCTTTCAACTTATTTTTTCCAAAACTCCAAAAGGCTACACTTAATCCTTCTGAATCTTCTTCAACAAATCCAATCTCTTCAATATTTCCATCTTCTGAAACTCCTAACTTTTCCTCTAAAACGTCCAGCTGTAGTGAAGTTTTAGTTGCTTTATCTTCACCTTCCACTGCCATTAGCTTGACTCCTTTAAATATTTCATCTACAGGATAGTCCCAGTACTGACAAGTTTCATATAGCCTTTGTAAGAAGTCCT
>JGI24709J26583_10001993_pt1 | contig 17099 bp, 20 predicted proteins | sample BioPla2DNA1_FD_26583 | JGI IMG/M metagenome (IMG submission 26583) | reverse complement strand
ATATCAGATATATCAGAAGGATATACTCAGATGGAAAAATTGACCTAAGTACTACAAGCTACAAAGGTTATTGGGATAACAATGATTAAAATTTAATATACTTGACGACAAAGAGGCACCTAGTGAGAAAGACACNTGGTGCTTTTGCACTAAAANATAGCCATGGGATGGCTTATTGTGATAAATAATATAATAATTATGGAAAAACAGGGGGTTAGAGATATGGGGAAATTCTACGATAAGTTGCAATCAGCAACTGACGAGGACAAGGCAGTAAATCCATTGTATAAGGATGAGATAAAGAAAACATTACATAAGGTAGATTCTGGTGCAGATATTGACATTGAAAACGTATCATACGCTTTTAATACGGACGGACTTTTCAATTGCTATTATACAAATAGTGATGATGTAAGGATACCATTTATAATGCTGTTAGAATGCAAAAGGGACGTTAATTTTGAAAACAGTGTGGAAATGTCACATGTGGTATTACAAGCAATATGTTATTTGTACAATATGCAAGAAAGTAATAGGTACNATAAGGCAGGGTATTCATGCGAGTTACCAAGATTAATAGTAATGGGAAGCAAACATAATTGTGGCGTACTACCACTAAACTCATTGCAAAGGTTCTTAACAATGAGCTACATAGCAGGATACAAGAGTGCATCTACAGCATATCAACTTCCAGAAAACAAAGGCATATTAGAAATGATACGAGAAGATGAAAACATAAGAAGCTATCTAACAATCTACAATACATCTGATAGCAAATGCATAGAAGAACTATGCAGAGATATGATAAGGTACGCTAAAATGTTAGATGGTGGGGATATGAGTGAAGATTTTACGTCACAGAATCTCTCAAGAGCCTTTGATTTCTTTGACATGTATGTACTGGATAAAAAGCAGGCATCAAAAATGACAGCTAGAGAAAAGAAAGACAAGTTTATGAGTATAGTGTTAGACAGTAAAATGGTTAATGAAATGAAACCAATGGGCGGGTATGACATTGGTACTAAAACAATAGAGCTTATAATTAATGGAACAGACAAATTAACCGTAAACTTCAAGCCCTACCAGGTGTTCATTACAAAATTCAGCATAAGGCAATATAGCAAGTTAGAACAAAAGGATCTCACAGCTATTACAGATAGATTAATTGAGGATGCAGACAGACGTATGAAGGGAGACTTTTATACACCTACAGTATGGGTAGATGAGGCACATAAGTTATTAGATGCAAACCTCGGTAGTAGTTGGAGGGAAGACTACATGGTGTGGGATTGTGCTTGGGGAACTGGTAATTTGACTAGAGACTATAACTTTAGTGACCTGTATTGTTCTACACTAGAGCAAGGTGATTTAGATATAGGTGCAAGATATAATAAAAACGCAGTTAAATTCCAATATGATTTCCTAAATGACGATGTGGAGGAATTTGAGAGTGTAAGAAGCATGATAAGAATAGGGCAACCCCAAACAGCAATAAACATACTTAGAGAAACCAAACTATATAACAAGGCGCCTGGAATTATAGACGGTCTATTACAGGGTAAAAAGTTGTTATTCTTAATTAATCCTCCTTATGCAACAACTGGCAATATAGATATGAAAGGAAACAAAGATAGGGGACTAGGAAGCACAGCTATAAACTCAATAATGGATGGAGTAGGGGCTTGCAAACAGCAGTTATATGCGCAGTTTATGTACAGAATCACAGAGATAAAGGCAATATTTAAAAATGAGATATACTTAGGATTATATTGTCCAACTGTAATATTCTCTGGAGAACATTTTAAATGGTTCAGGGAAGATGGATTAAAAGATTGCTTCATTGATGGGTTTTTCTTTCAGGCATCACAGTTTGCAGATGTATCAGACGATTGGGCTATAGCATTTTCATTGTGGGGGAAGAAGGGATTGGGAAGCAATGAGTTTAAATTGGATGCAATGGAATATAAAGATTGTGATATGAACGTATTGATAGAAAAGAAAAGATTTTACAGTGTTAGTAAGGGTGCAGACATACGAAGTATTATAGATAATGAGAAGTTCAGTGACACATTCAATACGCTTACAATGTCAAATGCTCTAACTGTAACGGATAGGGAATATAAACACCCAAAAGATGCTTTAGCATACTTGTTCATGGATACACCTAAGGTAGGATACAACACAAGATTTGTAACACTGATAAATCATAAGATGAAGGGTAATAAGATAGCAATTCCTGTAACAAAAAACAACCTAGAGCAAATAGCAGCTATATACTCGGCGAGAAGACTAATATCGGGCGTATATTCAAATTGGATAAATAACGCAGATGAGTATATGAGGCCTGACGAAAACAACAGCGAATACAAACAATGGGTATCAGATAGCATAGTGTACTCTATATTTGAGAATGCAAATAACCAATCATCATTAAGAGGCATTAAATTTAATAACGGGCAACAAGATATACATAATGAGTTCTTTTTCATGTCAATAAAAGAGATAGAGCAGTTAGCAGGCGGATTGTACAACAAAGAAGATATAAACAATGCAATTGAGGATGACTTAGAAGAACACGGAAATAAAGAAAGATTTGTGTATGAGAAGCTGAAAACAGTAAAATTGTCCCCAGATGCACAGGCAGTTTTAGATAAAGCGAAGGAATTAGTACATAGCAGCTTCAAATATAGAAGAGAATTCAGTGTAAAACATCCAGAGTACCACATAAATACGTGGGATGCAGGGTGGTACCAAATAAAGGGTCTACTAAAAGAGTATGATAAGCAAGGATTACAAGAGTTTAATGACTTATACAAAGCATTTGAAGATAGAATGAGACCACTAGTATATGAATTAGGATTCTTATTCAAGTAGGCGTGACTAGTAAATACAAGGGAGTCTAAGATATGCAACTAAAACAGCTAGAAAGTATCAATAGCAATGTAAAGGGAAAATAAGTCATCTAAACAAGAAATAACAGAATATAAAAAGTTACTTGCTGATAAAGCAATTACACAAGAAGAGTTGATGCTAAAAAGAAAAGCATACTAAATATATAATAAAAAGTAGCTAATCACCTATATTAACGTATACGTGGTTATCTACTTTTTATATTATTATATATATATAAAATAAGATATATGATGGGTGACATAGGTTTAATTGGTATTACGAGAAAAACTTAGATGTAATACCATGTATTGCACTAATAAAACCATAGGAGGACATTATGAGTCTATATTTACTAGCGGAGATAAAGAAAGACAATGGAGAAGGGTTATATTACGACACTGTAGGGTATAGAATATTTGATAATAAAACAATGAAGTATGTAGATGCTAGTCTTGAAAGTGTAAGAGAGCAACTAAGTAAGGGTGTAGAAATCAATGGATTAGATTATGATAAAGAGCATGACATCATAAGAATTATTTTCGGAGAGGCATCCTGGAAAACTAACGGGTTTCAGACAAATGTAATACCAGACACTGGGGTTAAAGTTGGTTGGTTAAAGAGCAATTATTGGACAGTGGTTGGAAGAAGTGATTACGCTGTACTGGCAGTAAGTGCTAGAGGAGCAACAAGACAATTTTCATTAGATTACATTAGAAATAGTGCAAATAAACTCAACTTTGCTAATCTAGACGTTAGATGTACAGAAGCACATAAAAACATGATACTGTTTAGACATAAGGTGGACACTATGGATATAGGCAAACCTGTCAGTGAAAAAGTTCAGAAAATGAAACAAAAGATGGCCATGATGGGTGTAGATGGTATCACCATAGATTACAATAATAAAATTATTGTAACAGATAAAGAACTTAGAAGTGTAGTAATACCGTCAATGTGTACGATAATATCAAAGGGAACTTTTAAGAATTGTTTTAAGCTTAACTCAGTTGTAATAGGAAGTGGTGTAACAAGTATAGAAGCTAAGGCATTTAGTGGATGCAGTTCACTAGAGAGTATCAGCATACCAGGCAACGTTAAAATAATAGGAAGTAATTGTTTTGAATATTGTATCAGGCTAAAAGATATAGAACTGTGCGAAGGAATTAAAAAGCTAAGGGGCGGAATATTCAGAGATTGCAGGTCATTAAGTCATGTAGTATTACCATCTACTTTAGAAGGTACAATAGATTTAGATAATATATTCATGGAATTGGATAATAATGTAACAGTAGAAATACCATTTAAACTTAAAGATAATGTGAGAAAACCAAAAAATCCACATATAGTCATAAAATTTAAGTAGGGGAATTAGCAGAAAATAGTTGAGATAATACACTAGTAGTTACTGACGTAGCCAGTTTAAAAATAATAAAGTAGATAGCCACTCAAATACACTTATACGTGGTTATCTACTTTTTTATATTATTCTATATAAAATAAGATAAAGAATAGGAGTTTTGAAAAATGTGTGATTACGTTGAAAGAATTATATGTGCAGCTCTTAATGGGGCAACTGATGAAAAGAAAAGCATCATAGAGGAACTTGAAAACGATATAGCAGATTTAGAGAACTCTGACCAAGAAGATAAAAACAGCTTAATAGAGGTAATGAAATCAGAATTAGAAATAGTAAAAGCAATAGATATAGAGTTTAAAACGGATTCAAATACACTTTACTTCAAAAACATGGAGCTATAGGAGTCATTAGATGGTTACACAGTACTACACTTAACAAATATAATAACCAATATGACAGACAGTTATTACATGTTAAAAGCTGAGGTACTTGGAATTAGAAAAACAGAGAATCAAAGTGTTACAGAATTTACTGAGTGTAGCGAGGGCTCAATCAACATATTTGAAAAGGATACAATAGATAAATAAAAGTAGACAAGTTTACTTACCCTAATATAATAAATGGTATTATATAGAAGTAGGAGGCTTGCTATGAGTACAATAGATAAACGTGTGCATAAGGACATAAAATGCGATAGTTGTAAAAATAAACAAGATGGTTGCAAAGAGAGCTGTGAAAAATACATAGCAACTACAAAAGCATACTTGCAGGCATCAAAAATATTGGAGGATGCATCCTTAGGAATACCAAGGAACGAAGAGTGCAGGTCATGCAAATCTAGGACTCTAGGGTGTCATTCAACTTGTGAGGGATATTTGCTTTTAAAAGCTTATGGAACTTTGATAGGAGAGATAAAACAAAAAGAAAAAATAGCTCGTTCAGTACAGCATATGGTAGGTCTACCAGGATTACCACATCAGTATAGGCGGCTATAATTAGTAAGGAGGCAATATGGTAAAAATACCAAGAACATATCCAACAAATGAAGCTTATTTGCATAAACTAAAGCTATTAGGGCATTACTCTGATCCTGTGGTAATAGGTATGTTAGAGCAGATTATAAAGTACGATGATATACTGTTACCTGTATTTTGCACTAAATATATATGGGATACGGGTGTAACAAAGCCTATGGTACAGTGTGAATTAGTACAGTATGTAGCAGATGAAGAACTATACGAAAGTGCAGAGGCAATCCTAGCTTGTGAAGATATACTTGGATCTATGGCTCCAGTACTATCAATGCTAGAAGTTATAAAAGAGGGTATAAAACTAAGAGACATGGTAGATTTTAAGAAGTATATAGATAGTGGGATAGACGAGGAAATAATATGTTCTGAGCTAGCAAGTTATATGATTAGAACAGGTACAAAGGTAAGGGATACAAAGTTTATAAGTAGTGATAAAGGGGTAAAATTATACTATTTAAACAGGCTAATAGAAACAGGGGATGCTTCAGATGTTGTATCATTTGACTTGGTAGATAATGTAGTAACTTTATCTTTTCCAGATATAGATGGAGCTTATATCAGTTATTATCTTGGACATGAGGAGGTAGGGTACAATGGGTTTGAGTCATACGACGATGAGGACGAATGGGATAGATACAGTGAATATGATTGGTGATTATAAAATCTACATTAAAGCAGGAGTGATAATACTTGGATAACATAGAAAATAAAGAAGTAAACATACAAGAAAACAATATTATTGAGGAAGAGGTAGTAGTACCATCACTAGATAATACTGAAGCTGAAAACTTATTATCGGTTGGTATAGAAGAGGCTATACAAAAAGAGGGTATAGATACAGTATTATTAAAAGAGGAGACAGAAGTACATGTACCTTCTTATTTAATGGATATGACCTCTGTAGGAAGTATAATGCCTGCATCATTGCAAGCCCTTCAAACAATGTTAACAGAAAATGGTGATACAGCAGTCTATATGAAGAATGGAGACATGATAGGGATTATAGGGTACGGTGATTCTCAGGAATTATACAACAGGTTAGATACCTATGTAAATAATGTATATAGTAATAAATGCAAGTTATATAAAAACAAAGGCGATGGGTTTAAAGAAATAAAACCAATGGATGTAGACAACATAGAGTTGGATCTATAAACAAGGGGGTAAAAGATGGGGGCTAAGGTATATACACGTAAAGTCGTCTATGATTGTGACGATGTACTAATAGGTTTAAATGAGGTAGCACATAAAATAGTAGGTATTGACTTAGATAGAAGAGTTTACTACAACGTTAGAAAAGAGACACATTTCTTAACAAGTGAGCAGATGGATTCAATGATACAAGTCTACAATGATGTGGAAACATTTAAGAGAGCGAAGTTTTATGATGGATCTGACGATATATTAGAAATAGAAAAACAAGGTTTAGCTGAAGTGTACATACATTCCCTTTCTTACCAGCAAGATATAGTAGACTATAAGGACTTATTATTGCGTGACAAATATAAAGAACTACCTAAGGAAAGGTTCTGGTTAGAGTATGGTGAACGTAAATCAGTCATGGAGAATATTGATATACTTGTTGAGGACAGCATAGAGAATGTAATGAAATCGAAAGCAAAATTAGGTAACATCCTTATAAGAAAATCTTACAACAGACCAAAGAATTATGGAACAAGCTTAGAGGAATTACGGGCAATAGAGGTAAGTAATTTAAAGCAGGCAAATATGGTAGTAAAACACCTACTAACTGGTGCAATAACACTCTATTAAAAATTATATAATCTAGTAAATAACTGAAATATGATAAGAGAGGGTAAAAATATATATGAAAAAACTTATAAGAATAATGGCTACGCTAGGGGGATTGGTGGGGTTCAGTGTTACATCCTATGTTGTGATAGATGAGCTAATTAAATTAAGAAGATACACCAAAAGGAAAAGACAAAACTTACGTGGTTCGGTTGAGCAAGATAGTGGTGACGAATTATATGAAGAGGGCAACGATAAAGAATGTTCACTAGATACTGAAGAATTTGATGATGCGTTGCAAGAGGTAAACATATCAGACAAAGAAATCATAACGGCAGTACCCAAAGGAAAGAGGATTAAGGTTGTAGACGTAAAAATTACGTAGTACATACAAAAGATTATTAAAATCAGCCTATTGAGGAGGAAGTGTTATGCGAGATTATGATGAAGGGTTATTAGATGATTTTGAGGACAGTGAAGATTTTGATTTTGACGAGGAAAGTTACGATGAAGATGCTTACTATGTTGAGGATGACTTCGATGACTTTGAAGATGACTTCGATGACTTTGAAGATGATGACGATTATGTAGATTACGAGGACGACTTCGAAGATTGTGAGTTCGAGGATGTTGGCGAGGATGATTACTATAATGAAGATGGTACACACTATTATGACTTCGTTGAAATAGAGGGGTATGATAATTTACTAGGACTACCTATTGTACAGAATAGCAGCAGCGAAGAATATGATGAAAATGACTTTATAATGTAAAAAATAATACATAGAGGTCAATAATAAGGCATAACAAACTAATATATCTATACCTTTAAACAATCATTTTGATAAATAAAGGTATAGATATATTTTATTGGGAAAGGGAGAGTTATAGTGTTAGTTATGNTACATTACGGAGTACATAATGGNAAAGGAATATTCAATATAGTAGATTATGAAACCAGAAGGGTGTTTCAGCAGGACTATGCTAATGTAGTAAGCAGTATATTAGCTTATAAAGCAAATAGAATGAGGTTGTTTGACAACTTAGATGTTATAGATGGCAAGCTAGAGGTAACAAACGGCACTATTGAAAATTATACAGACACCCAGAAATTAACTGTAATAAACATAATAAATAGCTGCGGATGCTTAGTGGGGTATACCTTATCTACCTTTTGTGGGGAGATGCGAGCATTCAGAACATGTGTAGCAACTGAAAAAGCAAGAGTATTTGGTTTAACGAACGGATATATAGTTAGAGAGCGAGATTTAGATATTATAAAGCCATTGAGTGGTAGAATAGATACAATAGAGAAAAGGGAAATTATATACTCAGACATAGAGTTAATAGAGATAGAGCAAGGAATATTAAGTGGAAAAGTAATATAAGGAGGTAAATACATGAAGCTATTTATGATAGGAGCAATAAGCTTAACTAAGAATAACATAGAGGGGTATAGGTTACTTGACTTTGAAACTGGTCAAGTCAAAGATTTAGCTGAAAAAGACTTATTTAATGCAATGAGAGCAGGTTTAAAAGTAGAGAATTTAAGCACTACAGCTAGTGAAATAGTAGGAGTTAACGGAGCTATATCTAGATATCCACTGATAATTAATGGAATACCCTATAAAAAATCTCCTTTAATCATATTAAAAGAGATGAATAATGGAGATTATATGGTATCAGACTTTAAGGGTGAAGTAGTGAGAATGAGGCCTGAGGCTGTAATCAGATATAGTGAGACAGAGGGCATAGCAAATGGAAAGATAGTAGTAAGAGATGGAACAAAGTTTATAAGCTCGATAACTGGTGAGTATGATAAGGAACCACCTATAGATATAGAAAAGAACGCTGAAAAAATACAACTGAAGTGGAATTTACTAGATGTAAACGATTATAAGTTCAATGATAACAATGAGTTAATAATATTAAACAAGGAATTAGACCATGTAAAACTACCGTCTGGTGTAAGTAAGCTAGCTGAATACTCCTTCAGTGGTATGGGAGACTTAACAGATGTAATACTACCAAAGAATATAGAGTATATAGGGCGAGGATGTTTTGAGGGGTGTAAGCAGCTAGTTAATATAAACATACCTAATGGAGTTAAAGTAATACCTAGGTATTGTTTCGCAGACTGCTCAAGCTTAACAGAGATAGAGTTACCGGAGTCGGTCTTAAAAGTTGAGTCTAAAGCATTTCTAAAATGTAGGAAGTTAAAGAGGTTAAAGATTAGAAATCCTCAGACATCTATAGAATTTGGGGCGATGCCTTCAGGTTGTAGGAAGGTAGTAATATAATAAGGAGGGGGTACTGTGATACACTTAATAGCTAGGATAGGTATAGATAGAGACAATATAATAGGATACAGGTTACTAGACAGTGATAATAACAAGATAAAAGATGTTAGCGAAGCTGCATTAGTGGGAGCATTGAAATCTGGTACGGTGGTATTAGGTGTGGAGTTGAATCATAGAAAGTTAAAAGCTAATAATGGTATTTTTGAAAGATACCCCTTGATAATAAATAATATACCAACAGATAACAAATCAAGCTTAATTATACTATTTAAGGTAGATGGAGGGTTTATATGTAGCGATTACAAGGGTAATATAGGTAAGTACAGGGAGAAAGATGTTATAAACTATGCTAAAAAATACGGGATAGCTAATGGAAAGGTAGTACAGACCAAAGAAACCGAATTTATATCAAGTATATCTGGTGAGTATATACGGATAATTGAAGAGACAGACAACAATAAAAACAGTGGAGATACGCCAAGTGAAGCGATGGCTAGTAATGATGTCTATGGTGTGAGAACAGAGGCTGATGATAAATACAGAGTAAGAGAGTCTTATGCATCGGAGACACTAAGAAAAGACGGGGTAAATAAGATAGAGGAAATGGAGTACAGACATTTCATAATGATAATGAACACAGCTTATGCGGAGGAGAGAGACTTAGATTGGTTACTAGAAGAGGAAGATGCCACCTTAATAAAAAGGAGTGTAACAATATTAGCAGACAACAGTTTCATAGTAGAATACAATAGTATTAAAGTAATAAAAACTTATAATAAATGGCTAAAGCTTGGTAAATGTTTTGTAACTGCTATATACAAAGAAGGAATACTAGACAGGTGTTATGTACACGAAAAAGAGTTAATATATATCTTTGATGTTATAAAGAGAATACACAGAGTAGAAAGAGAGTGGAAGTCGGCTGATATAGAAGCAGTAAAGAGTTATGGGTTAAGTAAATTTATACATGTAAACACTTTTAACTCTCTTAAACATTCTGGATACTGGACAGAAAATAAAAATAAAAATAAGAAGCTTAAGACAAGGTCAACATTGGAGCTTGGAATAAGTAGGGTAGATGGTTGTTGTTATTTAATTGCTTCAATATGTCCTGATGGATCAGATATAGACCCATATAAAGCGAAAAGTAATAGGTTTGTAACTTACTTACTAAAATTCAAAGACCTAGAGAGCGGATTAGTTTACAGTGGTAAGTACTTAGAAAAAGGACTTAGGCGATCTAAAGAATTGAGTGATATGTTTGAGATAACTAACAGAGTAGGGAAGTCTATTATAGGGGCATATGAAGAGGTAGGAATTATCACTTATATATTAAATTGTTACTTTAAGAAAAATGAGATAGATGAAAAGAAGATTGTAGAACACTATGGATTAACAACAGAGGAGCTAGGCATAGTACATCCTCAGCATTATACAAGATATATCAACAATGAGCACTAGTAAACAAGGCATTATAACAAACATAAAATATATAGATTGACAAATAGTTTATGAAGGGAAGTGAATTACGTGGGTAAGATATTTGCGATAGCCAAAATAGTAGACAGAAATAAGCCGATAGGACTTAGGATAGCTGACGTGGAGTCTAAAAATGTACAGTATAGAGATGTCTCATTAGATAGTATACACAAGGTATTGTCGAGTGGTAATATAACTATTGAAAATATAGGCATACTTGATGGGGATATTGTAGGTACTAATGGAAGCATAGATAGACTAGCAAGCGTAACAACTACGGGTGAACTTATGGGGAAGGCTCCTCTAGTAATAATAAATAAAATTGGAGATGTGGGATATACAATAGTAGATCATAAAGGTTTACTTAAGAAAGTCAGAGAGGAAGATGTGGTTGCTTATGCTAAGCAGTTTGGAATAGCTAATGGTAAAGTAGTTGTTAAGAATGGCTTAGAGTATGTTAGTTCAATCAATGGTGAATATGATGTACAAGAGGTAAGTGCAAGCAAGTTAGGAAAGAACAAAGAGATAGCTATCAACTTAACGATTGGTAGAGATAATAGAAACATAGCTAAAAATGCTAAGATTGCAGCAGAAGATGAGATAGACAGTAATGACGTATTTAAAAGCATGACAAAAGAGCAGAGAAAAGTCATACAGGACTACTATATGTGGTATACAGTAAGTATATATGAAAACATGGCAAAGGGAATGAGATTCAAGGCTAAAGAAAGTAAGGTAGAAACACTGGCTCAACTAAGAGGTGAGGACGAGTGGGAGTTTGCAGGTATTAAGGACATGGGATTTTTAGGGGCTAGTAAATGTGAGCTGGGGCACTCCTTAAGATATGAATACCATGCAGTAGCAAGAGATGAGAGCGGTAAAGAAATAGATAGAATCGTCTTTGGAGAAACTTGTTCAGGTGACTTCTTTGAGATAAGCAAAGAAGATATGGCGAAGCTTGTTAAAATACGTATGATGATGACTGATGAAATCAAGCTAATGGCAGATATAACAACTAACCATACAGAAAAAGAAGAGTGGGAAAAAATACAGTTACTTGTAGACGTATTGAAGCGAATAGCTAAGATTGGAAACACCAAAGAGTTAATGTATAACATCTATGGAGAGAAAATAGCTAATACATTAGCTAATTTCTTAAATGTCAACTTACCCTTTCCAGAGAGCTTAGTGCTACTAGCAAAGGAAAGAGTTTACAAGCGAGGAATATTTAATTTCTGGTCTGAGCTGTTCCCAGAGCATGCAGACTTAATACAGGAAGTATCATCAAACTTAAGCCATTATAATATGAAGGGTGTAACAAACTTATACTTAAGATACATGGGGCAGATTAAGCTAGGTGGTCAGTTTGGATACAACCCAACTAAATATGAGTGGGTAAATGGCAGCCAAAGGAACTTGAAGATAGGGAAGAATGACTTATTAGGTAGAGAGTTCTTCGGATCAAATAAGAAGCCTGGTGGGTTCTCTAAAAAAGACGCTGAAATGGTTAAGAGTGTGCACTATAGAATATTCAGTTATATAAGGGGTAAAGAGTTTACACTTAAAGAAGTAGAATGTGTACTTCAATTACTTAAAGAGTACGATGATGGGTATAAAGCAATGAAAGAACTAGATGACCTAGTAGTAAAACAATACGGGACTAATCTAAAGCCTTTACTATATAATGCAAACGAAGATGAAGTGATGTACGATATAGCGTATGGATTATTATACAGTAGAGATAAAGTAAATATATCCAGGTCATACAGATATACTCGTAACAGAGAGCTTAGGTCATTAGGAACTGAAAAGATGCTAGAGTTAATAAAGAAAAGACATACTGATGAATTTAAGGCTGCAATGAGTAAGCTCCTGATAGACTTAGAGGAGAAAAATAGACAAGATGAGGAGGAGCTTAAAAAGATAGCAGAGAGAAAGCGTAAGGAAGAGGAAGAGAGACAGCGTGCTGAAGAAGAGAGACAGAGAGTAGAGGCAGAGAAAGCTAAGGAAGAGGCAGAGAGAAAAAGAATAGAGGCAGAGGAAAAAGACAAGAAAGCACAGGAAGATGATGAGAGTTACAAGAGCGACAGGGTTTATAAGCTAGGGGAGTTAATAGAAAAATACCCTGATGTTGAAGTAAAATACTATACAAGAATTGCTCAAGACATACTGAAAAGGAAGTTAAGATTCAATGACTTATCATACAAGCAAAAGAAAATGATAGAGAAATCAGAGATAGATTACTTCGCTGCTGATGGTAGAGAGATACCAAAGGAATTAGTTAACAATACTTACACCTTAGATGAAAAGCCACAAATAAAGGAAGAGGTAGAGAGGGTATTATCGTACAAGGATAATAAAAATGTATACGATAAAGTAGTAGTAATAACACCAAAAGTATTCGACATAGCGGCTAGTATTCAAAAGAATAACAAGGTATCAGATAAACAATACAAGCATATAAAAGCAGCTATAAGTATAATTAACTTGATAGGGGATTAGTTAACATATATTATAAGAAGATGCAGATTAAACTGATGAGTCTGCATCTTTTTTATGCTTTATTATACTAATTTATAATAATTGTAAATAAATAGGTTAAAGATTTTTATAGTAAATGAGTAGATAGATACATTAGGTATTTTTTTATGTGTACTTTAGGATATTTTCTATATAAGCACTATGTGAAAATTTCAACTCTGTTCATTTTAAATAGTAATTAAGTGTTATGTTACAAGGTATGTGATAGATAATTATTACAGGTGGTAANNTTAATAAACATTAATTATAATAAATAACGCTAAAATGGAGGTCAAGATGTTTAATAGTCAATATAACAGAGATANGTATATGGCTTACTTTGAAAGATGTAAAGACAAGTATTTAACAGCAATTGTAATATATTCAGCAGTAATATTAGCAGAGATANTGCTTTTAATCTTTTTAAAGGGGATGGATAGGAAAGGAGTTATTATATCAGTTGCANTACTAGTTATANTTTTACTAAGCATACAACTTATTGCGAATATTGTAAGGTTTTATGACGTAAGGGGATTAAGGAGTGGAGGGTATTCTTTTAAGCAGACAGAGATAGTAGTAGATAGGATAAAGAATAAAGAGGTAAATAGCATATTTTGTATTATATACATAGAAAGTATTGGAGTAAAACTTGAAGTAGGTAAGAAGTACAAAATAAATTATTTACATAAGTCGCTTGGAAAGTACATAGTAGACGTAGAAGAAATTGAGGAGGACAAAGAGAATGAGTAAAATACGAGGATTTGAGGTAGCATTAACAACAGAGCGGATGGTAGAAGAGGGTAAAGCAACTGTGAAGGGAGTAGAACAGTTTAAAGATGTAATTCTACCTAAGAGAGAAACAGCCAGAGCTGCAGGATATGACTTCAGAGCAGCAGAGGATACTGTGATACCAAGTATATGGAGGGGAGCAGCACAAGTGCTTAAAGGGAAAGGTGCTGAGGTTGTAAATTGGGTACATGAGACAATCAAAGGAACAAAAGATTCTAATAAACAGCAGGGATTAAAGGATGACAATAAAAAGTATTTCATGCCTACAAAGATACATACTGGAATTAAATCTTATATGCAAGAGGATGAAGTGCTTGAGCTATATGTAAGAAGTTCAACACCTAAGAANTTAGGNTTGATACTTGCTAACTCAGTAGGNATTATCGATGCTGACTATTACAATAACATCGATAATGATGGGGAAATCATCTTTATGTTTTATAATATACTACCTTTTGATGTTACAATCAAGAAAGGTGAAAGGTTTGGGCAAGGAATATTTAAGAAATTCTACATCGCAGATAATGATAATGCAGGAGGAGAGCGTACTGGTGGTATAGGATCTTCAGATGCGGATGCAAATATTAAATAAATAAATACAGTTTAAAGAGCACTATTGAAATGAGGTGATTACACTGAACTTAGTAATGCTTACTGGAAGAGTTTCAATAGAACCTAGAGAGTATATTACAAAAACTGGGAATAAGATATTGGCATTTTCATTAGCAGTTAAGAGAAAGTTCAAAGCTCAGGGTGAAGATACTGACTTTATTTATTGCAAAGCTTTTGGTTCAGTAGCAAATGATATAGAGGATAAGATATATAAAGGTGTTAAGGTATCAGTAGTAGGAAGAATAAATACCGGTAATTATATTAACAAACAAGGTATAAAAGTATACTCAACAGAGGTACATATTGATGAGCTAAATGTATTAGAGCATACAAAAGCTAAATCAGAGTCATACAGTAGTTATGGTGCTAATAAGGATAGGGAAAAGTCAGAGGGCATTGAAGGTTTTGAGTCTAGTAGTAGTAGTGGGTTATTCAAAGTACCTAATTACTTGGGAGGCTTTGTAGATATAGACGAGGCATTATCAGACCTAGGAATAGACCCTGATGAATTACCGTTTAAGTAAGGAGGATAATAGATTGACACGTGAGGATTTAAAGAACTGGTATGAGGTAAATGACTATGTGTTCCTTGATTTAGAAACAACAGGCTTTAGCTATAAGAGTGGTAGCAAGATTATAGAAATAGCAGCATATAGAGTGCAAAATGGAGAGGTAGTAGATAAATTCGGAACACTTGTAAACCCTAAGGTACCTATACCAGAGNATTTGACACGANATGTTCATGGAATAAGTGANGATATGGTGAAATGGAAGGATACAATTGAAGTTGTAATGCCACAGTTCTATCAGTTCTTTGGTGCATTGCCTTTAATGAGTCACAATGCCAGGTTTGATATAGGCTCATTTTTAAGACCTATGTTAAAGGATATGTATAATTATGACCTTCCAAATATAGTAATGTGTACATTAGTAGCTTCAAAAGCGTTAGCAAAGGGAGTAAGTCATAAGTTGCCTGACATGTATAAATTTTGTACTGGCAAAGAGCCTCTGCATAAGCATAGGGCGGAAACTGATGTAGCGATGGGTGTAGAAGTAGCGAATTACATTCAAAAGTTTGTAAGGTCTAATTATGAGGCGCTATATCATCATTTAAAATAGTAAGTTTAAGGTGAATAAGAGACTTAAAATAGACTAGTGTACAATATTTTAAGCATAAATATAGTAAGTGGTATAAAGATAAAGTATTACAGTTGAGATAATAAGTTACTAATAATTGAATAGGGGGTGCTTTGGATGAATCCAATCACGATGGATGACATACTAAACTCTAAGTTAGGTTCAGATGGAACCGGTGATATTAGGGTAATTTTTCAAAAGAAAACAGCTGTTAAGCAGTTCGAGCCAGAGTTAATCGAGGTAGAGGCAACACTAAGGATGCCTGATGGAATATCTGGACCTGACAGGATGTTAGCGGCTGCTACATTAATGACTCAGATAGAATACACCAGCTTTGTACAGCTTTTAGCTAAAAAGCAAGTAACTGCAGAGGAGTTTAAGAAGAGAAGAGAGGAATTGACTGGTGCCATGCAGGCTATAGTAAATAAATACGTAGCATTAACTGGTAAGGAACCAACAGATTATTTCGGGTAGACCATTAAATTGAGTTGTGCGTTGTATCTTACATATGTTGTTTAGATGCAACGCAACTATTTTATCTTTAATTAATGCAATAAAAACATATTGAAGTAACAATTATTAAATTTGAAAATACATAGATACTGCACTTATTAGGAGTAGTGTTGTATTTATTAAAATAAATTGAGGCTATTGGAGGATGTAATATGCTTGATAAGAATGCAAATCCGAATGCTTTTTATAAAATCGGAACTGGTTGGGTGTTTGACACAGAAAACAATAAGGGATACATTGTAAAAAGAGAGCATACAAGAAGAGGCTATAATGGTAGAGTTATAGATTTTATACCAGCCTTTGAACTTATTAAGAGTGCGGATGGAAAGTATAAAAATGTAATAAAAGAAGCAGTACCTGCTGGAGTTTTAAGAAAGGCAGTTGAGATGGCTCAGTTAAAGGAGCAGGGGAAGTTAAAAACACGTAAGCGAGGATACAGATAAAGCAACGAGAAAATAAAATAGTATCACACAAAAGATAATGTAGTAATACTAAGTAAACCATTAATAAAGAAGGAATAGTATATGATTCTGCTTGGATAACTGAAAGAGGAGGGTATGTTTATGAAAAAGATGTTGCTATTTATACTTGAAAGCATAAGTGAAATCGGGAGCTTAACGTGGCTGGTTGCAGCAATTATCCTGTATAACATAGGGTGTTCGTTTTACAAAGTGACACATAGTAAGCTTAGCTTTGCACCCTATGTTATTGCACTCG
>JGI24709J26583_10001987_pt1 | contig 17130 bp, 16 predicted proteins | sample BioPla2DNA1_FD_26583 | JGI IMG/M metagenome (IMG submission 26583) | reverse complement strand
CCAGCTACTACTTCAAGTAAGAAAATATACTGTAACAGGTGTCCTTACAAATTTATGTAAACAAAGGCTGCCCCTTTATTAAAGAGGCAGCCTTTGAATAATCATTAAACTTATCTGTATTAAGCTTCTTTACTTTTTATATATTCGTCGATAGCCTTTGCTGCTTTTTTACCTGCACCCATAGCCAGGATTACGGTTGCAGCACCGGTTACTGCATCACCACCGGCAAAGACTCCTTCTTTGCTGGTTGTGCCGGTTTCGGCATCTGCTTCAATACAGCCCCATTTGTTTGTTGCAAGATCGGGGGTAGTACTGCGGATTAATGGGTTTGGAGAGGTGCCGATTGACATAATAACTGTATCTAAATCAATTACGTGCTCGCTGCCCTCAATTTTTATAGGACGACGACGTCCAGACTGGTCTGGCTCTCCTAGTTCCATGGACACACATTCCATTCCCTTGACCCAACCATTATCATCACCGATAATCTGGACAGGATTTGTAAGCACCTTGAATATAATACCCTCTTCCTTGGCATGATGTACTTCCTCAAGGCGTGCGGGCATTTCTGCCTCAGAACGTCTGTAAATAATATATACATCCTTAGCACCCAGTCTCTTGGCACTTCTTGCTGCGTCCATTGCAACATTACCTCCGCCTACAACAGCTACAGCCTCGCCTCGCATAATAGGTGTTTTAGCATCCTCTTTATAAGCTTTCATGAGGTTTATACGGGTTAAAAACTCATTGGCTGAATAAACACCATTCAGGTTTTCACCCGGGATATTCATAAACATGGGAAGTCCTGCCCCTGAGCCAACAAATACGGCCGAGAAGCCCTCTTCTTCCAACAACTCATCAATGGTGAGAACCTTTCCTATAACCATATTGGTACGAATCTTTACTCCCTGAGCAACTAACCCGTCAATTTCCTTTTGTACAAGATCCTTTGGAAGTCTGAACTCAGGGATACCATATACTAAAACTCCTCCAGCCAGATGGAAGGCTTCAAATATTGTTACATCATAGCCTAGTTTTACCAGATCCCCTGCACAGGCAAGACCTGCAGGTCCGGATCCAATAATAGCGACCTTTTTGCCGTTGAAAGGAACAGTATCATATTTCTTTTCAGCATTTTTCATTGACCAATCAGCCGCGAATCGCTCAAGACGGCCAATTCCGACAGATTCNCCTTTTATGCCCCTGACACACTTAGCTTCACACTGGGATTCCTGGGGACAGACCCTTCCACATACTGCCGGAAGGCTATTGGTTTCAAGAATCTTCTCATAAGCCTCCTCAAATTTACCCTCTGTAATAAGCATGACAAATTCGGGGATTTTAACATTAACAGGGCAACCACTTACACAAGGCTTATGCTTGCAGTTTAAGCAGCGGTTAGCTTCCTCTATTGCCATTTCTTCTGTATATCCAAGAGCAACCTCTTCAAAATTACCACTTCTGACTATAGGATCCTGAACAGGAATATCCACTTTCTTAGGTGACATATTACGTTTATTTTGCATTTACCTGATCCTCCAATCTGCATTTATGTCGCTCAACAGCTGTGCGTTCTTTGTCTTTATACATTGAAAGACGTCTCATAAGCTCGTCAAAGTCAACCTGATGTCCATCAAAATCAGGACCGTCAACACAGGCGAATTTTGTTTCGCCACCAACTGTTACGCGGCAGCCTCCGCACATACCTGTGCCATCTATCATAATAGGATTTAAGCTTACAATAGTTCTGATACCATGAGGCCTTGTAACATCGCAAACTACCTTCATCATAATCGCAGGCCCGATTGCAATAACTACATCATATTCAGTTCCTTCATCTAATAGCTTCTGAAGAATATCTGATACGAATCCCTTTGTGCCGTTGGAACCATCATCTGTGGTAACAAAGAGCCTGTCCGAAACCTCGGCCATTTCTTTTTCCAGAATAATAATATCCTTATTCCTATACCCCATTATGACATCAACTGAAGCTCCCATCTGGTTCAGCTTCTTTGCCTGTGGATATGCAATAGCAGATCCTAATCCGCCACCGATAACCGCCGCCTTCTTGACGCCTTCTAGTTCGGAGGCAACTCCTAACGGACCAACGAAATCTGCCAGGGAATCACCCTCATTCAATAGGCCAAGGGCGAGTGTAGAGGCACCAACCTCCTGGAATATAATAGTGACAGTTCCTTTTTCTCTATCATAATCGGCTATGGTAAACGGAATACGCTCGCCACTCTCGTCCACCCTAAGAATTATGAATTGCCCCGGTTCTGCCTTACGGGCAACATAAGGTGCTTCTATTTCAAGAAGCTTAACCTGTGAATTTAAGATTTCTTTTCTTACTATTTTGTACATAGTTCCCCCTCCTATATATCTCTTTAACTAACTTGAATTTNTAGATAATAAGTTGCTAAATATTAATATACACAAACATTCGCCAAAAAAACGCTCATTTCTAATTTTAATACAATTCGGCAGATTCTTCAATGTTAATAAATAATAATAATACATAAAAGAGGAGAACTAAATGGAATTAGTTNCCAAACTCATATTTACATGTTTTATTTCATAATATGAAAGGACACATATGTAAGGAGATAATAAATGGCCCGCAGATCTCTGAAATACAATGCTGCTATCCTTACGGCCACAGGATTTGTTGTCAAAATACTAGGCTTTTTCTATAGAATTTTTATTGCCAACCGCATCGGAGCAGAGGGTTTAGGTTTGTATCAGCTTATGACTCCCATTTACTCACTGCTGGTCCTTGTGCTATCGGCTGGTGTTTCAACCGCAGTATCTCGCTTCGTTGCAGAAGAATCCTCAAAGAGTACTAATCGCACAGCTTTTAAAATAGCATCTGTTGCTGCAGGCCTGGTACTTGGAGCCGGAATTATTATATGTGGAATTCTATTGCTCAATCTTGATACCCTCGTATTTATAACTACAAATGATGCCAGAACAAAGGATTCTCTGTTTTGGATATTGATTTTAGTGCCCCCCATAGCGGCAGTATCAGCTTATAAAGGGTATTTCTACGGGAAGCAGGAAATGATCCCGAACTCTATAGCCCAAATAATTGAGCAGATGACAAAGCTCGTTTTTATCATATTGATGTATGATCTGTTTAAAGGCAAAGGCGCAGATANAATGTGTTTGCTGGCTGTTATTGCATTACTGATAGGTGAATGCGCCAATATTTTGACTGTATATATAGCCTTTGAAATTAAAAAGAGAAGGAGCAAGCCCCTTTATAATNCAGATGAAAAAACCAAAGGAAAAAATGTAAGCCGGGCAGGTAATATAATCAGACAAAGAAGCATGGGCAGGTTTGATAAAGAAAGCAATACAAAAGATGAGAAGAAAAGGCTTATTAAGCAGATAGGTAAAGTAGCTCTCCCACTTTCGGTCAACCGCTTGCTGCTCTCAACTCTTGGAACCATTGAAAACCTCATAATCCCTAAGAGGCTTGTGCTCCATGGGCTTTCACCCCAGCAAAGCCTGNAGGAGTTTGGCAGGCTTACAGGCATGGCATCACCCTTGGTTTTTTTCCCGTCAATGCTGCCAATGGCACTTGCCACTGCTTTAGTTCCGGCTATAGCAAGTGCAATTGCCTGTCGCAAATTCAATGTTGCCAACAGGCAGATTTCTCAATCTATAAGACTGACACTAATAATGGGGCTAATATTCACCGCTTTTTTCACCTCATGTGCCCATGAATTGGCTGAGTTGGTGTATCCGGGCAAAAATGTAGGAGCCATACTAAGACTTTATTCAATAACAGGGGTGTTTATCTACTTACAGCAGACCATGCTTGGGATCCTAAACGGCCTTTCCAAGGAAAGGGCTATGCTGACCAATACCTTGGCAGGAAGTTTGGTAAGACTTTTGGGAGTATGGCTTATGATTCCGGNTTTGGGTGTGAATGCCTATGTATATGCTGTAATAGCAGGAAGTGGAGTAACTATAGTTCTTAATTTCATTACAATAACAAAGTTGACGGGTATATCCATTGACATAGGGAGTTGGGTTGTAAGACCATTATCGGCTGCTCTCATAGGAATAGCCATATCGCTGTTGCTAAAGNCGCTTATGGTATTTACAGGTGTTGATATAAGAATTTCGTATTTAATGGTGGTTGCAATGAGCATTGTTACAATAGTCGCAATATACTTAATAATGGGAATTATCAAAAGAGAAGATATAGAAAGATGGTTTCTAAGACGCGGTAAGTGAGTAAGTCAAGAAGAAAGCTCGGCAGATTTAGAATAAAAGAATGAGGACAATGATAGAAATATAATAGTGAGAAAAACGGAGAAAATAAAAGAGAAATTAAGAATACAGAAGGAGAGGGCAAGAATTAAGGAAAATTTAAGGTCAAGGAAAGTCAAAATCAAACTTGATAATTGAGCGGGTGGTCTATAAAATGTAATTAAGGTCAAAGAAGGTCAGATTGAGTAAATTTTAAATAACGATTGTATAGGAGGTAGGTAGTATGTTTGATTTAATTCCTCGTCCAAGAAGAAATGGTATAACAAGAAGAAATGATTGGGCAACAGGTGTAGACAGATTTTTTGATGAGTTTTTCAGAGACCCGTTTTTTGATAGACTCTCGTCGATTTCCACGCCAATCAAGGCCGACGTAAAGGAAACAGAAAAAGAGTATGTNGTAGAGGCAGAAATGCCAGGCGTTAACAAGGAAGACATCATAATTGATCTTCAGGATAATGTTTTGACATTGGGTGTTGATATCAAACAGGAAAAGAATGAGGAAAACGACGGATACATCTACAAGGAAAGACAAAGTAGCTCATGCAGACGCAGTTTTAATGTGTACAATATAGACTCTGACAATGTAAAGGCTTCATATAAAGACGGCATTTTAAGTGTTATACTTCCAAAAGCGGAGCCTGAGCAGAAAAGCAGAAAGATTGAAATCGAATAATAGCATTTTTCCTCATTTCCGATAGAGCCATGGAGTGCAACCTCTATGGCTCTTTGTTTATGTGCTTTACTATATTAATGAAAAAAGGAAAATTACCATAAGAAGTCCAACCTCTATGAATTTTTAGAGCAGTATGCAGGGTGCTCATGGCTCAACTATTTCGCAGTTTGGAAATTTCTTTCTTAAGTAATCATATTCTTCTTTGGGAAACTCCTGTGCAAACAATATATACTCCTTGCACATAACTCCGATTCCTGAAAGGGTGAAGTAGTTTTCTTTTTATGGTCTGTTTGGTATAATTAAAATACTGTGCAAAAATAATTAAGGAAGTGGATATACTACATGAAATTAATCGCAGACTGTCATTTCCATACGGTAAATAGTGGACATGCGTACAGTACCCTGACTGAATATGCAAAGGAAGCATCACAAAAGGGATTGGAGTTAATAGGAATGACCGACCATGGCCCAGCCATGCCGGGGGGGCCGATAACCTTTCATTTTGACAATTTGAGGGTAGTTCCGTCTCATTTATTNGGAGTAGAAATATTAAAGGGTATAGAGGCAAATATTCTGGATTATGATGGAAACCTGGACACTGATAGGATCGACTTAAGTAGCTTAGATGTCGTAATTTCAAGCTTTCACGGCCCCTGTATTGCTTCTTCAACAAAGAAGGAGAACACTAAGGCCATAATAAAAAGCATGGAAAACGAATTTGTCAATATTATAGGTCATCCCGATGATTCGAGGGTGCCATTAGACTATTCTGAGCTAGTAAAGGCGGCTGCAGACACGGGCGTTCTTCTTGAAATGAATAATTCTTCATTAAAGCCCGGCTCATACCGGCTTGGCGCTGCGGCAAACTACGAGGTNCTACTTGAGGAATGCTATAAAAATAATGTATATATTATAGTGAATAGCGATGCTCATTTTCATGCCGATATAGGAAGCAGCAGCGAGGCAGTGGAAATCATCAAAAAAATGGGTTTCCCGGAGAAGCTTATTGCCAATACATCGGTGGATAAATTNAAGCAAAGGCTTAACATAAGGAGAAGATAATACTTCATGTTTGAGAGAATAGAAGCTATAGAGAACCGTTTTGAAGAACTGAATATGAGGCTTACAGATCCCTCGGTTATCAATGACCAGGAGCTCTATCTTAAGCTTATGAAGGAGCATTCAGAACTCTCTGAGATAGTAGAGAAATTTCGAGAATACAAGGCCTTCGTTACGACTTTGGAAGAGGCTAGGCAAATGAGGGAGGAAAATTCCGATCCTGAATTAGCCGAAATGATTGATGCTGAAATAGAAGAAGCTTCTTCAGGTATTGAGCGTACTGAAAGAGAGCTAAAAATACTTCTTATGCCCAAGGATCCTAATGATGAAAAGGATGTTATTGTTGAGATAAGAAGTGGAGCCGGGGGCGAAGAAGCTGCTCTTTTTGCTGCCGTGCTGTTTCGTATGTATACTCATTATGCTGAGGCCAGAGGCTGGACAGTAAGTATTATCGATTCGAACCCGACTGAAATTGGCGGTTTTAAAGAAATAGTCTTTGAAATAGAAGGCAAGGGTGCTTATAGNAGGCTGAAATTTGAAAGTGGTGTTCATCGCGTTCAGCGAGTACCCACAACTGAATCCAGTGGAAGAATACATACTTCCACTGCGACTGTAGCTGTTTTGCCCGAGGCTGATGATGTGCCTGAGGTTGACATTAATCCGAATGATATTGAAGTTGACACATATAGGGCGTCGGGAGCCGGGGGACAGCATGTAAACAAAACCTCNTCTGCAATACGAATTACGCATCTTCCTTCCGGAATTGTAGTTACCTGCCAGGATCAACGCTCACAGCACAAGAACAGAGACAAGGCCATGAGAGTATTAAAGGCAAGACTCTATGAAATAGAGATGCAAAANCATACCTCTGATATTGCCGAGAACAGAAAGAGCCAGGTGGGCACCGGAGACAGAAGTGAACGGATTAGAACCTATAACTTTCCTCAAAGAAGAGTAACTGATCATCGGATAGGCTTTACGATGTACCGTATAGAGGATTTCGTTAATGGNGATATTGATGAAGTAATCGATGCACTTATTACAACAGATCAGGCAAGTAGGCTCGCCGGTGAAGAGGATTAAGATAAGTTACAAACGAGAAATAATATACGGGGGGCATAGAGTATGGATAAGAATGTATTGGCTGCTTTGGGGTTATCCCTATTTGCCGGGTTATCCACCAGCATAGGCGGATTAATTGTTTTAACCATAAAAAAAGTAAATGCTAAAGTATTGTCTCTTGCTCTCGGTTTTTCAGCAGGAGTCATGATTTATGTCTCCTTTGTAGAGATTTTGCCTGAGGCAGGCAGATATATGGAGAGCTACTATGGACAGGGNAAAGGCGATTGGATATCCTTTCTTGCGTTTTTTGGCGGAGTGTTTTTAATTGCAATAATTGATAAATTAGTTCCCGAAAAAAGTAACCCCCATGAACCCCAAAACGCAGAGTTTTTTGATGTATGTAATCTTGGTGCGAATTCTGCGGCACTTATTAAAACCGGAAAGCTTACGGCTCTGGTAATTGCGATACACAATTTCCCTGAAGGGCTGGCTACCTTTTTTGCAGCCATAAATGATCCCTCGGTTGGAATAGCAATAGCAATTGCTGTTGCGATACACAATATCCCAGAGGGTATTTCTGTTGCAATGCCTATATATTGTGCTACCGGTAATAAGAAAAAAGCCTTTGGTATGTCCTTATTATCCGGACTGGCCGAGCCAATAGGAGCTATATTAGCTTATTTACTATTAGCCCCCTTTATGAATGATGCTATTTTCGGCATAGTATTTGCAGCCACGGCTGGTATCATGGTGTATATTTCATTAGACGANTTGCTGCCCTCAGCCAGAGAGTACGGCGAACACCATCTGTCAATCTGGGGCCTGATAGCAGGCATGATTGTAATGGGCCTTAGCCTGTTGTTACTAGGATAAACGAGACAGGGGACGGTGCCGTGTCCCATATAGTCCCCCGCCGTTATACTTCCGGTTCACCATTAAGTCTGGCAAAAATTATNTCTCAGATTATCTCCAAAAAGCTGGTAAGGCACCACAAAAACCTGTATTCCTGAGGCATAGGGAGCAATTGTATATAGAGGATAAAAAATAGCTATGCCATTTTCATCTAAATAATAATTCTTAGGGTCAAAATATTTCCGGATGTTCTCATTTAAATTATCAAAATAATGGTCGGTACCGGTGATTTGTCTTCTTGCTGCCTCAGATTCGATGCAGGCCAGCATGATAGGTACATAATAGTAATCCTTTTTAAATAGCTGTTCAAGTGCCAGCAGCATCCCCTTTCTCATATCCCAGGTATTACCCTTTCGGACAGTAGTTCCATGGGCACCGCCGGTGAATTCATAAACATCAAAGAACAGACTTATCAGGGGCTTATTGCAATANGTAGCTTCGAATACTTCTATGAACTCAAAATTATGAAAAGGGAAATCTTGGACTTGGCTAACATTATAATGCTTTACTGCAGCCTGATAAAATTTTGATGAGGCATAATAGTAATTTTTTCTTGCCCTTTGTCTATAATGCATATTAAAGCGTGACGAGTTTCCGCTATACCCTGGATCCAAGTGAGGGTAATTGATTTTCAAATCAACCATCAGCACCTTATTANGGTATAATTGGTCCTTGATTGTCTGGGTTCTGATATAATTGCACTTCATTAATACCACCTCACACAATTATATTGCGAATCTTGGTTTTTAATGCTTGTATACGGCCAATAATCTGTGTTGGTGAGAAGAAATTTTTGGGCAATAAGCCCTGAAACAGGCTGAAATCAATGGTTATTAAAACTTCACAGCATTTTAAAAATAGTAATTGACAAATCGAATTTTCCATGATACTATGCTAATAATTTCATAATTTTGACACCAAACCGTTGAGGCGGAGATAAAGGTGATGATGATCCCACAGAGAGTCTGAGATGCTGAGAATCAGATGGAAAACACATTATCAAATGGACCGCTGAGGGTGCAGTCAAATTACAGATTGTATCTGTAAGAGTACTCTGCAACGTGCAGGCATACGTTAGTTGCCGGGGATATGATGGTATCTTGCTAAGTGCACGACTTATGTTCGTGAATCAAGGTGGCACCACGGATAGTAGTTTATTCGTCCTTGACAGAATTCAAATAATTCTGTCAAGGACTTTTTTATTTTTGTCAGAGGAAGAAGGTGTAGGTTATGGTATATCCGGAATTAAGCAGGATTAAGGCTATTGCACAAAGCGGGGAGTTTAAAACAGTGCCGCTAAGTATGGAGATTTTATCGGACATAAAGACTCCCATTGAAGTATTGAGAATACTGAAGAACATTTCAAACCATTGCTATATGCTCGAATCAATCTCCGANGCCCAGAATTGGGGAAGGTACACCTTTCTTGGTTATGACCCGAAGCTTGAGGTTACATGTGTTAATGGAAGAATGAAGATAGGTGATCGGGTATTTGAAACCACTGACCCGGGCAAGCACATAAGCCAGATACTTGAAAGCCATAAAAGTGCCAGACTTCCGGGCCTTCCGCCCTTTACAGGAGGACTGGTGGGCTATTTCGCTTACGATTATATCAAGTATGCTGAATCTTCTCTGAATCTAGAGGCAAAGGATACNGAGGGCTTCAAGGATGTTGACCTTATGCTTTTTGATAAGGTTATTGCATTTGATAATTTCGCACAAAAAATTATCCTGATAGTGAATATTGACCTTGAAAATTATGAGGAAGAGTATAACCGCGGGGTATCAGAACTTGGGAAAATGACCGAGCTGATTAAATGTGGTTTACCCCATAAGGATACTCCGGGAAGACTTAAATCCGAAATAACCGCGTTATTTGATAAGTCTGAGTATTGCAGGATGGTTGAGCAGGGAAAGCACCATATTAAAGAGGGTGACGTCTTACAGATTGTTCTATCAAACAGACTTGAAGCAGAATATGAAGGAACTCTGTTTAATACCTATCGCCTTCTTCGCACATTAAACCCCTCACCCTATATGTTCTATTTCNCCAGTGATGACATTGAAATAGCAGGGGCCTCACCCGAAACGCTGATAAAGCTGAAAGACGGAGTTCTGCGCACATATCCTCTTGCGGGAACCAGGCCGAGAGGCAGGACCGAGGAAGAGGATAAAAGACTGGAGGAAGAGCTCCTGTCTGACCCGAAGGAATTATCCGAGCATGACATGCTGGTGACACTTGGCATGGAGGATATTGGCAAGATAAGCAGGCCAGGCAGTATCACGGTAGAAAAGCACCACATTATATCCAGGTATTCCCATGTAATGCATATAGAATCAATCATTCGCGGAGAGATTCAGGAGGGGAAAACGGCATTGGATGCAATTGACGCCATATTGCCTGCAGGAACCCTCTCGGGTGCACCAAAAATCAAGGCTTGTCAGCTAATAAATAACATTGAAAACAATAAACGTGGGATATACGGCGGAGCTATCGGTTATCTGGATTTAACGGGCAATATGGACACCTGTATAGCCATAAGAATAGCCTACAAGAAGAANGGAAAGGTGTTTGTCAGAAGTGGAGCGGGTATTGTAGCAGATTCAGTTCCTGAAAAGGAGTATCAGGAATGCTTAAACAAGGCTGAGGCCGTTGTAAAGGCCCTGAAAATGGCCGATGAAATAAGGTATTAAAGAGGGCAGATCAAAAAAGAAGCAAGGGAGAATGGTAGTATGATTAAGGAAGCAATTAAGAAGATTGTGGATAAGCAGGATTTGACCTATGACGAAGCATATGGCGTAATTAACGAAATCATGAGCGGACGGACCACCCAGGTACAAAACGCTGCCTTTCTTGCAGCACTGTCAACAAAGAGTACGAAGGCAGAGACCATTGATGAAATAACAGGCTGCGCAAAAGCTATGCGGGATCATTCAATAAAGGTTGAGCATGATATGGATGTGCTTGAAATAGTAGGAACCGGAGGAGACAGATCACAAAGCTTTAATATTTCCACCACCTCGGCTCTGGTTATAGCTGCATCAGGAGTAAAGGTTGCGAAGCATGGAAATCGTGCGGCCTCATCACAATGCGGAACGGCTGATTGCCTAGAAGAGCTGGGAGTAAACATAGATCAGTCACCTCAAAAATGTGTCGAGCTATTAAATAATGTAGGNATTTGCTTTTTATTCGCTCAAAAATATCACACATCAATGAAATATGTGGGCTCCATCAGAAAGGAACTTGGCATCCGGACGGTATTTAATATATTGGGACCCCTTACAAATCCGGCATCACCCAAGATGCAGCTGTTAGGAGTTTATGATGAGTCGTTGGTTGAGCCATTGGCAAGAGTATTGCATGGCCTGGGCGTGGAAAGCGGAATGGTTGTATACGGGCAGGATAATTTTGATGAGGTCTCAGCAAGTGCACCGACAACTGTTTGTGAATTGAGAAACGGAGTTTATAAAAAATACATAATTCAGCCTGAAGATTTTGGATTAGAACGGTGTGAAAAGAGTGAACTCGTAGGCGGATCACCTGCTGATAACGCAGATATCACACGCAGAATTCTGTCAGGAGAAAAGGGTGCAAAACGAAATGCAGTTTTACTAAACGCGGGAGCAGCCCTGTATATCGCAGATAAAGCACCAAGCATTAATGAAGGAATAACACTTGCAGCAAGCCTTATAGATTCAGGAGCTGCAAAGGAAAAGCTTAATAGCTTTATTACATCTTCACAATAGCAGCTATTTAATAAAGGAGTAAAAATGGGAACTATTCTTAACACAATTGCCGACTATGCAAGACTGCGTGTAGCAAAGGATAAAGAGAAGATGCCACTTAATGAAGTAAAGAGAATATGCTCCGAAATGGGGCAGGCCGAGGGCGCCCTTTTCGAGGCTGCATTAAGAAGGCCTGGAATCAGCTTTATTTGCGAGATTAAAAGAGCATCACCCTCAAAGGGGATTATTGCAAAGAATTTTGATTATATTAGAATTGCTGAGCAATATGTCGAGGCTGGTGCCGATTGTATATCCTGCCTTACGGAGCCTAAGTGGTTTAAAGGGTCGGATGATATTTTTGAAAGAATTAGAAAAGTAGTTTCGATTCCCATGCTCCGGAAGGATTTTATTGTTGATGAGTATCAGATCTATCAGTCAAGGGTGATGGGGGCCAATGCAGTACTGCTTATTTGTTCTGTTTTAGATGAGCTTACCTTAAGAAAGTATTTAGAGCTTTGCAAAAGCCTTGGCCTTGCAGCTATTNTGGAGGCACACGACGAGGAAGAGGTTTTGGCAGCACTAAATGCTGGAGCAGCAATAATCGGGGTAAATAACCGGAATTTAAAGGATTTCTCGGTTAATATGGATAACTGCAAAAAGCTTCGAAGATTAGTTCCCCGGGAAATATTGTTCGTAGCAGAAAGCGGCATAAGAAAGCTAGAGGATATCGAGGCTTTGCGAAGGATTAAAGCAGATGCAGTTTTAATAGGTGAGACACTGATGAAATCATCAGACAAAAAGAAAGCATTAGAGATCTTGAGGGGAAAAGTATGATGTATGTGAAAATCTGCGGGTTAAAGCATAATAGCGATATTGAACATGTTAACACCCTTTTGCCTGATTTTGTTGGTTTTATCTTTGCCAAAAATAGCAAAAGATATGTTACCCCAAAAGAAGCTGCAGAGCTAAAAGAAAGGCTGGACAAAAGAATTAAAGCTGTCGGTGTCTTTGTAGATGCAGAATTGGAGTTTGTGGCCGAAATAGTGTCACAGGGGATTATCGACATAATCCAGCTTCATGGTAAAGAGGACAACAGCTACATCAGAAGCCTTCGTGAGGACATGGGAATCTTAAAACCAATAATTAAAGCCGTTTCAGTTTCATCAATAGAGGATCTCTCTTCTGCAATGGAGTCTGAGGCAGATATGATTCTTTTTGATAACGGCCCGGGGGGCACAGGTAAAAGCTTTAATTGGGCACAAGTCGCAGGCTTTAATAGACCATTTATTTTGGCAGGGGGTCTGTCAGCTGATAATGTTGCAACAGCAATTAAGGCATGTAAGCCTTTTGCGGTTGACACAAGCACAGGAGTTGAAACAGAAGGACGAAAGGATTTTAACAAAATACAGGAGTTTATTACTACAGCAAGGAGGGCATAGAGCAACGGCGAGGGGGCAAAGACGAACCCCTTCTNGTTAAATGATTTACCCTCTGACGAAAGGAGTAAGTATGGAACAGAGAAAAGGAAGATTTGGAGAGCATGGAGGGCAGTTTATCCCCGAGACTCTTATGAACACAGTAATTGAACTGGAAAATGCCTATGAGCACTACAAGAAGGATCCAGATTTTCGGAGGGAATTGTCCGAGCTTCTTAATGAGTATGCCGGAAGACCAAGCCGACTTTATTTTGCCAAGAAGATGACTCAGGATCTGGGAGGAGCAAAAATCTACTTAAAGCGTGAGGACCTGAATCATACCGGCTCACACAAAATCAACAATGTCCTGGGGCAGGCCCTTTTGGCGAAAAAGATGGGTAAGAAAAGGCTTATAGCTGAGACGGGAGCGGGTCAGCATGGCGTTGCCACGGCAACGGCAGCAGCATTATTGGGCATGGAATGTGTAATCTTTATGGGTGAAGAGGACACTGAGCGCCAGGCTCTAAACGTATTTCGTATGAGGCTGTTAGGAGCAAAGGTGGTGGCTGTAAGCTCAGGCACTGCAAGGCTGAAGGATGCAGTTAATGAGGCCATGCGTGAATGGTCAACCCGCCTAGAGGATACCCATTATTGCCTGGGATCTGCCGTGGGGCCACACCCTTTCCCAACCATTGTGCGTGATTTCCAGGCTATTATCTCCATGGAAATTAAAGAACAGATTCTGAAAAAGGAAGGACGATTACCTGATGCGGTGATTGCATGCGTGGGGGGAGGCAGTAATTCCATTGGTGCCTTCTATCATTTTCTTAAGGACAGTACTGTTCGTTTGATAGGCTGTGAGGCTGCAGGCCGAGGAACAGACACCTTTGAAACTGCTGCTACTATTACCACAGGAAAACAGGGTATTTTCCACGGCATGAAGTCATACTTTTGCCAGGATCAGTACGGTCAGATTGCACCTGTTTACTCCATTTCAGCCGGTCTGGACTATCCCGGTGTCGGTCCTGAGCACTCCGGNCTTCATGACTCCAAGAGGGCCGAATATGTTGCCATAACAGATGAAGAGGCAGTGCAGGCTTTCGAATATCTGAGCAGAACTGAGGGCATTATCCCGGCAATCGAGTCAGCCCATGCAGTGGCTCATGCTATAAAGATAGCACCCGGGATGTCAAAGGACAAAATCATAGTAGTTAATCTATCGGGTAGGGGCGACAAGGACTGTGCAGCAATAGCAAGATACAGGGGGGAAGAGATTTATGAGTAATATTAAGAAAGCATTTTCAGAGGGTAAAGCGTTTATTCCGTTCATTACCTGTGGTGACCCTGATTTGGAGACCACAGCAAGGATTATTCGGGAAATGGCGGCAAGTGGAGCTGACCTGATTGAATTAGGAATACCGTTTTCGGATCCTGCTGCTGAGGGTCCTGTAATTCAGGCGGCCAGCCTCCGGGCTCTTTTAGGTGGAGTTACTACCGACAAGATATTTGATATGGTTCGGGATCTTCGACGGGAAGTAAAGGTCCCCATGGTGTTTATGACATACGCAAACCTGGTTTATGCATATGGTACCGAAAGGTTTGTAAAGACAGCAGCAGAAATAGGGATGGACGGCCTGATTCTGCCTGATGTCCCCTTTGAGGAAAAGGAAGAGTTTGCCCCGATCTGCAGAAAATATGGGATTGATTTCATAAGCCTGATTAGTCCTACATCTGAGCAACGGATAGAAATGATTGCAAAGGAAGCCGACGGTTTTATATATTGTGTATCCTCCCTTGGAGTAACAGGAGTGCGTAGTAAAATAGAGACTGATATTGAGAACATGGTTAGGCATGTTCGCAGGGTTAATCCAGATATACCCTGTGCTGTCGGTTTTGGAATAGCAACCCCTGAGCTTGCACAAATGATGGGGAAATATGCTGATGGTATTATTGTAGGATCAGCCATTATGGAATTTATTGATCAATACGGCAAGGATGCATCTCCTTATGTTACTGACTTCGTAATAAAGATGAAGAAGGCTCTGAATGCAGGCTAGCAGGTTAAAAAACACAGGGGGACGGTCCCTCTGTTTTTAGACGCGGAACTGTCCACTGTCTTAAGCATATCATGTACTAGTAGTAACTATATGTGAGTATGACATGAGAATTAAAAACATTAATTACTTTACAAATACCATTCGTTCACAGAAACCTTCTGCCAAAGCAGAAATGAAGGGCGGCCCCATTGCACCTTCTGTAAATGGTACGGTAAATTTCTATAAGGCACATAGAGGAACTTTAGTGGTAGCAGAGATATACAATCTTCCTGATTCAGTTGCACCTTCAGCAGATAAGCCGGGTGTAAACCCCTTTGGCTTTCATATTCATGAAGGTAATACATGTGAAATCGGAAATCGAAATGACCCCTTTATGGCGGCATCAGGGCATTATAATCCCAACAATATGCCCCATCCCTTNCATGCAGGCGATATGCCCGTTTTATTTGCAAATGACGGATACGCATTTTTGGCCTTTTATACCGACAGGTTTACTCCCGATCAGGTAATAGGAAGAACCGTGATAATCCATCAGAACCCCGATGACTTCAGAAGCCAGCCTGCAGGAAATGCTGGAAAGAGGTTGGCTTGCGGTGTTATAAGGGCAGCCTAGTGAACACATTAGCACAGGGGGACGGGATACAGGGGGTCGCCCCCAAACAGTCCCCGCATGCTCGCAGTGCCTGCTAAACACAGAAGGACCGTCCCCCTATGTTATTTCGCACAACAGGACCGTCCCTCTGTGTTGATGTGTTGATATTAAAGAGCCAGTTTGTAAATATTCAGTACATCCTCTTTATTAAGCTGCATTACGCCGCCGATTTTTCTTGTGTCTGAGGCGGTGCATTTATCTGCCATCTCCTCCAGATGCTTATCATCGATATTGGCATGACTTAATCTGGTAGGAAGCCCGATTGAATTGAAATATTCCTCAAGCGCCTGGATTCCTCTTAATGCAACACTTTCAAGATCGAAAAGATTGTCATCAATATTCCAGACTCTCATGGCAAATTGGGCGAATCTGTTTATATCACGCTTATATAAATACTTCATCCAGGCCGGGAATACTATAGCCAGACCTGCACCATGGGCAATATCGTAAATGGCACTAAGCTCATGCTCTATTGCGTGGGATCCCCAATCGCCCTGTCTTCCTGTATTAAGAAGTCCATTGTGGGCTATAGCTCCACTCCACATTATCTCAGCCCTTGAATTGTAATCATTGTTATTCTTAAGCGCNACAGGAACATTATTCACTACTGTTTTATAGGTAGCCTCTATTAACCTGTCTGTTAATTCAACATTCGCTGTATCAGTGAAATATCGCTCCATCAGGTGTGCCATAATATCAGCAGCACCGCATGCAGTCTGATAATCAGGCAGGGTNTAGGTTAGCTCGGGATTCATAATGGAAAAGACGGGGAACAACAGCTCGGAATTAAGGCCTCGCTTATACCATCCCTCTTCTTTGGTAATAACAGAGCTAAAGCTAGATTCACTGCCTGCTGCAGGGATTGTAACGATGGTAGCAACGGGCAGTGCCTCCTTTGGAGCCGCATTACCCTCATAAAAATCCCATACATCGCCCTGATAAGGGACGCCTACAGAAATAGCCTTAGCAGAGTCAATGGCACTGCCACCGCCCACTGCCAGGATAAACCTTATATCATTTTCACGGCAGATTTTAATGCCCTCCTGAACGAGTGAAAGCCGGGGATTGGGCTGAACGCCTGCAAGCTCAAACACCTCGACGCCTGCATCATTCAGGGATTTAATGACCCTGTCATATAGCCCGGTTCGTTTAATGCTTCCTCCGCCATAATGAAGCAGAATCTTATTGGCGTAACCCTTAACCTCCTGACCCACTGACAGCTCAGTATCCTTACCGAAAATTATCCTGGTCGGATTATTAAAAACAAAATTATCCATTTGTTACCCTCCTAAT
>JGI24709J26583_10001977_pt1 | contig 17166 bp, 16 predicted proteins | sample BioPla2DNA1_FD_26583 | JGI IMG/M metagenome (IMG submission 26583) | reverse complement strand
CGTTCACAAGACCTACAATTAAGGGGTCAATAAATATACCCGAGAGCTGTATGTAGTCTAAGTTAAGCTGCTGCTGTAGCAGCTTAGCAATGGTTACCTCATCAGTAAATCCTAGGTCTACTAAGATAACACCTAGTCTTTGATGCTGTTTTTGCTGTATACTTAAAGCTTGTTCAAGCTGCTCCCGTGATATTACTCCTTCTTCTATCAACATATCGCCAAGTCTTTTTTTCTTATGTCGGAAATCCATATTGCCTCCATATTCCATATACTTGATGATAATTATTAAGTAGTGTAAAATTAATACGTATTTTGTATATTTATATAATTATATAGTATAAAGGTCCTTACAGTATACTTTTTTTTCATTTTTATGTCAATACTTTAGGTCATTTTATATAATAATTGTTAATTTTGCACAATGTACTCTTATGCCTCATTATCCTTCTGAAAAATATAAAGTTTGCTAAAAATATAATTAAGTATAATCACAATAATCGATAGGCTGGCCTTTATCAGCCAACGATTGATTCCGAGGAGCTCTACAAATACATACATCCCCAACTGCTCGACTCCCAGAGACAGGAGTCTTGCTGCATAAAATTTCATTATTTTAGCAAGTTCCACCTTAATCGTACTGCTTCTGGAGCGAAAGACACTCCATTTATTGACAACATAGGCAAAGCTGACAGCTATAACCCATGCCATCCAATTGGCCGTAAGATTGGGGATTCTCAGCCTGTATAGTCCCTCATAGCTGATAAAGTTAACAATTGTAGTCAGTACACCAAAGATACAATAGCTGATTGTCTCTCTGTTTACTGTTTTTTTATATAGGGGATGAGCCCTGATTTTATTAAGTATATTCTTCATAGTCAGTCTCCTGTTAATCCAGCGGGAACAAACTTCGTCTAAGCAGTGTAAAGGTATCACTGCCTGCCTGTCCGTTCAAATCCTCGGCTATAATCTTAAATTCCCTGATATTTCTGTTGGTCATAAAGGACATGGGTAGCCTGAGTGCATATTCACTATTACCCGAATGGGTATTACCAAGATCCAGTGGACCCGATGTAATGACCCCGTCATATTCATAGATTTCATAGCTGTCAGTAGGTAATAATTCATCTCCCGATTCCAGCCTAAGGTATACATCCGTAATCGCAGCCTCTACCTTGAATATGATATCCAACCATGCTGCCTGATTCATATTATGTCCGTCGTCCACCAGGTCATTATAATCAATATCCACATAGATATATTTCGATTTGGAATTCTCCTCCGCTATCGGCTTAATAACAGTCACAACAGGAGGATTGATGAATTTTATCCATACATTCTCCGTTACTGTATTGCCATCTTCGTTTAATGCCTGAAGCGTCAGCTTATGGGTACCCATCAGTATATCTGTCGGTATCAGTAAACCATAGGTGTTGTTTGACAATACCTTATTGGAATTATTTATTAGTATGGGATCTCCCAGCACACCATATACCGACGGATATATAATATCATCCCAATCACCCTCGGGCTCCTCAACATCATCGAGTTTAACCCTTAAATCCATAGCGGATGAACTGCGGGACAGTTCAAATGTAACCACAAGATTGCCTTCTACAATATCCTCCGGCGAAACGATAATCGTAGGCCTGTCTTCTTCCTCCGGGTCCGGTACGGGAACCGGATCGATAATATCGATACGGGGAGGTCTTGATACCACTCTGTCGGAAGCCTTGTAAGCGGCAATGAGTGTGTTGACAAACAGCTTCATCTCATCATCGTTGCCGGCTATATCTGCCTCAGACAACACGATTCCCGAATAGAAACACGGTCCGTTGTTGAACAGGTAGTAATTACTCACCACATCGTTTGGTGATGAGCTGTATGTTCCCATATCCGTTGAACTTCCCGCATAGGCCTCATAGCTGGAAAGATTGGTAAAGACGGCGATTGAATCTCCCGGAGTCCGTGTAATCAGAACAGGATTGTTCAGGATATTCTTCTGGTCGGCCACAAAGAATTTTATGTTTTTTGATGTGTCGTTGTTGGTTAATCTGATTCTGTCCGCATTATATCCGTCGCCGGGGGCATGGGCTTCATGAAATGCGGACTGCTTATAAAAAAGATAAATGTTTTCAATGGTATCTGCATATTCAACCTGATCTATACTGTGAGTTATTCTAATCTGTGACCACCAGTCACATATATATTCAATCTCATATGATACCAATGTATCACTGACTGTAATATTCATGTTTTTAGTTACATATTTCATTATCTCGTTGGGATCGGTGTATTTTTCAAGATCTAAATCTTCCAGAGTGGGCTCTGCAAACCACCGGGGAGGTAAGGGCTCCCCCTTCATGGAAGCCACCTCGCATTCATTTCTCCATATGGCGTATTCCTTTAGGTATTCTATATATTCTTCCGATTGATGCAGCGTGGTTATTGCGTACTGTGTTCCCTGCTGTGTAAATGAATTTAATGCCAACTGATCACTGTCCTCGACTCCCGCTCCGTTCACCGAGCTGCCGTCTGAGAAAAACAGTCCGTTTGCCTTCTCATCCAGATTAATAACTTCCGGCATCAGAAAGTTATTAAGCTTGTCCTCCTCACCCTTATATACCGAGGCATCAAGCCTTATAAACACATCATAAGCAGAACAACNGGCTANAACCCCATGGATTGCAAAGAAGCTGGTAGTCTGCTCTTCGTCCAAGCTTGTCTCCACATATTCGTCTTCACTAATCTGCTCTAGTCTTGTGATATCATCCAATCTGTTTGGGATAATACTAAAAAGCTCCTTAGGGCTATTGAACGACTTATAATTATGTTAGTTTCATTCGGATTTTTTGTCAAATAAAAATCATAATTGTCTATACAAAAAAGGTATTAATGTACCATTTTATCAACTGTCTTCCAAAAAAGAGAGCCAAAACAATCCCCATGGAGAGATATGGTCCAAATGCCAAAGCCCTCCCGATATTTCTTACTCTCATTCTGATGGGATGAATTATAGTGGCAAGAACACAGCCTATCATGAAGGATAGTACGACCAGCTCCCANCCAAGCAAAAGTCCTGCGCTCGCCATGAGCTTGATGTCTCCGCCCCCTATGGCTCTTCCTNTCGTGNAATAATATATTAACAGCAGAAACAGACTTATGGCAAAAAAGCCTATGGCATGGTCCAGTACGATATCGGTACTTCTTCCGCTTTCAAAATACTTGGTCAATACTGTCGCAATGCCAACCACCAATAAAAATANGTTAATACCTACCGGTATAATATTCGTTCTAAAATCTATTACGCTAAGTACAATTAACGCCGATACGGTCAGACAGTAGAATGTACTTATTAGGATGGAATACAGAGAATCCCATCCATAGAAATAAAAAACAAGCACATACATTATTCCGTTAAGTGCTTCAATTATTGGGTATTGAATAGAAATACGGGATTTGCAGCTTCTGCATTTCCCCAACAGAAATATATAGCTAAATACGGGTATCATATCATACCACTTAAGCTTAGTGTTACAGTTCATACAATGAGATCGTTCGGTTACAATGTTTAGCTCCTCCGGAATACGATAGATACATACATTCAGGAAGCTTCCTATCATAATCCCAAATATTAAAACAATTCCGTATACAATATAATCCTCCATAAACTATCCTACCTTTGGTCAAATATTAGATTTTGAGATACCATCACACAGGGCTATGCCCTGTGAGATGTGTGGGAAAATTACACTAATTACTCTGATAATTTATAGTCTTCGCCAGAGCCGTCATAACTCAAAATCACGGTTACTTTTCCTTTGTCATCTGTCTCAAGAGTAATCTGAGTGTTATCCCCTACTTCATTTGATTTTAGTTCGAAGTCACTAAGGACTTCAATCATTAAGTTGTCAAAAAGAAATCACTAATGCCCATGATGGTCAAGGTAATGGCCGGCAGTTCCATATTCATATCGGCAAACATATCCATGAATTTGGGAATAACCACGGTAATCATAAGAACAATGACACCTACGGAAATAAGACAAAGTGATGCAGGATAAACCATTGCCTTCCTGATCAACGCACGAAGCTTGGCCTCCTTCTCAAAATGAACTGCCATACGCTCTAATGCCACCTCAAGACTGCCGGATGCCTCTCCCGCATCCACCATATTCACCAATATGGGCGGAAATATCTTTCCTTGATTTCTCATGGCATCAGAAAGCTTCTCACCCTTTTGTACCATAATCTGTGTGCTTGCAATGGCTTTTCTTAGAGTCCTGTTTTCAGTCTGTTTTTCAAGCATATCGAGTGCCAATACAATAGGTATTCCGGCATTTAGAAGTGTATAGAACTGTCTGGTAAATACGCTTAGGTCCCTTAGTCTGACCGGGTTATTAATCTTAATATTAATATCCTTATTTAATATCCCCAGTTCCTTAATAGTGACAGGATAAAGTCCCTCTGCCTTCAGGGTATGAAACACTCTTTCTTCGTCCGGTGCTTCCATCTTTCCCTTTATTTCTTTACCGTTAATATCTATAGCAATATATGAATATCCGGCCAACTCATTATCCTCCCATATGAAATGGTGTTAATTTAGCTTGCGTTCCATGGTCGTCATATCCTGAGCAAAGGATATAGCCTGTTCCTTAACAATCTTTCCGGAGTTATATAAATCAAGGATTGCATCATCCATGGTCTGCATACCCATCTTTCTGTTGGTCTGAATAAATGAAGCTATCTGATGATTCTTTCCCTCTCTTATCAGATTTCGAATTGCGGGTGTAGTCAGCATAACCTCGAAGGCTGCCACCCTTCCTGCCTCATCGATAGTCGGTATAAGCTGTTGTGATATTACTCCCTCCAGTACAGAGGCCAGCTGAATTCTGATCTGCTGCTGTTGATGGGGAGGGAATACTTCTATAATTCTGTCCACGGTGTTTACGGCACCGATGGTATGTAAGGTCGATAATACAAGATGGCCAGTCTCTGCTGCCGTCAATGCTATTTCAATGGTTTCGAGGTCTCTCATCTCACCCACGAGTATAACATCGGGGTCCTCTCTTAATATCACCCTGAGGGCATTGGAAAAGGATAAAGAGTCCAGACCGATTTCTCTTTGGTTAACGATAGAGGATTTATGTCTATGTAAATATTCTATAGGATCCTCCAAGGTTATTATATGAACATTATGATTGGTATTAATTATGTCAATCATGGAGGCTAATGTGGTACTCTTACCGCTTCCTGTCGGTCCCGTTACCAATACCATGCCTCTCTTTTTTCTGGTAAGCCCGATTACTGACGAAGGAATACCCAATACGTCAGGGCTTGGAATAACCGTATTAATAAGTCTGATAGCCGCCGCCCAGGAGCCCCTCTGCTTAAATATATTTACCCTATATCTTCCGAAGGAAGCTATGGAATAAGCGAAGTCTATCTCTCCGTTGTTTAACAGAGTATTCTTCATTCTCTCCGGAACCATAGGCATTAGCAGTTTCTCGGTATCATCCGGAGACAAAGCAGGATAGAGTAAGTCATCAAGATTACCATGAATCCTGCACTTTGGAGACACACCAACCGTAATATGAAGATCGGATGCTTTTCTTTGGTGCGCTTCCTTTAACAGGTCGTCTATTGTAAAATCCATTGAAACCTCCATATATTGTGTTAATTTTCATTCAATATACAATATCGTCATTACTTAATAAAAACTTAATAGTTTTATAAATAAACTTTCATAATTAGTCATATTTGTAACTATTCGTCTATGGATATCCTGACCAATTCTTCCACAGATGTGATGCCTTTCATGACAAGCTCAACAGCACGGGTACGAAGCGGCTGCATACCCTCAGATTCGGCAATTTCGGCGATTGCGTCCGTCGGCCACTTCTTTCTGATGGCCTCCTTAATTCTTACGGAGGTCTCCATTATTTCGTACACACCGATTCTCCCTATATAACCTGTATCATTGCATTTTATACATCCTACCGGTTGGTATACCTTTAGAGGCTTTGAGGACGGATAACCCAGTATATGCTTTTCGGTATCGGTAGCCTCTATATACTTCTTACAGTCCGGACACAGCCTTCTGACCAACCGCTGGGCTATGATACCTGCCAGTGATTCGGACAACAGATAAGGCTCCACACCCATATCCGTCATTCTGGTAACGGTTCCCGCCGCCGAATTGGTATGGATTGTACTTGCAACCAGATGTCCCGTAATCGAAGCCTTTACCGCTATCTCGGCGGTCTCCTGGTCTCTTATCTCACCGATTATGATGACATCAGGGTCCTGTCGTAATATTGAACGCAGAGCGGTTGCAAATGTCAAATTCACCTTCTCGTTGACCTGTACCTGATTTATACCGGGTATATATGCCTCAACAGGATCCTCGATGGTGAGCAAATTAATACCGTCCTTATTAAGAGATGTCAGAATTGTATATAACGTGGTGGACTTACCGCTTCCTGTAGGTCCGGTTATCAGGATGATACCGTGGGGCTGAGATATCATTCTGTCAAACTTGACCAGCTCTTCCTCTGTAAATCCAAGCTCTCTCTTATCTCTGGTAAATCCACTCTTTGTTGCGATACGCATAACTGCCTTTTCACCATATACCGTCGGTAAAATCGAGGTACGNATGTCATAATCCACCCTTCCGACAGTCAGGCTGATTCGTCCGTCCTGGGGCTTTCTCTTCTCCGATATGTCCATGCCTGACAGAATCTTTACCCTTGCGATAATCGCCGGCATAAGCTCAATATTATATCTTCTTCCCTTATCCAATACACCGTCCACACGATACCTGACTCTGATATCATCAGGCAACGGTTCAATATGAATATCACTGGCCCGACGTCTTATGCCCTGCTCGATAATAGAGCGGACTAAAACAACAATCGGAGCATTATCCAATTCCTCAGCTATCGCCTCCTGCGACGGCTGTTCTGTCTTAATAAGGCTGTCCCTTTCCTGGGTATATCTTTGTGCAACCTTAAGGGCTTCGACGTTACCGTAATATTTATCTATGGCAGCAGCCACATCCTGTGATGTGGAAACCGCAGGTTCTACCTGAAGGTTGGTTATAATCGCAATATCGTCAATTGCCACGAAATCCAAAGGATTGGCCATCGCCACCCTAAGGATATTCGGATACCCCTTCTTGAATTCAAAGGGCATAACCAAATGCTTTCTCAGTATTTCCTCTCCCACAAGCTTTATTATGTCATCATCGATAAGCCTATCAGACAATTTAATATAATCGATATTCAACTGCCTATGTAACGCCGTGGCTATCTCGGTCTCAGTGGTGTATCCCAGGTCAATCAAAGTCTCTCCAAGCTTCTGACCCTTCTCATTCTGAACCGCCAATGCCGTATCCAACTGCTCCTGGTTTATGATTTTTGCATCNATTAATATGTCCCCGAGCCTTTTCTTTTTATGGATGAATTCCATCTGGTATCTCCCACCTTTTATTTAATTTGATTATATAACAAATTATTCAAAATTACAATATTTTTTGCCAATTAAATTATTTTTATTTTATTATTAGACAATTTGGGTACTAATGCCCACTATATTTTACAACNATTGGGCCTCTCGGAGTCTTATAGTCCAACTACCAATCATTTTCTCTGAATTTGCTTGCAAATTGAATATTAAAATTTTATAATATAATAAATATAGTCGAATTTACTCATAATATTTATTATATTATATATAAATTTATGATACAAGGAGGTTTGGTCTTGAATCTTCCTTTTCTGTTCTCTATAAGCTTCAGTGTTGCCAGCGCTATATATATCTTCCTTGGTATATATGTGTTATATTTAGATGCCCAAAAAATAACCAACAGATTATTCTTCGCATTGGCAATGTCAGTGAGCATCTGGTCATTCGGCTTCAGCATGGCCATTGCAACAGACACGTTAGCAAAGGTGCTGTTCTGGCGTCGCTTCGCAGCGCTGGGTTTTGGTGCTTTCTTTTCTATAATGCTTCACTTCTTTATTGAATTTACCGGTCATTCGGCATCAAGATGCAGAAACAGGTTTTATCCCTTATTATATCTGCCAACTCTTATCATTTACCTTGGCTTTACATATTTCCCAAAGCTTAACCCTAAGCAGTATAACATGGTATATACGGAAGCCGGATGGACTAANATTGCCGCAAACAACCTTTGGGATGTATTTTATATATTATTTTATCTGTCATACTTCTTGACTTCTATTTTCCTGTTATGGAAATGGGGAAAAAGCAGCAACAGCCCTAGGGATAAAAGGAGCTCCAAAATTATAATATACAGCTTTTTATTCACTCTTTTTATCGGCGCTCTTACCGATACCTTCTCCAATTTATTGTTTTCAATAGACATTCCGCAACTGGCACCTATATTTATTGTATTTCCTTCCATAGTTATATATTATACCATCAGAAAATATGGCTTATTGAATCCCGAGCATATCAATGACGATGCAATACTAATGTCTGACCAGATTCGGNGCAGGGTCTCCAACTACATATCGGCAGCCTTTCTTTTCGCTGCGATGGTGAACTTAACTGCCAACAGGTTCTTTTCCGTTGATAATAAACCGGGTTTTACCATAGCGGTTACAGTCATGTTCGCTTTAANATCCGTCGCNATTCAGCTCATTCACAGATTTATAAAAAGCAAAACCATTAAGGATATAATAATTGCAGCTATATTCTCTTTGATTGTACCGATATTAATATTCAGATTTTTTGATTCGGCCGGTACCACAGTCTGGGCATTTCCGTTTACCCTTTTAATTGTATCGACAATTTTTGATAGTAACTTTATACAGATAATATCCTCGGTATCGATAATATTATCAGCGACGGTAATGTGGATCCTCAAACCCGAAGCAACAACAAATATATCTCATTCGGACCACATGGCACGGGTAGCAATATTCCTATCCGCCATATGGTTTTCCCGTTTTGTAAGTAAAATATTCCAGTCTAAGCTAAAAGAAAATGCCGAGCAAATAGACCTGCAAAAGCTTACCACTGAGATATCCACGGAGTTTATAAGTATCAGCGAGCAAAATCTTCAGAAAAAAATAGATACCGCCCTGTCCAATATGGGCGAATTACTGAAGCCGGACCGCATATATATCTATACTTTCGACGAGAGCAGAGACAGCCTGATATGTCAGGATTTATGGAAGGCTAATGATATAATCAACGATAGCAATATTGGTCAGATTATTACCGCCGACGAATATCCCGAATTCATAAAACGAATACAGGTAGGTAATATAATGACTCTTTCTGATATGTCCGGTGCGCCGCCTCTCGTAGGTAATGAGCTTATCAGACTTCTTGGCGCCGCTGACAAGGCATTTATCGTAATGCCCATCATTATTAAGAACAAAGTTTACGGTTTCCTGGGTGTGGACCGTAAAGCCCTGACTAAACCATGGCCTGAAAGACAGCTTGATTTCTTTAGAATCATATCGCTTATATTATCAGCAGCTTATGAGAGGATTCAGCAGGAAAAGGAAATAATCAAACTGGCTTTCTATGATTATCTTACAAAGCTTCCTAACAGATTCCTTTTTAGAGACAGAGTGACACAGATGATAAGCCTATCCGAAAGGACGAATAATACCCTCGCTATTATCTTTCTGAACCTGGACACCTTTAAGGCCATTAATGATACCATCGGAATTGATGGCGGCGACTCTCTCTTAATAAAGCTGGCAGAACAACTGAAAAGAGTCCTTAGAAAGTCCGATTCCATCGCCCGCTTTGGCGGTGATGAATTCTTAATTATGGTATCTAATATATCATCCATAGACATTATTAAGAATGTTGTGGAAAAGATACTGGATATATTCGAGAAGCCCTTTGTTATTAATGAACAGGAGTTTTTCATTTCGGCAAATGCCGGAATCGCTGTGTATCCATATGACGGAAAGGATGCTGACTCTCTCATTAAAAATGCCGATTTAGCCATGTATAAGGCAAAAGAATTNGGAACGAACAGATATATGTTCTGTACGGATGATATGAGGGAAGAAGTCCTCTTAAAGATGAGACTGACAAATAACCTGTTTAGGGTAATCGATAAGCAGGAACTGAAGCTTTACTACCAGCCACAGGTCAGCACAAAGACGGGAAGGATTGTTGGNGCCGAAGCACTCCTTAGATGGTTCCATCCCGATTTAGGATATATAAGGCCGGANTTATTTATACCATTGGCAGAGCAGACAGGTCTAATCGGGTCAATAGGCGAATGGGTGCTTAAAGAAGCCTGCAGACAGTGTAAGGAATGGATAGATAGCGGCATAAGCGATATTCGGATTGCGGTTAATGTATCGTTTCTGCAGCTTAAGCATCCCAAGTTTGTCGACCGCGTCAAACAGATTTTGCAGGAAACGAAGCTGGATGCGAAATATCTGGAGCTTGAGCTTACAGAAAGCACAGCGGTCAGCAATTCCCCCTTTATTATTGACGCACTCCATAGCCTAAAGGAAATGGGAATTGCAATCTCAATCGATGACTTCGGCAAGGAGTATTCATCCCTCAGCAGACTGTCGACCATGCCAATCGACAATATTAAATTGGACATGCAATTCATACAGAGTATACATAAGAGCGATAAGGAAAACGCCATAATAAAAAGCATTATAGAGCTTTCGCATATACTCGGACTTAATGTAGTTGCCGAGGGTGTTGAAACAGAGTCTCAGCTTGAATTCCTTAAGGAGCATGGCAGCGATATTATTCAAGGCTACTTCTTATATCATCCTGTTCCGGCAGATGAATTTGAAAACATACTTAAATATGGACTACCGCCGGCATAGCATATGCACGGCTGTAGTCCATTTAATTTAATTTATATTATTCGAAGCACTCGCGGAGCTTTCTCAGTGCCTTTTTTTCTATACGGCTGACATAGCTTCTGGAAATACCCAGCTTATTGGCAATTTCCCTCTGCGTTACTTCCTTTTTCTGAATCAGCCCATAACGTAATGATATGATTTCACGCTCTCTATCCGTTAATACCCTATCGATAACACTATATAATTTCTTAATATCCTCTTCCAGAACTATCCTTTCAACTATATCAGTATCAGTTTCCTCGATGATATCCAAAAGATTTATTTCATTACCCTCTTTATCTGAGCCGATGGGGTCATATAGATATATCTCCTTATTTAAACGCTTATTGCTTCTTAAGAGCATAAGTAACTCGTTGTCGATACATCTTGAAGCATATGTCGCCAGACGAATTCCCTTCTCATCATCAAAGGTATCGATTGCCTTAATCAGTCCGATTGTTCCGACCGAAATCAAATCATCCGTTTCTTTATCTACCATGTTGTACTTCTTTACTATATGAGCAACTAATCTTAAATTGTGTTCTATCAGTTTATTCCTGGCTTCCTTATCTCCGGCTTTGCATCGTATCAGATAGTCGGCCTCATCNTTTGTGCTTAACGGCTTCGGAAATGACTTCACTAAGATAAGCACCCTCAATGCTTAATGATTCATATACATCATATGAAAATCAATGACATAAAGTGCCTATCCCTCGTAAAAAAGGACAAAAACATCATATAAAAGTACAAAGTACATAGCTTATCGCCATTTTTATTCTTTTCTTCTTAGGATATCATAGGGGAAAAGCTTTTCTCCTATATCGATATTTATATTCTGCTTAGGATGGGGACAGCTTTCCATATCATTTCCCTCATCGTCCGTAATCCTGATAACATTTGCTTTTATNACTTTCCCTCCCGGTCTGATAACCTCTATTTCTTCACCGACAGAGAATTTATTCTTCTGTTCAAGATTATACAGTCCGTCTCTTTCTCCTTTGATTGTTCCCAGATAGGTATAGGCCTTCTCATAGGTGTTGTGNTCATAAATCTGATCCTTATGGGTAGGNTTACCAAAGAAGAATCCGGTCGTAAATTGTCTGTTTACCCCTTTACTCAGTTCCTCCTTGTANAAAGGCTTGTTCCTCTCATAAAGCTGAGGATCACAGAAATAATCGTCTATGGCCTTTCTGTAGGTTCCGGCTACNGTTGCCACATATAAAGCCGTCTTCATCCTTCCTTCGACCTTNAGACTGTTAATACCGGCATTTATCATCTCCGGTATATATTCTACCATACATAAGTCCTTGGAATTGAATATATATGTTCCTCTTTCGTTCTCCTCGATCGGAAGATATTCCCCCAGCCTGGTTTCTTCAACGAGATGGTATTTCCATCGGCAGGAATGAGTACACTCCCCCAGATTAGCATCCCTTCCGGTAAAATAATTACTTAAAAGACATCTGCCGGAGTAGGCTATGCACATGGCACCATGTACAAAGGTTTCTATCTCCATGTCCTCCGGAATATTTGCCCTAAGCTCTGCTATCTCATTCATAGACAGCTCCCTGGCGGATACGACTCTGGTCGCTCCAAGATTGTACCAGAATCTATAGGTGGCATAATTGGTGTTGTTCGCCTGGGTGCTTATATGAATATCGATATCGGGGGCCTCCTCTTTAGCTATGGTAAACACCCCGGGATCGGATATTATAAAGGCATCCGGTCTGTCCTTTCCAAAGGACATAAGCTCCCGAAAATACTTTCTGATTCCCTCAAGGTCCTGATTATGGGCAGTTATATTAGCCGTAACGTATACCTTTTTGCCATGACTATGAGCAAAGGATATCCCTTTTCTCATATCTTCCATAGAGAAATTCTTAGCCTTTGCCCTTAATCCGTACATATCTCCTCCGATATATATGGCATCCGCTCCATACATAACGGCTATCTCAAGAGTCTCCGGATTACCTGCCGGTATCAGAAGCTCCGGTTTTTTTATATTAGAATTCATATTGTTCACCCTTCCTGTGACTAAGCGCTATTCCGTCTCCTACAGGCAGAATCAGCGTTTCCAGTTCATCCATATGTGTAATCGCATATAGATACTCTCTCATCCTCGTATGGATGGTTCTGTCTCTTCTTGTAATGCTGTATCTGGAATTAATTACCGTGCCGTCCTGAAGTACATTATCCGTTACAAGAAGACCTCCGATTTCTATTAATTCCATCAGCTTTGGAAGAAAATTCATGTACTGAGCCTTGGCAGCATCGAGAAAAATAAAATCATATTTTTCCTTTGCCTCTGCCAGCTCTGCCAATACTACGGAGGCCTCACCCTCTATCAATGTGATTTTATCCCTATGGGGAAATCTCTCACTTTTCAAGTTCTTTCTGGCCTCTACCAAACGCATAGGTACCTTCTCAATGGTAGTAATACTGCAGTCCTTTGATACATACTCACTCATAAAGAGGGCGGAAAAGCCTATGGCTGTCCCGACCTCTAAAATACGCTTTGGCTGTAATATGCTTAGTAAAAAGCGGATTACTCCCTGAGCCTCCTTCTTGATAATGGGAACATTAATATTCTTAGCTTCGTTTTCCAGCTCCATTAGCCACGGAGGAAGCTCCTTATCCAGAGAGCTGATATATGCTACGATTCTATCTTCTGAAATCATTATGCTTCGAATCCTTTACTATTGGTTGTTCTCAGTATCTATATCTTCATCCTGCACCTCGGATTTTGAATAATCCGTTATGATATCAAGTATCTCATCATATGTCATGGAAGAATTGACTCTGTATGTCCCGGGCATGATAACTTTATTCTGAAGCTTCGTCTTGAAATAAAATGAATACTTATCTACGATTACACGGTTTAACTCCAGCTTACCGGCTACATCCATTGAGGATTCACCCTTGTTAATCTTAATGGGTATGTCCCTACCCGGATCCTCATCCACCGAAACGGGGCCATATAGCCGATAAGCGAAGTTAAAAGCCGTACGACTCCCATAGATTACCAGAATAATAACCAATACGAAGAAAATTATATTCAAAAGCAATCTAAGAATAAAGCTCGATATTTTTAAGGTTATTTTTATAGTTGTTGACGACGATGCCATATCGTTTTCTCCTAACATATAAGATAAATGGATTTATCTCTATACCTCCATAATAATCGGAAGTATCATAGGGTTCCTCTTAGTCTTCTTCCAAATAAAATCGTTTAAGGAATCCTTAATCTCCATCTTCAGTTTGTTCCAATCGACGTAGGACTTGGTCAGGCATTTATCCAGGGCCTTTTCTACTACTTCTCTTGCCTCCTCCATCAGATTCTCAGATTCCCTTACATATACAAAACCTCTCGATACAATATCGGGCCCGGCTATAACCTGGTTACTGCCCTTCTCAAGAGATATTACTACAATTAACAGTCCGTTCTCTGAAAGCATCTGGCGGTCGCGAAGTACGATATTACCTACATCGCCAACCCCAAGTCCGTCTACAAGGATACCCTGTGCCGTAACCTCATCGGTTACCATTGCCTTTTCCTCTGTTATGGTCAGAACGTCTCCCGAGGATAATAGGAGTATATTTTCCTTCGGCACTCCCATTAATTGGGCAAGCTCTGCATGTCGAATTAAATGCCTGTACTCCCCATGGACGGGTATTGCGTATTTCGGCTTGGTCAAAGCATATATGAGTTTTATCTCCTCCTGACAGGCATGACCCGATACATGAGTATCCTGATAAATAACCTTTGCTCCCTTCATGGACAGCTCGTTTATTACTCTGGATACCGACTTCTCATTGCCGGGAATAGGAGTAGNGCTTAGAATTACCACATCCCCCGGCTTAATTGTTATCTTCTTATGAATCGAAGCCGCCATCCTGGATAAAGCAGCCATGGTTTCACCCTGGCTTCCTGTGGTAATCATTACTATCTGCTCATCACTGTAATTCTTCATCTGCTCGACATCTATCAGCACCCCGTCGGGTATTTTAATATATCCAAGCTCTGAGGCGGTAGTAACTATGTTGACCATACTACGGCCTTCAATTACCACCTTTCTTCCGTACTTAACAGCTGCATTGACAATTTGCTGGACTCGGTCCACATTCGAGGCAAAGGTTGCCACGATAATCCTCTGTCTATGATAATCAGTGAAAATACTGTCGAAGGTCTTCCCTACGGAGCTTTCTGACATGGTATATCCCGGACGTTCCGAATTGGTGCTGTCACACATAAGAGCCAGTACACCCTTCTTACCAATCTCTCCTATCCTTTGCAGATCGATAGGGGAACCGAACACAGGCGTGAAATCCACCTTAAAATCTCCGGTGTGAAATATTGTTCCTGCCGGTGTAAAGATTGCTAATGCGGCTGCATCGGCTATACTATGGTTGGTCCTGACAAACTCAATTCTAAAGCATCCGAGATTTATGGATTGACCGTATCTGATAACCTTACGCTTTGTTCCTTTCAGCAGATTATGCTCTTTAAGTTTATTCTCAATTATTGCAATGGTGAGTTTGGTTCCATATACGGGTACATTTATTTCCTTTAAAATATATGGTAATGCACCGATATGGTCCTCATGGCCGTGTGTTATCACGAAGCCCTTAACCTTTTCAATATTTTCCTTAAGATAAGTCACATCGGGAATAATAAAATCTATTCCCAGCATATCATCCTCTGGAAATGATAATCCGCAATCTATTACGACTATTGTATCCTCATATTCGATTGCGGTAATGTTCATACCGATTTTTTCAAGTCCCCCGAGGGGAATAATCTTCAATCCCTGTAAATTGGTATCACCGTTCTTTTCTGTTGAGCCGTTGCTGCTCATTAATTTGGCCAGGCTCTTTGGCTTTCTGTTGATAGTCTCCTTTTCATTTGTGCCGGACTTTATAGTTCTCTTAGCTGTGTTTGCAGTATTTTTGTTTAATACTGCCGTTGTTTCCTTTCTTTCCAAATATTGCACCTCCAATGGTATTATGTATGAATTTATCCATTATCTAAGTGCATGATATGTGAATTAGATTATTTGCCATTTCTATTTATGCATTTTTTGCAATGTCCATACAGCTTGACTTCGTGATCCAATACCTCAAATCCAAGAGTTTCTTCGATTCGCTCCTCTAAAGTCTCCAGTAGGTCATCCTGAAAAGCATAAATATTCCCACATTCAAGACATATTAAATGATGATGGTGGTGGCTGTTATCCTCTAGACTCTTAGCCGCAATTTCATATCTTACATAACCATCATCCAAATTGAGTTTATCAATAAGGTTTAATTCCGATAACAGTTGAATTGTCCGATATACAGTAGCCAGACCAATATCCGGGTATTCACTTCTGACATGATCATATATTTCTTCGGCTGTCAGATGCTTGCCCGGCCTATTGCTCAGTACTTCCAAAATAGCAATTCTCTGGTTCGTTACCTTAAGTCCGTTCGTCTTAAGTAAAGCCTTGAATTGTTCTTGTTTATTAGGCATATCATCACCAATCTTATCTAATCTATATCAATGCATTTAATAAAGTTCTATATCATCTATTAATTGTTTAAAAATTTCTGCTGCCATTGTAAACTCCTCTTCGTCGTCTACAATGTCATATATTGCTTCCAAATCCGTGGGCTCCGATACATCCTTAAGAATCAAAGCCTCCTCTTCATCCGTGTCCGTTGTACTCACCAATAAATAATCAACGCCTCCAAGCCTAGTCTGTTCTATTACCTGAAACACGACTTCCTCATTGTCGTCTGTTATAAAAACCACTTCATTCGGTCTGTTTTCCATAAAATACTCAAACCCTTCCATTCTCTATTCATTCTTATTTCTTAACTCTGTATTATATAGCATATCCAGATATCCCTGAAGAATGAATACTGCCGCAATCCTGTCAATAATATGCGATTTCTGCCTGTTATCCAATCCTCCCTCTGAAAGAGCATTGCTTGCAGCTACGGTTGTCAGCCGTTCATCCCATAGTATTACCTCCAAATTAGTCCGTCTACGAAGAATATCTGCAAAATCTTCGGATTTAGCGGCCCTCTCACCAATTGTGTTATTCATATGCTTCGGATAGCCAACGACAATTTTAGATACATTATACTCCTCGATAAGCTCATCGATTCTAGCTAAGGTCCTTCTAAGCTGGTTTTCCTTTTTTCTTCGTATGACTTCAATTCCTTGTGCGGTTAATAGAAGCTGATCGCTTATCGCTACACCTACAGTTACGGAACCATAGTCAAGTCCCATGATTCTCATCTATAATCTCCTTATTTTTTTT
>JGI24709J26583_10001972_pt1 | contig 17189 bp, 16 predicted proteins | sample BioPla2DNA1_FD_26583 | JGI IMG/M metagenome (IMG submission 26583) | reverse complement strand
CTCACTTCTCACATCCCATCTCTCACATCACGTTATTGTCATCCTGAGCGTCAGCGAAGGATCTTAAACGTCAACGCATAAGATTCTTCATTTCGCTTCGCGACCTTCAGAATGACATCTTTGCTCGCATTATTCTTAGAATATGGATTAACTCCTGCCAACATACAAGTATGCTTTTGCTTATTACGGGCGGCAGAAGGGACAGGGAAAATACCCGCTGGCAGCCGCCTCATATGCATTAGAAAAGTAAGTCATGCTATCCTGGTTGAAGCCTATATCCGAAATAACAGTATTTTGTAAGTGGGCACAATCTGTTCGGCAATAATATAATACCCCCTGGTAAGTATAACCTGTTAAGGGCGCTTTTCTTATAACCCTTGCTGCCCCCAGAGCATAGTGCTTATAGTTTTTGCCTGAAAGGACAGGAAATCCCTGAGTAAAGACCATTATACCCTCATCTGTAAGAGCTCTTTTCCAGTCTGCATCTTCTATGGATGGGAATTCCAACTTAACAGAGAGACTTTTCCCCAATGCCCACTGATTATAATAATTCATATATGCCATAATCTTTTCTACAACAGAGTTCTTTATAGCTGTTATTCGTAGATTTTCAAAATCCTGCTTCTCTTTAAAGAAAGGAATTATATCTCTAAATTCGCTGTAATCGCCTTCCATCAAAGTCTGTTCTATTATATCAAATACATAAACTTTGTTTTCAAGAGTATAGCGAATAACAAATCTGTCGGATATAACTTCTCCGATATAGTGTTGCACAGGAAACCACAGATGTTTGATCTCATTTTGTCCATTTATGTTTTTATATTCATCAAGAACGTATAGAGAAAAGCCTTCACTTTCCAAAAAAACAAGAACCGGTATGCAGGCATCCACCCGAGCCATTAAAGATTGATTGCCCTTAGCATTGAATGAATAGTATACAGAATCAAAGAAGGCCTCAGCGGCAAGTTTTCTGGCATCTGATATGTTTACATTACCTGTATATGTAAAATCTGTACCCTTGTTTGAAAGAATAAATGCAGCATCTGCAACAGCGTTATCTATTATATTGTCGTAATAATACCTCAGTCTTTGGTCTTGTATGGCAACTTCAGTTTCCTGTGCACTTATATAAATAAAGGGAGAAACGATAATCAGGAAGGTAATTGCTAAACTAGTAAGCCTCATTTCTTATCATCCCTCCAGAACGAACAAATATAGCAGGATAATCAGTATTCCTGAACATCATCATGTCACGAATTGCTGTTGCCATTGTCTTGCCATTGTTCTGAACTTCGACAAAAAGAAGGTCGCCCATACTCATATCATAGCGTCTTGATTTATCATGTTCTGACTGCACCGGATTATTTGGATACAAGACTCCCAATATGTCATGTTCGCCATAGTTTATATGGGTTATTTCATATTCACCCGTGAAGTCCAAAACTCCGTTAATCTGTTTATAGACCGGACTTACCGACCTTTTTATATGTGACAGTTTTATACTGTAAGTGTTCCCCGTTGATCTGATGCGATTCGTAAACTCAGAATACATGCCCGGTGTTATATACCCTGTATCCCTGCAGGCATCGACAAATCTGTTACACTCTGTCAGAACTATATTGTAGGCAATATCATCCTGCCTGTCCAAAATGGTCATTAAAGGAAGCAAAAACATTAAAACAGCACATAATAAAAACGCCAGTACCTTCCAAAAAGCTCTGTCCATGTCCTCTCCTTTTCTACTTTAAGCTATACTGGACTTTTATTATTTGTCCCGAATTGTCTTTTTCAAATACAATACCATAGAGGGAAGCAGCGTCTACATCTGATGTTTTAATATCAATTGCATATATTCCGGAAACCCATATTTCAGCTTGGCTTTGATACGGAGATTCAGTTAAATCCGAATAAAAATCAAGCAGTTGATTATTTTGCTCAAGTTTTTGGAATTCAAGCACCTGATGTATAACCTCTGTCCCGTTTATTACAGACTTATCCTTCCCCTCTGTAATAGCTACCATCCTGTCATCATTAATAATTATATTGCTTTTTGTAATATAATCCCGGTAGTTGTTATAGCCGGAAAAGAAAAATGTAAAAGCCATCCCAAGTAAAACAACTGCTAAACCCAGATATAATATTTTTTCAATATTACCACTCATAATTAGTCCTTTTGTGCAAAGATTACACCACGAATTTTTAAGTTTGTATCGTAAACTAAATGGGACATAAATTTTCCGGAGGGATTGATATATTTGGATGTAAGATTGGGATTCTCACAGTCCCTTCTTTCCGCATCCATAACAGTCTTACTGACGCTTGACAGAAGTTCGCCGCTGTTTACTGACAGTATTACACATTTATTGTCTGTCCTCAGTGTACCTGTTGTTTTTGAAATGTATTGGTTATAGCTGGAACTGTTTAACCCGGTGCCTGTAGAAAGATTTAAATTTACGGGATTTCCGCCATTGGAGCCCAAGGTTGCCACAAAGACGATTACTTCACCGCTTCTGCCGCCAAAAGTTCCCAGTGCTGAAAGGACATCATCCCCTCTTACTTCCTTTCCGTCATATATTCTGAATTCTTCCTCTGCCATGCTTTGGGATATGGACCCAATACGATCATTGGCCAGATTGCTCACTTCTTTCATTCCTCCGAAAATACTCAGCCCTACAGTTACAACTGCAATAAAAAGGAGAATTGAGACTCCCAGCCAAAGTGCTTTAGACAAATTGCCTTCCATAGCTTTACCTCCTGCATTCATGGTTTATATTTGCATTATTTGTTTATAAAATGCTGAAATACTATTCATCCCCGATACTATCATTGGGATTATAAGGTATAGGATAATCAGCATATATGCTGGCAAAAAGCCTATAATATTACCCAGGTTTTTCTTTCTCTCCACTATTCTTTCATTTGTGTCTTTACGACTTTCACGATTAAAACTCATCTCGTTTTCCAGCTCTTCAAAGGCCTTTGCCACCTCCAGGTCTGCAGCGGCCAGCTGAAGATTGTCTATTATAGCCAGAAAAGGAGAAAACCCAACTTCCGCTTTAAGCTCTTCCAGTGCCTCATACGGCCCCGAGCTGAAATTCAAGATACATTTTTGTAAGGGTTCTTTAAAATGGACTGAAAAGGCTTCCATCCACTCCAGAATTTCCTGAACGTGAATCCTGTTCATATGCATTAACATAAGGATAATTGTCTGAAACTGAGATACTTCATCTTCCATATCTATTCTTCTTGCCTTTGCCATAATAACAAGACTGATGATTGGAACCCAATATCCTGCAATAAAAAACAAGAAGCATATAATAAGCTGCCACCACCAGAATATATTATTGGAAAGCATATGAATTTTTTTATTGATTCTTTCATGAGCAGCTGTTACTTCCTGTCTATTCAATTGTTGGTTTTCATCCAATTTCTCCAGTACCAAATCCTCATTCAGGTTTTTGCCTAAGCTCAGAATGATTTTCCTGTCAAAATCTGTGATGCTTTTAAGCCTTTCGTATTCTTGGGCTGAAAGTTGCCCTCCCAGATAACCTTCCGGCATTTGAGGCAAATAAAGAATCGAATATCTGGTGTATGCATTTAACCCCAAAAACATGAAAATACCAAAAACAAACCCTATGAAACCAATAAAAAGTCTTCGTACATACAGTGTATATATATTAACAGGTGCCATAGCGTTTTTAATAAGTTCTGTCAAATATTGTGACTGCTTTGAATACTGTCTTGGTACCAGCCTGTCCACTGCAGAATGCAGAAATTTTTTATATAACCGTTCTTCAAACGATTTTTTTACAAATCCGGTACTTATATGATTATCAAAACGCTGCAGCCTTCTTAAAACCATATAGCAAACGATTGAGGTCAATATTGTTGCCATGCCCAGGATAATGCCCATTCTGCTGGAATAAAAGGATTCCAGGGGTGCGAAACTTCCTGATGCCCAATTTCTTAAGGGTTTTAAGAAGAACAGGGGAAGAAGAGATATGGTGGTCAGGCTCTTTAAAGCGTATTTCAGTTTTTCCCGTTTATACAATTCAGCTTTGATTTCGCTGCCAAGATATGTTATGCACCTGATAAAAACAGAACTATCCTTTACAAAGGTGTCTCCATATTCCTTGGTAATGAAGATTATACCTGCCAGCATCTTAAAATATTTATTGGGGGCTGTTTCGTAATATTTCTCCAGCTCCTCTTCCACATCTTTGGAAAAAAGAATGTCATTTATCCGCTCTGCCTGAGTATAAACTTCAAAAGTTCCTTCCCTGTTCAGCAGGTTACATGCCTCCAGATTGGCATCTTCGACAGATTTTTGCTCATAGTATTTATGTCTCAAAAGCTCCAGATATTTAATCTGCTGCCGGAGCAGCTTGTCCTGGAGATTACTTATAAACAGTTCTATTATTGTGTCTCCGATAAAAGACAAAAGTATTGCAAACAGAATTAAAATCAGCAAGTCCCGGGTAAGAATCCAGAAAACAATTACAATGGATATATACGCTGCAGCCGAAAGCAGAAGAAGAATAACCGTTGTCTTTCTGATATTGCTTTCATCAGAAACAGTATATATTTCAAGTCTTTTTCTGATATTCAGCAAGAGCTTTTTCAATATGGGAATCCTGCTGAATCTGCGATACAGTGAAATATAGAATGTTAAATACCTTTTTCCTGCCTGTCTTAAGTTTTCCCCCAAATTATTTCTTTTCTTTGTATAAACCAGGTTTACTATTATCAATATAAACGCAAGACAGAGGCAAGACACTCCGATTATGACATATGTATTCATACTCTCACCTCACTTTGCAGGCTAAAATACTTATACATATAATCATCGAATTGCTGAGCATCTTTCCTTGTCATTGCCCGTTTCATTTGCTCTGCTCTTTCTTCTGTAACAGGATTAACCGCAACATATTGTCCATTTCTGAACTCAATAATATTACGACACTCAAAGATTTTCTTGTCAGTCATCTTGTTATAATACTCAGCAGTGGTTTCCATGAAAGAAGCTGTTTTTTCGCTGAGATTAATTTTATAGACAAAATCACCAGGCAGAGGTATGTCCGGAAGCTCTACTATCTCAGTGATGCGTTCAATATATCTATTACCTTCATAGTCTCTTGCAAGATGTATGTCAAAATCTAAAACCGATACTACCTGCTGTTCAGCTATTTTCTCATTATTAAACATCTCGCATTTTAATAATGAGTTTCTAAGCGAATAAACCAGATCCCGCGTGGTTTTGGCATGATGGGTAAAGAGGGTAAATAACGAAGCCACCTGAGACATTTGTATCATCCATGCCGCCACCGGGTCGGTGGCCACTTCACCAAGTATGTTTACGCTGCCATCTGTCTTTTTCTGAATATCAAGACCCATTTGTCCTGAAATTGTTTCGGTTTCTCTGAAGGACAGAATATTTCTTCTGGGATATAGTTTTCTGAGATTAAGTTCAAAGGCCATTTCCTGAATACGAAGAGTTAATGTGGCATAAATATGTTCAATCATAGCCATAAGCATTGTGGTTTTCCCGCTTCCTTGCTGCCCTGTTACAGCAGTAATCATACCGCCCTTTACGATGTATTTGATCAGATTAATAGGCAAATAAGCGTTTTCATCTTGTATAAGCGTTTCCAGCGTTACGTTTTTAATATAAAATTTGCGGACAAAGAATGCCCATGATTCAGAAAACGGTGGCCTAACAACCAAAATACGGCTTCCGTCCTTCATCTCGTTGACTCTGTAGCCGGTAGCCTCCGAAAGCTGACCTCCCCGATTGTAGCGGTATATTATCTGACAAACTCTTTTTAGCTCACTTTCGCTTTCGAAACCTATAAAATCAAGTTTTATGGATTTTCCTTTATAAAAAAGCCAAATACTTTCATAGTTTTTTTCGTGGCGGTTAACTCCATTGATATGCTCCCTAAAATCTGAGAATTCGATGAAGTCTTCGGGTACCCCTGAAACCCCGGCAGAAACCCCGTCAATATTCATATCCCTGATTTCATCTATGACACCTAACCCTTTGTACTGTTCATATACAGTTTGGGTGATGATCTCAAGTTTGTCTTCCCCTGTAAGAATTAAGTCCATTCTGTTATAGATATCATTGATTTCTTGTTTGGATATATAATAGGAATACTCTCCATTTTCGTTTTTCTTAAGCCTGTCCAGTTGAAAGGTATCAATCAGATACGAAAGGGCATTGGCTCCATGTTCCTTTTTTGTCATGTAAATCAGAATTGCAAACTTATCCTTTGTTGAAAGAAGGTATGGGTTATTAAAAGGGATAATTGAATTGGTTTTCTCATTTGGAATATAAGCATGCAGAATATCATAGATAAAAGCCTTGACAAACTGCTTATCCACTATGGAGCCATGCATGCATACTTTGAGAGCTTTCTTCAGTTCGGCTCTTTGGTTGGTTTGCTTTTTAAACTCCACTTCACTGAGACCAAGCTCGAATAGATTTGTTCTTGTTATCTCATTAATACAATCCTTAACATATTCTATAAGACCAGGAATTGTGTACTTCTGGGGATCTTCTCTTTCCACTGTCTCTCTGTAATACTTTCTTGAAACAAAGAAAAAGTACAGGGATATACCCAGACCAAACAATATTAATATAATTATTATCAGGTTCATCATCAGCGGCAATTTTTATCGCACCCCTCAATAATATACTCACAGAGCCGGTTTAAAGAGCCGAGCACCTCTTTTTCTTCGCCTCTTTTTGTATTGTGATTAAAGGCAACATATTCATATACTCTTCCGGAGTTCAAGGCATCCATTAAATGGGCACAATTAGGTATTTTAAAAACAGATTTTTTCTTTATTCCATACCTTCTCGCAATACTTGCGCCTGTTATGCCACTATGTTTTTCGTATCGCGCTAAAACGAATGCTGCTTGCTTTTGTTTCAGGAACTCATGCTCATGAAAAATACCGGCTAAATCATCCAGCAAACAACTGTTCTGATTAATACAAAACACTATTATGTCCGAACTTTTAAGGAGGCTCAAACTATTATTCTCTTTTAGACCGCTGTGGACGTCCAGTATTATGAGATCATAAAATTCTTTTGCAAAGCTGAGTATACTTAAAAAAAGCTCCTGATCTTCCTGTGTCATTTTTTGTTTTTTCTCAGTCCCCAAAAGCAAGTCCATCCGATGATTTCTCAGGATAGAATATGTGTAGTCTGCAATCATCTCCGTTTTGAGTCTTCCGTTTTTAACCAGTCTTAAAAGTGCGTCAATACCCTGATTGTTTAAGTTTCTGATACTGTTATGCTGCTTTGGTTCTTTAAACAAGTAGCCTTCTATGGCACTTTTTTCAATTTGGTTATGAGCAATCAGGGTTCTTAATGCTGTTTTTTGCGCAATGACAGAAGCAACCGCTGCAGTTGCAGCGCTTGTGGCACCTTGCCCGTGCATATTTGACCAGAACGCAACCTGCATCCTATTTCATCCTTTCAGCTCTTTTAAACACTGCTTTTACTTCTTTGGTGTCTAAAGAAAAAATATACAGGATTATATTCCTGAATACTGTTTTGATGGGTAATGACAAACTTCTGATGGATAATCTGTTCAAATACTGACTTTCTATCATAACAATATGGTTTTTTTCTTCAAAGTATATTTCATCAGTACCAGCAATCTCAATAGTACTAGGTAAGCTATGCTCCCAGAAACTGCTTAAGAATCGTTTTCCAATTCTACAGTACTCCATTATATTCAGGTAGACAATATAGAGATTTAAGGATGGATGACACCGGGTATACTCCCCGGCTAATTCTATGCAACTTTCAAGTTTATCTCTGGTTGTTTCACTTACTGCTATTACCTTAAAATCCTCCGGGACATCTATATATTCTTCTGCGTCCACAAAATTACCGGCAGACTCTGAAATCTTTGACAGAGGGTTTTCCCCATCTTTAAGCAGTACAAAATCAATCCCGCAATACTCATATTCATCGGTGATTTCACCATATGAGTATGGTTTCTTGGATAATACAGTAATATTTGCATAGCATGATGCGATTTTAGCAAGGCATAATATTAAAAACCGTTTTGCCTCTGTACTCTCTCCCAGAAATACTACATTCATTTAATACCTCCTAAAGATTATCTTCTACACTCGCCTCTGTTACCAAATCAATATCTTTACTCTCAAAATCATCAGGTGAAATTGCATTATTGTTCTCAGCAAATACTTTATTCCTCCCGGCATACTGGTAGTCTTCGTTAATTCTTTTCTCAAACAATTCACGATTGCGGGATTCCAGCTCTGTCACGGCTTTGTTGATAATGTTGGGGTCTTCCAAAATCAGTTTTTGCACCCCGGGGTTTACCGGGTATGTTCTGACTGCCTCATCCTGAATTTCCGGCGCTATATACGGTACCGCATACAGGACAGTACCCTCTACGATACTTGCGTCAACAATAGCACTGGCCATCCTGAGTATTTCCTCCTCACCGGCATGGAACCATATTGTGTTTTTTTGGTTTTCTTCCAATCTTTCTAAATCAGTAACCTGCTTTTTGGAAAGAACAATATAATCCAGGCCATTTGGAAACATGATTCTGATATCGATGAATTCAAATTTTTGAAGCTTTTGTGGAAGGTTCAAAACCGAGTATTCCATAAGTCTCATATCATGTGGATAATCCTGCTTTTCATACATAAGAGATTCGGTTATTATCGTATTAGACATAATACTGCATCTTATTACCTTACCAACAGCTAAAGAAGGATCAGTAACAGCATCGGCCGGTATAAGGCCTGCATTTATTTCGGCAGGAGCAATATCTTTATCCAGTAAAACCTCTCCTGACTTTTTATCTGTTGTAACTGTATATACCAGACTTGTAGGATTGTTTTGTATGTATTCTTCCACTGCCATTCGTCTGATTTCAAGCTTCTCTTGTTCAGCCAGCTGGTATGTATTATTCCTATAGTAAAGATAGCTTGCCCCTATAATAATTACAGAAAGCGAAAGACCCGCCAGAAAACCCAGTAGGATCCTATAACGTTGTGGCCTTAGAATCACCTTTTTACCTCCTCACACTTACTATTTACCTGCTAATGCACATATTTTATTAAGCGCAGTCCCTATACGCTTATGCTCTTCTATACTCAGATAAAAAGGGTTTTTAACAGCGGAATACAATACCAGTTTATTGCTGCCCAGAAGTTTTTTTAATTTTTGTCCTTCATAGCTTTGGGTAACACTTGCCGCATATATCCATTCATTTTTTGTCGAGGACTCAATATTCTTGTTACATTCTGAAAAAAGATCATATTTCCATGGCATACACGGACACACAACGATTCTGATATCAGCATGATTGAATTGGCTGATTTTTCTTTCAGCATTCAGTTGTCCAACATCAAGGATTACAGCATCGATGCCTTTTCTGGATACCTCCCCGAAGTCTGATGCATTGGGATAGAATATAAGATTATTAGTTTCAAACCGGTTATCACTTTGATATTTTACTTCTCCCAGCTCATCCAGGTACTGTCTCATTCTGTTAAAATCCCCGCTGGAATTAAGTTCAACCAATACAGAATTGACTTTGTTATCTGACAAGTGTTTCCCAATGGCAAGGCACAGACTTGTTACCCCGCTTGCCGGCAGCACCGAAGCAATTGCTATTACTCCCCTGAAGTTTTTCTTGGCTTTTTTCGCAATGTAATTCTTTAAAAATTGTCTTTCGGGGTTCATTATTCTGTCCAGTTCTTCAATGGCTTTTTCACAGGTCTGAAACCTTTTTAATGGATCGGTTTGTGTAAGTTTTAAAACAAAACGTATGAAATTTTGTGTGATACCTGCTTTTCTAAGTGAATCTCTTATACTGTCCGAACCTAGCTTTACAGGATGAATTCCTGTAGCAAGATGAATAATTGTCATGCCCAGGCTGTAAAGATCCGTTCTCTGATCAGTCTGCCCGATTCCATACTGTTCCGGTGCCGCATAGCCTTGAGTACCGATGTAGACCGTATCTTCTGATATTTCATCAGAGTAGTATCTGGCAGTACCAAAATCAACAAGCCTTAATTGGTCTGAGTCATCCACAATCAGATTTGCAGGCTTTAAATCCCTGTATATTACAGGGGGTGTTCTGCTGTGAAGATATCTTAGTACATTCAATATATCCTTTGTCCATTTAAGTAGCGTTCTTTCAGAGATTCTTCCCTGGCACTCTATTATTTTCAGTAAATTTGAGCCCGAAAAGTAGTCCATAACTATGTAATAATTATCCGAATCCTCTGTTAAATCAGCTATTCTTGGTAACATAGGATGGCTAAGATTTTTTAGTATTCCTATTTCATCCACATCAAAAGAAATCCAGCGGCTGCTTTTAGATAGAACTTTAATTGCCCAGAGATTATTTAATGCTATATTTTCTGCAAGATATACAGCTGAAGTGCCTCCCTCGCCCAAACATTCGACAATCCTATATTTCTCAGCAATAGTATCTCCTTTTATCATTATGACAACCTCAACAGTTACCAAGATTAAAGATTTCTGTCGGGTGAGGTGGTTAACTCGGAATGGGAGATATATCCTGCTGGCAATAATAATCCTTACCCGCCATCAAAAGATGAGGGAAATCTTAATTATCCTTACAAAATTTCACTTTTTAATGGTAGCTGTAAAGTATTGTAACATTTTGTTGAATTTATTACAATAGTATAATTATATGATATTTTAGTATTTTTATTTCATTGTATCCTAAATATGCAAATCAGCCGGAAGAATAAAGTCTTCCGGCTGATTAATTAATAAACTTTTTTTATCTTCTCTTCTTAAGCTCCTCCATAATCTCATCCCAGGTAAGGCCTTGGTTTACCAGCAGAACTGTAAGGTGATACAAAAGATCGGCTGCCTCATATCGGATTTCCTCCGGGGAATTGTTTTTAGCTGCAATTATTACTTCTGAAGCTTCTTCTCCGATTTTTTTGCAAATTTTATCTATACCCTTATCAAAAAGATAATTTGTATAGGACCCATCTCTGGGATTAGCCTTTCTGTCAGTAACAATGTAAAAAATCTCATCTAAAATATTGAATTTTTCGCTCATAACAAAATCCCTTCCTGTTATTTTAATCTGAACCTGCATTACTGCAAATACTTATCAAATCCAATTCTTATTACTCAAGACTCCTGAAAAAGCAGGTCCTGTTTCCTGTGTGGCATGCAGCCCCTTCCTGAATTACTCTGGCTAAAAGAGTATCACCATCACAGTCAACAGAAATTGAAACCAAGTTTTGAAAATGGCCTGATGTTTCACCCTTCAACCAGAGTTTCCTTCGGCTTCTGCTGTAATATACCATTCTTCTCTTTTCAAGAGTAAGCCTTAAAGCTTCCTCGTTCATCCAGGCCAGCATTAATACTTCTTTTGTATGCTGATCTTGAGTAATCACAGGTATCAGGCCTTTTTCATTATATGAAACGGCTTTCATAAAAGATTCCTTGTCCATATTCCAGCTCCTGGCATTGCTAATAAGCATAATTAATCTTTTGCTTTATAACTATTGTATCATTTTATATCAATTGTTTTAAGTTTTTCCCTTGAGATTATTTGCCTAATGGATTATAATACCACTATCTACATAAAGGGGCAGTGTTGTTAAAACGGGGTTATCAGATGCGTATATTAATTATGTCAGATACTGAAAGTGAATACATCTGGGAGCACTTTGATGCTGAGCATTTTGAGAATATTGATCTTGTGATTTCTTGTGGAGACCTGAGAAGCAACTATCTTTCTTATATTGCTAGCATGATTCATGCACCTGTATTCTATGTACATGGCAATCATGATACAGAATACATTGACAATCCTCCCGGAGGGTGCGACAGCATCGAAGATAAACTGGTTTTGTTTAAAGGTCTTCGTATACTCGGGTTAGGTGGCAGCATGAAATATGGCTATCATAGTAAGTATTCAGCTCCGCCGTTCCAGTATACTGAAAGACAAATGGCTAAAAGAATAAGGAAACTAAAATACCAGCTTTATTCAAAAAAAGGCTTTGATATCCTGGTTACCCATGCTCCGGCCTATGGAATCAATGACGGGGATGATATCTGTCATACCGGGTTCAAGTCCTTCGTGTCGCTGATAGATAAGTATAAACCCCGTTATTTCCTCCACGGTCATATGCACCTCAAGTTCGGACGAACCCCGCGTTTAGTTAAATACATAGATACAATGGTAATTGACGCAACCGGCTATTATATTTTAGATATCCCGGAATTGGAGTAAGATATATTTGCTTCTTTGGCAGTACAATCTTTCCTGCAGACAAATCCCAGCTGACAGAATGTTTTTCTGAAACTAATATACGATATGTTTTACAACCCAATACCCGTAAGTCTATTTATTATTTTCCTGATACACTCCGGAAAATTGTGAGTATAGATTAGATCTAAAAGACTGCTGCTTTGCTTAAGCGACATTATTAATTGTTCCCTGGTAATAAGATTATTCTCAAAAGCTATTGCCAGCTCATCCAAATCAATTATTTCAACCCGGCCGTCCGGCATTATTTTGATATCGGTAAGCAAATCATATAAATAATAAATATCAGCTTTTTTATCGAAATTGATATCAACAATATCGCAATACCAGTAAATAATTTCATTGTCCTGCCCAAAAAACGCACTTATCTTCCAGCCCTTCTCTAAAAAAACACATGATATACCGCTTTTTATATCATTTCTGGGTTTAATAGGAATCCATTTTGTAATGAGGTATTTATTATCACGATACAATAATTTATCTGAAGACAAATCAATAGTTTCAGGAGGGATATATCTGATGCGATATATTTTTGGCATTTCTTCCACCTCATCAGCTTTTTAATAATTATACATTAAAATTGGCAAAAACAATACAGTCCCTGTAATTTTAAGGCTATAGCTGGGTAATATGTTATAATTTTAAGGAANAATTTGTATAAGGATGGTAATTCTGCAAATGAAAACGGTACCCCTGGATTTAAAGGAAAAGGTCAAGCCTTCTATGGCTAAAAACCCCGAAAAGAAATCCTGCAAAAACTGTATCAAGGGTAAACACATAGGTATTACCAATGATATCCTTTGCCGTGAAAAGGGTATAGTATCCCAGGACTACTGCTGCTTATCACATCAATATTTTGTAATGGATGATTTCAGAAAACTCGATTTTTACCGTTGCTGTGATTGTGAATTCTTTATATTCCACCCACATGAACACATAAATACATATGGTGTTTGCGAAATGTTTTCAGTAAGGAAATGCGATGGCAGTATGAAAAAAGCATGTTCCAGGTTTGTTCGCCGGAAGGAATACACGGCATAAACAAAGAAGGAAGGCTTTATGCCTTCCTGATATTTAATGCCAGCACATTATTAATCTGGTTGGGATAGTCGCACCTGCCTGTTGCAATAACTTTTGCCCCTCCTGCATTTGCCTCAAGAGGGAAAATTAATTTATTATAAAGAAAAAGGACTGCGTGTCCGGTTAATTATACTGCGCCTGTAGAGCAGGATAAAGTACGCCGCTTAAGGATACCCGCTCCCGCACAGGAATAAGAATAACAACCGGGCAAACAGCCCTCATATATTTTTTAACTTACTTCAACTTCGTTGATGTCCACATCAATATCCCGGTATTTTGAAAGACCTGTACCCGCAGGAATAAGTTTACCAATAATGATATTCTCCTTAAGACCAATTAACGGGTCAATCTTGCCTTTTATAGCCGCCTCTGTCAGAACCCTGGTGGTCTCCTGGAATGATGCAGCCGATAAGAATGACTCAGTGGCAAGGGATGCCTTGGTAATACCCAATAGTGCACGCTTTCCTGTTGCAGGTCTTAAACCCTGTTCTTCAGCAGATTTGTTCTTGTCTTCAAATTCAAACATATCAACAAGACTGCCCGGCAACATGTCGGTATCTCCGGAATCATCAATCTTTACCTTTCGAAGCATTTGACGGACAATAACCTCAATATGCTTATCGTTTATATCAACACCCTGAAGTCTGTAAACCTTCTGAACCTCCTGCAGAAGATATCTCTGCACAGCCTGGACACCTTTAATCTTCAAGATGTCGTGAGGGTTGACTGAACCTTCTGTAAGCTCGTCACCAGCTTCAATTTCTTCCCCGTCCATAACCTTAATTGAGGACCCATATGGGATAAGGTATGTTTTGACTTCGCCAGTCTCATTATTAACAACCTCTATCTCCCTCTTCTTCTTGGATTCCTTAATATGAACGGTACCTGCTATTTCGGATACTATTGCCAATCCTTTAGGCTTACGGGCTTCAAATAGTTCCTCAACACGGGGCAGACCCTGTGTAATGTCCTCACCGGCAACACCTCCTGTATGGAAGGTACGCATGGTAAGCTGGGTTCCCGGCTCGCCTATCGACTGAGCAGCGATAAAGCCAACCGCTTCACCCGCGTTGCATTTCTCGCCATTGGCCAGATTAATGCCATAGCATTTAGCGCAAACACCTACTCTGGAACAGCAGGTTAATACCGAACGGATACTTACTTTCTTATAACCGGCTTTCTCAATTTTTTCTGCAAGCTCTTCAGTTATAAGCTGATTTTCTTCAACAATAACCTCTCCGGTATTTGGATCGGTGATTTCCTTGGAAGAATACCGGCCAGTCAGCCGTTCAGCTAATCTTTCTATTGTTTTCCCGCTAATTACAATAGGTGAAATATCTATACCTTCATCGGTACCACAGTCCTCTTCACGGATAATAACCTCCTGGGCTACGTCAACCAGACGACGTGTAAGGTATCCCGAGTCAGCGGTACGAAGAGCTGTATCTGCCAGACCTTTTCTGGCCCCGTGGGTTGATATAAAGTATTCCAAAACGTTGAGACCTTCACGGAAGTTTGATCTTATTGGAATCTCAAGAGTCTCTCCGGAAGTATCTGCCATAAGTCCCCGCATGCCTCCTAATTGTCTGATCTGGTTGATATTACCACGGGCACCCGACTGAGACATCATGTACACAGGATTGAAACGGTCCAATGAGGCAATCAGAGCATTTTTAATATCCTCTGTGGTTTTGTTCCAGGCTGAAATAATAGCTCTCTTCCGTTCATCCCTGTTATACAGACCATTTTTATAATGTCTCTCGATTTCATCAACTTTTTTATCAGTCTCGTCCAAATACCTCTGTTTAACTTCAGGTATAGTCATATCGGTAACGCCAATGGTTACAGCACCCTTTGTCGAGTACTTAAATCCTAAGGTCTTGATTTTGTCAAGAACCTCAGCTGTCTTGTTGGAACCGTTGACATTAATGCAACGCTCAATAATCTTACCCAATTCCTTCTTGCCAACTAAGAAGTCAACTTCGAAATCAAACATAGTTTCTGGATTAGTTCTGTCAACATATCCCAGGTTCTGAGGTACAGCCTCGTTAAATATAATTTTTCCAACGGTGGTTTCAACAATCTTACTTTTCATAACACCGTCAACTTCTCTTTTAACTTTAACCTTAATCCGGGCATGCAGACTGAGTAAATTAGTCTGATAAGCCATTATGGCTTCTTCCGGGCTGCAGAAAGAATTACCCTCACCTATAACTCCATTGGTAACATTTCCATCCGCATCATATTCAGCCTTCTTTTCTATAGTAAGATAGTAGCTGCCCAATACCATGTCCTGAGTAGGAACAGTAACAGGTTTACCATCCTGTGGCTTTAACAGGTTGTTGGCCGATAGCATCAAAATTCGGGCCTCTGCTTGGGCTTCGGCTGATAAAGGAACGTGAACAGCCATTTGGTCTCCGTCAAAGTCTGCATTGTAGGCAGTACAAACCAGAGGATGGAGTTTAATTGCACGGCCCTCTACCAATACAGGTTCAAATGCCTGGATACCAAGTCTGTGCAGTGTAGGAGCACGGTTTAAAAGTACAGGATGCCCTTTTATAACCTCTTCCAAAACGTCCCATACTTCCGGCTTTACACGTTCAACCATACGCTTTGCGCTCTTTATATTATGAGCAAGGCCGCCTTCTACAAGTTTCTTCATAACGAAGGGCTTGAAAAGCTCCAATGCCATTTCCTTTGGAAGGCCGCACTGATAAATTTTCAGTTCGGGACCCACCACGATAACCGATCGACCTGAGTAGTCAACACGCTTTCCTAAAAGGTTTTGACGGAAACGGCCTTGTTTTCCCTTTAACATATCCGAAAGGGATTTTAACGGGCGGTTACCCGGGCCAGTTACAGGGCGACCACGACGACCATTATCAATAAGTGCATCTACAGCTTCCTGCAGCATACGCTTTTCATTTCTGACAATTATCTCCGGGGCGCCTAAATCCAACAATCTTTTGAGACGGTTGTTTCGATTTATAACTCTTCTGTAAAGGTCATTCAAGTCAGATGTGGCAAAACGTCCGCCGTCCAGCTGAACCATGGGACGCAGCTCAGGAGGGATAACAGGAACTACATCCAGAATCATCCATTCGGGTTTATTCCCCGATAGTCGGAATGCTTCTACGACTTCAAGGCGTTTAATAGCCCGGATTTTCTTTTGTCCGTTTGAGGTCTCTATTTCTTCCCTGAGCTCATTCGCATTTGTATCAAGATCCATTGTTGCTAGAAGCTCTTTAATTGCCTCAGCACCCATACCGGCTCTGAAATTACTTCCAAACTTCTCAATACTTTCCCGGTATTCTTTCTCGTTTAATACCTGTTTTTGAGAAAGAGGAGTGCTTCCGGGGTCAATAACAACATACGAAGCAAAATATAGTACCTTTTCAAGAGCTCTGGGAGACATGTCCAACAAAAGGCCCATACGGCTGGGTATCCCTTTAAAATACCATATATGAGAAACAGGAGCAGCCAGTTCAATATGCCCCATCCGTTCACGGCGCACTTTTGAACGGGTTACTTCTACACCGCACCTGTCACAGATTATCCCTTTATATCTGACTCGCTTATACTTACCACAATGACACTCCCAATCCCTTGTGGGACCAAAAATCCTTTCACAGAATAAGCCGTCACGCTCGGGTTTTAAAGTCCTGTAGTTAATGGTTTCAGGCTTCTTAACCTCTCCTCTTGACCATTCACGGATTTTTTCCGGGGAGGCAAGACCTATTTTTATAGCATCAAAATTGTTTAACTCAAACATCGCCTGTCCACCTC
>JGI24709J26583_10001971_pt1 | contig 17198 bp, 29 predicted proteins | sample BioPla2DNA1_FD_26583 | JGI IMG/M metagenome (IMG submission 26583) | reverse complement strand
TGAAAAGTTCTGAAATCAACAAGGGTACCACCATACGGATTGTATTAAAAATCTGAATTCTCGTCTTGTTTTGCAGCTCAAACCCTAAGCCCGGGTCCTAAAACTTTCTTCAAAAAATCATCTTGCCACTTGCAGGTTAAAAATCTTTTTGTAACTTTGCAGCCCGTTTTGGGATTTTTTTTGAATAAACAGTATTAAAATAATTTTAAATGCCTACAATTCAACAGTTAGTTAGAAAGGGAAGAAAAGTAATTACCCACACAAGTAAGTCTCCGGCCCTGGATTCTTGTCCACAGCGTCGCGGGGTTTGTGTGCGTGTATATACCACTACTCCTAAAAAGCCAAACTCTGCCATGCGAAAGGTGGCACGCGTACGTTTGACTAACCAAAAAGAAGTGAATGCNTACATCCCGGGTGAAGGTCATAATTTGCAGGAGCACTCTATTGTGATGGTTCGCGGCGGGCGTGTAAAAGATCTTCCCGGAGTTCGTTATCACGTGGTTCGAGGTTCGTTAGATACAGCCGGTGTTGCCGGTCGTACACAACGTCGTTCGAAATATGGTACTAAGCGTCCTAAACAGACGAAGTAAAATGAACATTATATATTAATTACTAATTATAAGAGAGATTTAAAAATCAAGTTATAAACTTGTTTTACCGGTAGCAGATGAAGGTTGAGTAAACTGCTTGGCGGAGCATGTTGAAGCGAGACTAAAGAGCAACCAAAAACAAACAATTTTTTTTAAAATGAGAAAGTCGAAACCAAAGAAACGGGTTATCCTACCTGATCCCGTTTTTAACGAGTCGATGGTTACCCAATTTGTGAACCACTTAATGTTCGATGGCAAAAAATCAATTGCTTTCGATATTTTCTATTCCTCTTTAGAAGTTGTGAAAAACAAACTTCCAAACGAAGATAAAACTCCCCTTGAGATCTGGAAGAAAGCGCTCGAAAATGTTACCCCCCTGGTAGAAGTTAAATCACGCCGTGTTGGTGGAGCAACATTCCAGGTTCCTACAGAAATCCGACCGGACAGGAAGGAATCAGTTTCAATGAAAAATCTTATATCGTTTGCGCGTAAGCGTAGCGGACGTTCGATGGCTGAGAAATTAGCTGCCGAGATTATTGATGCGTACAATAGTCAAGGTGGGGCTTTTAAGCGTAAAGAAGATATGCACCGAATGGCAGAAGCGAACCGTGCTTTTGCTCACTTTAGATTCTAATTCATTTGTAAAGCACAAATTAATTTGGAAATACACTGTTAATGGCTCAAGATTTAAAATATAATAGAAATATCGGTATTATGGCGCACATCGATGCCGGAAAGACGACTACATCAGAGCGGATATTGTACTATACCGGTCTGACGCATAAAGTCGGTGAAGTGCATGATGGTGCTGCTACCATGGACTGGATGGCACAGGAGCAGGAAAGGGGCATTACCATTACTTCTGCTGCCACTACAACATCTTGGGTCTATCAAGGAAATAAATATAAAATCAATTTAATCGACACTCCCGGACACGTGGACTTCACGGTAGAAGTTGAACGTTCATTGCGCATTTTAGATGGTGCCATTGCTACGTTTTGTGCCGTAGGAGGTGTTGAACCACAGTCTGAGACCGTGTGGCGTCAGGCTGATAAGTACAATGTTCCACGCATCTGTTATGTTAATAAGATGGACAGGTCGGGAGCTAACTTCTTTGAAGTTGTTCGTCAGGTGAGAGAGATGCTTGGTGCCAGACCGTGTCCCATTCAAATTCCTGTCGGCGCAGAAGAAAAATTCAAAGGTGTTGTTGATTTAATCAAGATGAAAGCCTTTATCTGGCCCGATGATTCAGTTGCTGCAACCTATCAGGAAGCGGAAATACCGGCTGATTTACTTGCTGAAGCAGAAGAATGGAGAGACAAGATGCTCGAAACCATTGCGGAGTTTGATGAGGTTGTGATGGAGAAGTATTTTAATGATCCGGCAACCATCACGGAAGAAGAGATTAAAACAGCAGTGCGTAAAGCTACTTTGTCGATGGAAATTAATCCGGTGATATGCGGTTCTTCCTTTAAGAATAAAGGTGTGCAAACNATGCTGGATGCTGTTTGTGCATTTTTGCCCAGTCCGTTGGACACTGANGTGATCGTCGGCACGGATCCTCATGATTTTGGAAAAGAAATTATTCGTCATCCTAAATCAGATGAGCCTTTGACAGCCCTTGCATTTAAGATTGCAACTGATCCTTATGTAGGCAGGCTATGTTTCTTCCGCGTGTACTCAGGCGTATTGAAAGCAGGCTCTTATGTATATAATTCCCGTTCAGGGAAAAAAGAACGTATTGCCCGCATCTTTCAAATGCACTCCAACAAACAAAATCCTGTAGATTTTATTTCTGCAGGTGACATTGGTGCAGGCGTCGGCTTCAAGGATATTCGGACCGGAGATACGCTTTGTGATGAGAATAATCAAATCTTACTTGAGTCCATAGATTTCCCCGATCCCGTTTTAGGTATCGCAGTTGAGCCGAAAACCGAGAAGGATTTGGATAGATTGAGTGTGGGACTTTCCAAATTAGCTGAAGAAGATCCTACATTTACTGTACACAGCGATGAACAGTCCGGTCAGACGGTTATTTCAGGAATGGGTGAACTTCACCTGGAAATTATTATAGACCGCTTGAAACGCGAGTTTAAAGTAGAGTGTAATCAAGGACGTCCTCAGGTATCTTACAGGGAAGCTATTACAGAAGCAGTAGAACTTCGTGAAGTATATAAAAAGCAAACCGGCGGTCGCGGTAAATTTGCCGACATTGTTGTTCGTCTTGAGCCTGCCGATCCTGATTTTGAAGGTTCTTTACAATTTATAGATCTTGTGAAAGGCGGGAATATTCCCAAAGAGTATATTCCTTCTGTGCAAAAAGGATTTCAAATTGCGATGAAAAACGGTGTATTGGCCGGGTTTCCCATGTCAAAGCTGAAAGTTACGTTGATAGACGGATCTTATCATCCTGTTGATTCAGACCAACTTTCGTTTGAGATATGCGCACAGTTGGCTTTCAGGAAAGCATGTGTAAAAGCCAGGCCCATTTTGTTAGAGCCTATCATGAAGATAGAAGTAGTGACTCCGGAAGAAAATATGGGCGATGTCATTGCTGATCTTAATAAACGCAGGGGACAGATTGAAGGCATGGAGTCCAGTCGTACCGGAGCCCGGATTGTAAAGGCTAAAGTTCCATTGGCCGAAACTTTCGGATATGTGACAGCTTTACGTACCATCAGTTCGGGTCGTGCAACTTCTTCCATGGAGTTTTCAAACTATGCTGAGGTATCGGAGTCCCTTGCNAGAGTTGTGTTGACGGAAGCGGGAGGTAAGGTAGATTTATTATAAAGCCGTAAGTCTTCGTGAATGAATGATTTTCGGGAATATTGAATTTTAAAAAACGAACTTTTTGATTAGCGAATGACTCTTAATTAAAAAGTTGATGATAAAAATAATAACTAATTAAAAAAGAATGCTTGCTGAAAGTTCTCCCTTGGGGAAATGTAGGAGGCTGTTAAAATCATTATGAGTCAAAAAATTAGAATTAAATTAAAATCGTACGATTACAATCTGGTTGATAAATCAGCAGAGAAGATTGTTAAAACAGTAAAGTCTACAGGTGCCCATGTAAGCGGTCCGATTCCTTTGCCAACGCACAAAAGGATTTTTACGGTGAACCGTTCTACTTTTGTGAACAAGAAATCGCGTGAACAGTTTGAGTTGTCCTCTTATAAAAGACTGATTGACATCCATAACTCTTCAGCCAAAACTGTAGATGCTCTTATGAAGTTGGAACTTCCCAGCGGGGTTGAAGTAGAAATTAAAGTATAAGTCTCTTCAAACTTCTTCGGAAGAGAAGATTTGAAAGTGCTAAAATAAATTTTAAACTCGTCTCTTGATAGTCCTCTTGTAAAGGATTTAGGGAGCTAATTATTAATTGAAATGCCAGGATTAATTGGAAAAAAAATCGGAATGACATCGGTTTTCAGTGCCGACGGTAAAAATATGCCGTGCACTGTTATTGAAGCAGGTCCTTGTGTTGTTACTCAAATCAAAACAATAGAAAAAGACGGGTATGAGGCAGTTCAGCTGGGCTTTCAGGAAAAGAAAGAAAAGCATACCAACAAGCCTCAGGCAGGTCATTTTAAGGCTGCAGGAGTAGCGCCGCAAAGACACTTGGTTGAGTTCAATGAATTTGATAAAAAATTCAAATTAGGTGATCAGGTCACTGTAGAAGTATTTGAAGTTAATTCGTTTGTTGACGTAGTTGGAACTTCAAAGGGTAAAGGTTTTCAGGGCGTTGTAAAGCGTCACGGTTTTAGCGGAGTAAAAGAATCGAGCCACGGGCAGAAACATCAGCGTGTGCCGGGTTCGATAGGTGCTTCTTCAGATCCTTCGCGTGTGTTCAAGGGAACACGTATGGGAGGTCGCATGGGAGGCGACAGAGTGACCGTTCAAAACTTACAGGTTTTAAAAGTGATTCCGGAACATAACCTTTTAATGGTAAAAGGTTCCGTTCCCGGTGCTAAAGGTTCAATCGTTATCATCAATAAATAATCATGGAATTAACTATATATAATATAAAAGGAGAAGATACGGGAAGAAAAATTTCCTTGAATGAAGCTGTCTTCGGGATAGAGCCAAATGACCATGCTATTTATTTAGATGTAAAACAGTATTTGGCAAACCAACGTCAGGGAACGCACAAGACAAAAGGTCGTAGTGAGGTAAAAGGTTCACGCCGTAAATTGGGACGTCAGAAGGGGAGCGGTATTGCTCGTCCCGGTGACATTAAATCTCCCATACGTGTTGGAGGAGGTACCATCTTTGGACCGGTTCCGCGCAATTACGGATTTAAGTTGAATAAAAAAGTAAAACAACTGGCTCGTAAATCAGCTTTGAGTTATAAGGCAAAAGATAACCTGATTACAGTAGTAGATCAGATTGAATTTGATGCTCCCAAGACCAAAGACATGATAGCTTTAACACAAAATTTGAAGCTTGCTGATAAAAAAGCGTTAATTATTTTAGCAAACGGAAATAAAAACGTATATTTGTCGGCTCGAAATTTAGCCAGGGTAAAAGTCGTAACGGTTTCGGAATTAAACACTTACAAAGTGCTTGATGCAAAAAATCTTATAATTACTGAAGAAGCTGTTGCTGCGGTAGAACAAACTTTTAAAGCATAGGAGGCCGATTATGAATATTATAAAGAAACCGATTGTAACGGAAAAGATGACCGAGTTGGGTGAAAAACTCAATCGCTATGGCTTTAAGGTTCAGAGAGATGCAAATAAAATTGAGATTAAAAACGCTATCGAAGCTCTGTATAATGTAACCGTAGTAGATGTAAATACCATGATTGCTGCTCCAAAGAAAAAGAATCGTTATACGAAGAGCGGCGCGATCACAGGAAAAACATCAGCTTATAAAAAAGCTATAGTTACATTAAAGGAGGGCGAGACCATAGACTTTTACAGTAATATTTAAACTGTAAATTGTAAATTGTAAATAGTTAAATTGTAAAAATACAAATGCCTGTACGTAAATTAAAGCCCACAACACCGGGGCAAAGACATAAGATTATTGGTACCTTCGACGCAATTACTTCGAAGACACCAGAGAAATCTCTTGTTACCGGAATTAATAAAAAATCCGGAGGCCGTAACCACCAGGGGAAAATGACTATCCGTAATGTAGGTGGCGGTCATAAGAGAAAATATAGAGTAATTGACTTTAAGCGCAACAAGGATGGTGTTCCTGCAACTGTAAAGAGCATTGAGTACGATCCGAACCGTTCGGCAAATATCGCTTTNCTGTTCTATGCGGATGGTGAAAAACGGTACATCTTGGCTCCCAACGGATTACAGGTGGGTCAAAAGGTGTTNTCAGGATCAGAAGCTGCTCCCGAAGTGGGGAATGCACTTCCGATGCAGAATATTCCTNTGGGAACCATCATTCACAATATCGAACTAAGACCGGGTCAAGGGGCAGCNATGGTGCGCTCGGCCGGTACTTTTGCCCAGTTAAGTTCACGTGAAGACAAATACGCTGTGATCAAGCTGCCTTCAGGTGAGTTGCGTAAAGTGTTGTCAGCATGTAAAGCTACGATTGGAGCTGTTGGAAATTCCGATCATGCATTGCAGCAATCCGGTAAAGCCGGACGTTCACGTTGGCTCGGACGCCGTCCGCGCGTTCGTGGTGTGGCCATGAACCCGGTAGATCATCCGATGGGTGGTGGTGAAGGTCGTGCTTCCGGAGGACAGCCTCGTTCGCGTACAGGAGTACTTTCTAAAGGGTACAAGACACGTGCGCCTAAGAAGCAATCAAGTCAATATATAATTGAAAGGAAGAAAAAATAACAGTTAACAAGTAATAGAATAAAATGAGCCGTTCATTAAAAAAAGGACCCTATATTAATCTGAAGCTTGAAAAGAAGGTGGTAGACATGAATGAAAGCAGGAAGAANACTGTTATCAAAACTTGGTCACGTGCCACTATGATTTCGCCGGATTTTGTAGGTCATACCATTGCAGTTCATAATGGAAACAAATTTATTCCTGTATATATTACCGAAAATATGGTTGGTCACAAGTTGGGTGAGTTTGCACCTACTCGTAACTTCCGCGGTCACGGTGGTAAGAAGAAATGATCCGTTGAAATTATCCAATAAAAAGCATTAAAAAATTTCGAAATGGGTGCAAGAAAAAGAATATCAGCAGAAAAAAGAAAAGAAGCAAATAAAACGCAGTATTTTGCCAAGCTTAATAATGTTCCGACTTCTCCGCGTAAGATGCGCTTGGTAGCAGATATGATCAGAGGTATGGAAGTCAACAAAGCATTAAGCATTTTGAAGTTCTCACCAAAGGAAGCTGCCGGAAGATTGGAAAAGTTGCTTAGATCTGCAATTTCCAATTGGGAGCAGAAAACAGAACAAAAAGCAGATAGCGTTGATTTGTATGTAAGTCAGATTTACGTTGATTCGGCTACAATGCTGAAGCGTCTCCGTCCGGCTCCTCAGGGTCGTGGTTATCGCATTCGCAAACGTTCGAATCATGTTACAATATATGTAGATACCAAAAATAATAACGAAAACGAAAATTAATACTCGATGGGACAAAAGACTAATCCAATAAGCAACCGCTTAGCAATTATCCGTGGATGGGACTCGAATTGGTATGGTGGAAACAACTACGGTGACACGCTTTTAGAGGACTATAAACTCAGAAAATATCTGAATACCCGATTGGCAAAAGCCAGTGTGTCGCGTATTATAATTGAACGTACCTTGAAACTGGTCACCATAACGGTATGTACCTCTCGTCCGGGTATTATTATCGGTAGAGGTGGACAAGAAGTAGATAAACTAAAGGAAGAATTAAAGAAAATTACTGATAAGGAAATTCAGATCAATATTTTCGAAATCAAACGCCCTGAGCTTGATGCAGTGATCGTTGCCAATAACGTTGCACGACAGCTTGAAGGAAAAATAGCTTATCGTCGTGCCATTAANATGGCTATTGCTTCAACCATGCGTATGGGTGCCGAGGGTATCAAAATCCAGATATCCGGGCGTTTAAACGGAGCTGAGATGGCTCGTTCTGAAATGTATAAAGAAGGCAGAACTCCCTTACATACATTCAGAGCCGATATCGATTATGCCCATGCTGAAGCTTTGACCAAGGTTGGTATCGTAGGCGTTAAGGTTTGGATTTGTCGTGGCGAAATTTATGGTAAAAAAGATTTGTCGCCTTCTTACAGTGTTTCTAAAGAAACAGGTCGCAGGGGTGATGATCGTTTCGGCGAAGGTGGTGGCAAGGGCTTTAGAAGAAGAAGGAAATAAACTGTATTTAATGAATTTGATGTAAATGTATTATGTTACAACCTAAGAAAACAAAGTTCAGGAGACAGCAAAAGGGGCGCATGAAAGGCAACGCTCAAAGAGGAAACCAATTGGCTTTCGGTTCTTTTGGGATAAAATCATTGCAATCCAAATGGCTTACCGGACGTCAGATAGAAGCTGCACGTGTTGCTGTTACCCGTTATATGCAACGTCAGGGACAGATATGGATTCGGGTTTTCCCCGATAAGCCAATCACAAAAAAACCTGCTGAAGTGCGTATGGGTAAGGGTAAAGGTGCTCCCGAAGAATTCGTTGTGCCTGTAACTCCCGGCAGAGTGATTATAGAAGTAGAAGGCGTATCTTATGAAATAGCTAAAGAAGCATTGCGTTTAGCTGCCCAAAAATTACCGGTTACCACACGTTTTGTAGTAAGACGTGATTATGATACAACTCAAAATGCTTAATGAGGTATGAAACGAACATGAACTAATTTAATCGATTATTTCGTCCATGCGCGGCGAATATGATTGGATTGGTTTATCGAGAGTTCTATACGACAGCTTAAAAACAAATTATTATCGTATGAAAATTAGAGAAATAAGAGAATTAAGTAATCAAGAGATTCTTGAACGTTTGGATGCTGAAAGAGAGCATTTGGTACGATTGAAGTTGAATCATGCCATATCTCCGCTTGACAATCCGTTGCAAATAAAAGAAGTACGTCGTACGATTGCCCGTCTTGCAACCGAATTACATCAGCGTGAAAATAATTAATTTAAAACAACATTGACACGGATGGAAAGAAATTTAAGGAAAGAAAGAACGGGTGTTGTGTTCAGCAACAAGATGGATAAAACCATTACTGTTGTTGTAAGATGGAAAGAAAAGCACCCTATTTACGGAAAGTTCGTAAATAAAACCAAGAAATATCATGTGCATGATGAGAAGAATGAATCCAATATCGGTGATACCGTGCGAATCATGGAAACTCGTCCGCTGAGTAAGTTAAAAAGATGGAGATTAATTGAAATTATCGAAAGGGCTAAGTAATTATGATACAACAAGAATCAAGACTCAATGTTGCGGATAACTCCGGTGCAAAGGAAGTACTGTGTATCCGTGTTTTAGGAGGAACCGGCAAACGCTACGCTTCTTTGGGTGATGTGATAGTGGTGACTGTAAAAAGTGCAGTGCCGGCATCTGAAATTAAAAAAGGTGTTGTTTCAAAAGCAGTGATAGTGCGCACGAAAAAAGAAGTTCGCAGGGCAGATGGATCCTATATTCGTTTTGACGATAATGCCTGTGTGTTATTGAACAATGCAGGGGAGATCCGCGGAAGTCGTATTTTCGGGCCTGTAGCACGTGAGTTGCGTGCAACAAACATGAAAATCATATCACTTGCGCCCGAAGTATTATAGTTTTCGTAAAATTAATTCGTGATGAGTAAATTACATATCAAAAAAGGTGACACCGTTTACGTGAATTCCGGTGAAGACAAAGGCAAAACCGGTCGTGTGTTGAAGGTACTTGTTGATAAGCAGCGAGCCATCGTGGAAGGTATCAACATGGTTTCGAAACATACAAAGCCGAGTGCTAAAAGTCCACACGGTGGCATTGTTAAACAGGAACTTCCCATACATATTTCAAATTTGAATCTGCTTGAAAACGGAAAGCCCGTTCGTGTCGGAAGAAAATTGAATGCGGAAGGTAAATTAGTGCGTGTTTCCAAAAAAACAGGAGAAGAGATTTAAGAAATGAACACAGCAAGTTTTAAACAAGATTATAGAGAACGGATTGTTCCTATATTGATGAAGGAGTTTGGTTATAAGTCTGTAATGCAGGTTCCCAGGTTGGAGAAAATTGTGCTCAACCAAGGATTGGGGGCTGCTGTTGCTGACAGGAAGATCATTGACAATGCAATCAATGAAATGACTGCCATAACTGGTCAGAAAGCTGTTCAAACACTATCTACGAAAGACGTTTCGAATTTCAAGCTGCGTAAAAAAATGCCTATTGGTGTACGTGTTACCTTACGTGGCGATCGCATGTATGAGTTTTTGGAACGCTTAACCCGGGTGGCACTTCCGCGTGTACGCGACTTCAGAGGAATTAACAATAAATTAGATGGCAGAGGCAACTATACCTTGGGAATACAGGAACAAATTATTTTTCCGGAAATCAATATTGACAATGTAAGTCGCTTGACCGGAATGAATATATCCTTTGTTACAAGCGCTAAAACTGATGAAGAAGGTTATGCATTACTGAGAGAATTTGGCCTACCATTTAAGAAAGACTAAATAAAAAGAGATAGAATACAATGGCAAAAGAATCAATGAAAGCCCGCGAGGTGAAAAGAGCGAGAATGATTGCAAAATATGCGGCTAAACGCGAACAGTATATTGCCGAAGGTAATTATGATGCACTTCAGACTCTTCCAAGAAACTCGTCGCCCATTCGCTATCACAACCGTTGTAAAATAACCGGTCGTCCGAAGGGATACATGAGACAGTTTGGAATTTCTCGCATTCAGTTCAGGGAAATGGCATCAAAGGGTTTGATACCCGGCGTTAAAAAGGCAAGTTGGTAATACTCTATTTATCAATTTTGCATTTACAGTTTACTGTTTTTGTTGTTTAAACACAGTAAATGGTATAAATAGTAAATTAATTAAATATTGTCCCGGCAGTCGGGATTAATTTAAAAACAAAAATATGACAGATCCAATTGCAGATTATTTAACGAGATTGCGGAATGCTATACAGGCAAAACATCGCATTGTAGAGATTCCTGCATCCAATCTTAAAAAAGAAATAACCCGCATTTTACATGAGCAGGGTTATGTNCTTCATTACAAATTTGTAGATGACGGACCGCAAGGTACCATTAAAATTGCATTGAAATACGATCCTGTAAACAAGGTGAATGCAATAAAAAAACTTATCAGGGTTTCAACTCCCGGTCTACGTAAATATACGGGGTATAAGGATATGCCACGTGTTTTGAACGGACTTGGAATAGCAATCGTATCTACTTCACAGGGTGTTATGACCAATAAAGAAGCATGCAGGCTGAAAGTAGGTGGCGAGGTATTATGTTATGTTTATTAATTGAGGAGGAGAGAAGTATGTCAAGAATTGGAAATTTACCCATTACTATCCCGAGCGGAGTGAGCATAACACAAAAGGATTCTATTGTTACAGTAAAAGGTCCGAAGGGAGAGTTAACACAAGAGATTAACCCTAATATTACCGTTTCTATTGAAGATAATCAGTGTCTTGTGGCACGTGCTAATGATGAAAAGCAAAATCGTGCACTACATGGTCTGTATCGTTCCCTCATCCAAAATATGGTTACAGGTGTTTCTGAAGGATATCAGAAAACATTGGAGCTTGTAGGGGTGGGGTATAGGGCTAGTAATCAAGGTCAGCTCCTGGAGCTTTCCTTAGGTTATACTCACAATATTTACATGAGTTTACCTGCAGAAATCAAGGTTGAAACTAANATGGAGCGAAACAAAAATCCGTTGATTATCCTTGAGAGTGCTGACAAGCAATTAATCGGACAGGTTTGTGCGAANATTCGTTCGTTCCGTAAACCGGAGCCTTACAAAGGAAAAGGAGTTAAATTTTTGGGCGAGGTTGTTCGTCGCAAAGCCGGTAAATCAGCAGTAAAAGGCAAATAATAAATATTGAAGGAAATGAAAGTTAGTAGAAGGAATAGAATTAAGGCGTATATCCGCCGAAAAGTATCGGGTACCGCGCAAAAACCTCGCTTGACCGTTTTTCGCAGTAATACGCAAATATATGCTCAGTTGATCGATGATGTTCATGGTAAAACCTTAGCATCCGCTTCTTCGTTGGGAATGAAGGAAAAAATGACCAAGACTGAACAAGCTGCTAAAGTTGGTGCTATGGTCGCGAAAAATGCGCAGGAAAAAGGTATCAAAGAAGTTGTATTTGACCGTAACGGTTATTTATATCATGGTAGAGTTAAACAATTGGCAGAAGCCGCTCGCCANGGCGGACTTAAATTTTAATCAGGTAAGACAACGGATATGNATATAGTAAAAACAACCAGTGATTTGGAATTAAAAGACAGATTAGTTGCTATTAACCGCGTTACTAAAGTGACGAAGGGTGGGCGTACTTTTAGCTTTTCTGCAATCGTCGTAGTCGGTAACGAAGACGGCATCGTAGGATGGGGATTGGGAAAAGCAGGTGAAGTAACCTCCGCAATAGCTAAAGGAACTGAAGCCGCTAAGAAAAATCTGATTAAAGTTCCCATCTATCAAGGAACGATACCACATGAACAATATGCGAAATTTGGCGGAGCACAAGTATTTTTAAAACCAGCTTCTCCGGGTACAGGAGTAAAAGCCGGTGGTGCTATGCGCGCGGTTCTTGAAAGTGTTGGTATTACAGACGTGTTGGCTAAATCAAAGGGATCGTCTAACCCTCACAACTTGGTGAAGGCTACAATGGTTGCATTGGGAGAGTTACGTGATGTTTTTATGGTAGCTCAGAATCGTGGTGTCTCAGTAGANAAAGTGTTTAACGGTTAAATAAGGATTAAGATGGAAACAATTAAAATACAATTGGTTAGAAGTACAATCAGACGTCCTCAGAAACAAGTACGCACGCTACAGGCTTTGGGTTTGAGAAAAATGAATGCCGTGGTTGAACATGAAGCCACTCCCCAGATATTGGGAATGGTTGAGACGGTTAAACATTTGGTGAAAATTATTGATTAAACAGGATTTGAATCTTTTTAGAAATACAAGATATGGATTTAAGTAAATTAAAACCGGCAGCAGGTTCAGTTAAAACGAGAAAAAGAGTTGGACGCGGTACCGGTTCCGGATTAGGAGGTACTTCAACACGCGGACATAAGGGAGCGAAATCACGTTCCGGCTATGCAAAGAAAGTCGGTTTTGAAGGTGGACAAATGCCCATCCAGCGTCGTCTTCCTAAGTTTGGATTTAAAAACATCAATAAAACTGTGTTTAAAGCCATCAATCTTGCCACATTGGAGGATATGGCTCAAACACACAACNTGAAAAAAATAGGATTTGATGAATTGCTGAAATATGGCTTTNTCAATAAAAAAGATAAGGTTAAAATTTTGGCAAAGGGAGAGTTGAAAACGAAATTAGATGTAGAAGCCAATGCTTTTTCGAAGGCGGCGGAAGACGCTATCACTGCGCTAGGAGGAACAGTTATTATAAAATAGTTACCGGATGCTTTCCGTAATGTAAGAAAAGGTTGTTCACATGAAGAAAATAATTGAGACAATAAAAAATATCTGGAAGATAGAAGATCTCCGTACCAGACTTTTAACAACGTTTTTGTTTGTTTTAATCTATCGTTTCGGAACATTCGTTGTTCTTCCCGGTATTAACCCGGTAGATTTGACCGCATTAAAATCTCAGACCAGCGGTGGGCTGATGGCCTTGTTAGACATGTTCTCAGGAGGTGCGTTTGCCAATGCGTCTATTTTTGCATTGGGGATTATGCCCTATATTTCCGCATCTATTGTGGTGCAGTTGCTTTCTATCATGGTACCTTATTTCCAGAAGATGCAACGTGAAGGTGAAAGTGGTCGTAGGAAAATGAANCAGATTACCCGCTATTTGACTGTGGGTATTTTGTTACTTCAAGCTCCCTCGTACTTGATCAATTTAAATGTACAACTGCATCAGGTTGGCGCATCTTTACCCGGTGGAATTTGGTTTACCATTACATCAACTATCATTCTAACCGCGGGTTCCATGTTCGTCATGTGGTTAGGGGAACGGATTACTGATAAAGGCATTGGGAATGGAATTTCTTTTATCATTTTAATCGGTATTATTTCACGCTTCCCGGGTGCTGTGATCAGAGAATTTGTTTCTCGATTTTATGAATCGGGTGGTGGATTGGTCATGTTCNTACTTGAAATTATTTTCTTGTTTGTGGTGATTGCAGGGTCCATTATGCTCGTTCAAGGAACACGCAGAGTCACGGTTCAATATGCTAAAAGGGTTGTTGGGAACAAACAATATGGCGGTGTACGTCAGTATATTCCTTTGAAAATCAATGCTGCCGGTGTTATGCCCATTATTTTTGCACAGGCAATTATGTTTATTCCTATTACGCTTGCCGGCTTCTCCAGCTCAGAATCTGCCAGCGGATTCCTTAGAGCATTTATGAACAATGATGGATTTTGGTACAACTTTGTGTTCGCTTTGCTGATTATCGCATTTACTTATTTTTATACTGCGGTAACCATCAATCCGACACAAATGGCTGAAGATTTAAAAAGAAACAATGGATTTATACCGGGATGCAAGCCGGGTAAGCAAACTGCTGAGTTTTTGGATGAAATAATGTCACGTATCACTCTTCCGGGATCTATTTTCCTGGCAATAGTAGCCATTCTTCCGGCGTTTGCCTCTTTGCTTGGTGTTAACAGAGGATTTGCTCAGTTTTTTGGAGGTACATCGCTGTTGATTTTGGTGGGTGTTGTGCTTGACACCCTGCAACAGATAGAAAGTCATTTGTTGATGCGCCATTACGATGGTTTGTTGAAATCAGGCGGACGTATCAAAGGACGTACCGGCGGTGTTTCGGCCTATTAAAAGATTGTAAAGACATTGATGTTTTTTTATATTACCAATATTGTTATATTGTAAGTTTGTAAATGGTCAGTCGCAATAGATGATTTTTCTCAAAACAGATGAAGAGATAGAACTGCTCAGAATAAGCAATCAAATAGTTGCCAAGGCGTTGGCTGAACTTGCGTCTATGATTGCTCCCGGGGTGACTACGGCTCAATTGGATAAAAGAGCGGAGGAATTTATCAGAGATCACGGAGCTGTTCCCGGTTTTTTAGGATATAACGGATTTCCGAATTCAATTTGTACTTCTGTGAATGAACAGATTGTGCACGGAATACCTTCAGATAAGACAGTCTTAAAAGATGGAGATATAATTTCCATTGATTGTGGTGCCTATATAAACGGATTCCACGGTGATAGCGCTTATACATTCACTGTAGGAGAGGTAAAGCAAGAGATTCTTGATTTACTGCGCATCACCAAAGAATCCCTGTATTTGGGTATTGAACAGGCTGTTGAAGGGAAACGACTTGGTGATATTGGAAATGCCATTCAATCACATTGTGAGGCGCATGGTTATTCTGTTGTGAGAGAAATGATCGGACATGGTGTCGGTCGCAACTTGCACGAATCTCCTGAAGTTCCAAATTATGGTCGAAAAGGATACGGTACTTTATTGAAGTCNGGCATGACGATCGCCATTGAGCCAATGATAAATNTGGGCAAACGNCATTTGGTGTTTGAGAAAGACGGATGGACTACCCGTACTGCCGACAGAATGCCCTCGGCACACTTCGAGCATTCGGTGGCTNTCAGAAAGGGCAAAGCAGATATTTTGTCTTCTTTCGAGTATGTAGAACAAGTTTTAGAGACTAAAATAAATTGATATATTATGGCTAAACAAACAGCAATAGAACAAGACGGTGTAATCATTGAAGCTTTGTCCAACGCCATGTTCCGGGTTGANTTAGAAAATGGTCATGTGATTACGGCTCACATTTCAGGAAAAATGCGGATGCATTATATTAGAATTCTTCCGGGTGATAAAGTAAAGGTTGAGATGTCACCGTATGATTTGTCTAAAGGAAGAATAACATTTAGATATAAATAAGATCTCCTGCTTAATGAAGAGGAGCTTAGAGGAAAACAGTATTAAAAAGTACTATAATATATAGATTATTCATGTCCAACTATTAAAAAGCCTCAAGTAGTTGGCAGTTCTCCGCAAGAGATTTTAGAGGCTGACATGTAAGATGAAAGTAAGAGCTTCTGTAAAAAAGCGTAGCGAAGAATGTAAGATTGTTCGTAGAAAAGGACGCTTGTATGTTATTAACAAAAAAAACCCGAGGTTTAAACAACGTCAGGGTTAAACCATTTTATTTAAAAAATAAATAGTTTATGGCTATAAGAATTGTAGGAGTAGATTTGCCCCAAAATAAAAGAGGGGAAGTTGGATTGACTTATATCTACGGAATAGGTCGCAGCAGTGCAAGAAAAATTTTAGAAAAGGCTGGTGTTGANATNAACATCAAAGTAAAAGATTGGACTGACGACCAGGCAGCTAAAATCCGTGAAATTATTAGTGCGGACTACAANGTAGAAGGTGATCTTCGTTCAGAGGTACAACTTAACATCAAACGTTTGATGGACATTGGTTGTTATCGCGGAATTCGCCACCGTATCGGTTTGCCGTTGCGTGGACAGAGCACAAAGAACAATGCNCGNACACGTAAAGGNAGAAGAAAAACTGTTGCTAACAAGAAAAAAGCAACNAAGGGTTAATNAGCGCATTTTAGATAAAGAATTAAATAATAATTTATGGCAAAAAAATCAGTATCAGCCAAGAAAAGGGTTGTTAAAGTTGGCAGTGTAGGACAATTACACGTACACTCTTCTTTCAACAATGTAATCGTAACGCTTACTAATGAAGACGGTCAGGTTATTTCGTGGTCGTCAGCCGGAAAGATGGGCTTTCGCGGTTCGAAGAAGAATACACCTTATGCCGCTCAGATGGCAGCAGAGGATTGCGCGAAAATAGCATACGATTTAGGATTGCGTAAGGTGAAAGCTTATGTTAAAGGACCCGGTAATGGACGTGAGTCTGCTATTCGTACTGTTCATGGGGCAGGTATAGAGGTGACAGAGATCATCGACGTTACACCATTGCCACATAATGGCTGTCGTCCACCCAATCGCAGAAGAGTGTAATTATTTACCATTGTGCCGTTTACATGTTTACTAATTCAAGACATAGATAAATGGTGAATGGTGAGTGGTGAATCAAATTAATATTTATTCTGAGAATATTTGAATAGTAAATTGTTTGGGTTGTATGCCTACTTTTCTCTCTGCAACCGCGGCTGTAACAAATGATACTAGGATATATTTGAAGACAAAATCAACAATAAAAAAGTAATTATTTAAGAATAATGGCAAGATATATTGGACCAAAATCAAAGATTGCGCGAAAATTCGGTGAGCCAATCTTTGGGCCGGACAAAGTACTGGCGAAGAAGAATTATCCTCCCGGACAACATGGAAGCAATCGTCGTAAGAAAACTTCTGAATACGGCATNCAGTTGCGCGAGAAACAAAAAGCAAAATATACTTATGGCGTATTNGAGAGACAGTTTAGACGGATGTATGAAAAGGCTCAGAGTCAGCCGGGTGTTACCGGGGTTATTCTGTTACAGCTCCTCGAGTGCCGCCTAGACAATATTGTTTA
>JGI24709J26583_10001970_pt1 | contig 17198 bp, 12 predicted proteins | sample BioPla2DNA1_FD_26583 | JGI IMG/M metagenome (IMG submission 26583) | reverse complement strand
CTGAACGCTCCTCCATCCTTGAGAACCATGGTTGTATTTCCGGAATCCTTCCAGAGTTCATAATCGTAGCCACCGTGGGTTCCGGTTTGATTAGAAGTGATTGTTACGTTTGCTTGAACATTTACCGTAAGCATAGTAAACAAAACAGTCAAGCATACCATAGTTGAAATAATTACCATAAACTTCTGTTTCATTTGATACTTCCCCCTTTTTTCTTAAAACTTAACTGCTCAAACTTAAATAATATTGAAGCAATAAGCAAATTATATTCTCCAATATGCCTCGAATGATTTTATGTATATAATTTCGCAAAAATATGAGTAAATCAATGTAAAATGTTTATGCGAAATATATAGCATTTTGTATTATATATTCGAATTTGCTAGTTATTTTAAGACTCAGTTGGAAGTATTAAAATTAAAACTTAAATCTTATACATGTTTTTCAAGCTTTATAATGATGGGAATTGCGATAATTCCTCCTATAAGTGCCGTTACCAGCTGAGGCCAGCCAAAAGCAGCACCCGCAAGAGTCAATGCCTTATTTTCAGGCAATAGATTGAAAAACGGAATAATATAAAGAAGAGAACCATATATAACTGCAAATTTTGCAACAGAACCTAAAACTATGGCAATGGCTTTTTTCTTCCTGAAAATATAAAACGCAAGTACAAGTACAAAGTTGCCCAGTGCAATAAAGGGAGCCAGCGGCAAGGGCAGGCTTGCACCTGTCAGTATAGCCCCAAAAGGTGATAGAACCGAAATTACCGCTCCGCCAAAGACTCCCACCAAAGTTACGGATATGACAAGACACGCATTGACCAAAGGACCTACTATAAAGTTACTGTTTGAACCGAGAGGGAAAGTTCTTCCAACGGCCTGGAAGACTATAGTCAGTGCCAAAAGCATCGCTGTTCTTGTTATAGATTTGATCTTGTTGTTATTCATTTATAATCCCTTTCTTTTTCTTATATTTTATAAAGTATTATTCCACCCAAAAACTACTTATAACATAAAACTTCTATTTTTACTAGATCAAAGATTAAAGTAAACAAAAAAACTTGCCCTCTCCAAAAAGTTAAAAATGTTAAATCTGGAACTATTAATGGATTAATACAGTCTAATGATTATTAGATAATATAGGAAAGAGGAGGAATGTTTGTATGAAAAACAAGCTGGCATTTATTGTCATTGCTATCAGTTTACTGTTAAGTGGGTGCGGTCAAAAAATAGAAAGTTCTAGTGAATTGAGCAGCAATGATATTAGTGAAAATGGAAGTCCCCAGGAAAATGTAGAAGACAGTAGTTCGTTTATTTTTGAAGGTTTTGAAACGTTAATGGATGATAGCGGTTCCGGGTTTAATATCGGAGGAGGTGTGTACGAACACGATGGAGATAATTTGCTTACAATAGATTCGACGGGTTTTATAATTTATAAATTGCCTAATAAAACACCTATAAAGAGAATACCTATTGAAGGTGAAGAAAGAGGCTTCGACATTTCAGGAGATATTATAGTGTGGTCATCATTAAAGAACCAAGCCAACCCGGAAATTTATATTTATAATTTAAAGACATCTGAACAGAAAAAGATAACGGATAACCCTTCAGGGCAATACTATCCAAAGATATGGAAAAATTATATTGTATGGCAGGACGATAGAAATGCGGCCGTTAAGACTTATCCCGGTCAGTGGAGCCTTTACCTGTACAATCTGGATACCGGGGAGGAAAAACTTCTTACCAAAACTTTGGCACCCCATGCAACTTATAATATTTGTGACAATAAAGTTGTGTGGGAAGACGAAAGAAACATGCATGGGGACGATTTATTGCGAAGCGGTGATAATCTTCCCGAGAACAATAAGGACATATATCTTTATGATATTAAAGCTGACAGGGAAACAGCGGTAGCTACCGGACCTTTTATGGAGTGCATGCCCGATATATACGGAAATTATATAGTATGGGAAGACAGAAACAATGGCACGCTGGCTGCGGACATAGTCCTGTATAACATTGCAAATAAAGAGAAAAAGTACATTACCAAGGATGATTATCACCAAGGCAATCCAAAGATTTTCGAAAATTTTGTCGTATGGATGGACGAGAGAAACGGAATTTCTACAAATGATATTTTTATAGACGGTAAGGCACCGAATTCGGACATATTTATTTATGATATAGAAAAAGGGACTGAACGTAATTTAACCGGAGAAGGACCTCAGATACTGCCTTCCATTTCCTCTAAATGGGTTGTATATGTATTATCAAGACAAATTGGTTCGAGAATTGAGGCTTTGGAGTATATAGAATAAAGTACATGGAGAGTCCCTCCCACTTAACTTCAGTGGGAGGGAAATCCCCGTTAAAGCCAAGGGTTCATCTTGTGCACAACAAGTTTATTTTCCCCGCTCTGACATAATAATGTTTATTTCATCTTCGTTAATGCCAACCATGGCCTCGCCTAGATCCTCAGACAACTCTGCTATAAGTTTTGCATCCTGATAATTTGAAACGGCTTTTACGATAGCTTTGGCTCTTTTTTCGGGATTTCCTGATTTAAATATTCCGGAACCGACAAATACGCCCTCAGCCCCTAGGTACATCATCAGGGCAGCATCGGCAGGGGTTGCAACACCACCGGCAGCAAAATTGGCAACGGGGAGCTTTCCGTTATCATGCACATATTTTATAAGTTCGTACGGAACCCCGAGGGTTTTTGCGGCTTCATAAAGCTCATCTTTAAGAAGGGATTTTATCTTTCGAATATCCCCATTGATTTTTCTCATGTGCCGAACAGCTTGAACAATATCTCCAGTGCCGGGCTCCCCCTTTGTTCTGATCATTGCAGCACCTTCATTAATCCTTCGAAGAGCCTCTCCCAAATCCTTTGCCCCGCATACAAAAGGTGCCTTGAACTTGGTTTTGTCAATGTGATAAACATCATCGGCAGGTGTCAAAACCTCGCTCTCGTCTATATAATCAATATTTATGGCTTCAAGTATTTGTGCCTCTACAAAATGTCCAATTCTTACCTTTGCCATAACGGGTATTGATACGGCTTTTTGTATTTCTTTAATCATTTTAGGATCGCTCATACGGGAGACTCCGCCTGCAGCTCTGATGTCAGCCGGTATCCGCTCTAAAGCCATGACGGCACGGGCACCAGCGGCTTGTGCTATTTTTGCCTGTTCGGGGGTTGTAACGTCCATGATTACACCGCCTTTTAGGCTTTCGGTTAATTCTTTTTTTGAAACATTATCTTTCATTTTGATATCATCCTTTCTATAACTAATATAGTAATTTGATAAAAATATATACAGTTCACTGTGTGCACTATGTAAACATGGTTTACAAATTAATATAGGAATATTATAATGCATATTGATATTATTTAAATAATCAATTTACGACATATTATTAATACCAGTTTGGGGGTTGCGATAAATTTGTTTACTTATAATCTCGATAACAGAGGGAAAACACCGTTGTATGTATACCTTTACAATTGTATTAAGGCGGATATTTTAAGCGGGAAGCTAAAACCTGATGAAAAGTTGCCTTCAAAACGAAGTCTTTCACAGCACCTGAAAGTTAGCGTAATAACAGTAGAAAATTCATATTCCCAGCTTCTTTTGGAAGGGTATATTTATTCTTTAGAGAGAAAAGGGTATTTTGTCAGTCGTTTACATGAAACATTGCACGAAACATTACCCAGGATAAATTTTTTACATACGAAGAAAATAAAAGAGACCTCCCAAACCCACAACGATGGATGTATTTTTAATTTTAAATCCAACAGCATAAGTTCAGGGCAATTTCCCTTTTCGATTTGGGCCAGGTTAATGCGAAAAACACTATCCGAACAGAAGCTGCACTTGTTAGAGCCGATGCAGTCTAAAGGTATAAAAGAACTTAGGGATGCTATTTCAGATTATTTATATCACTTCAGAGGGATGGCGGTATCTCCGGAACAGATTGTAATCGGTGCCGGGACAGAGTATTTATATGGCATATTGATTCAGCTCCTTGGAAGAAATAGGGTGTTTGCGGTAGAAGACCCCGGATATCAAAAAATTGCCCATGTCTATAGAAGCAATGATGTTAGATGTGAATTTATTGGAGTGGACAGAAGCGGGCTTTCTGTTTGGGAACTGAATTCCTCCAATGCGGACGTAGTTCATATAACACCTGCTCACCATTTTCCAACAGGGATAGTGATGCCGATTAAGAGGAGGCACGAATTGCTAAAATGGGCAAGCCAAAGGGAGGGAAGGTATATTATAGAGGATGATTATGACAGCGAGTTTCGTTTTACGGGAAGACCTATTCAGACTTTGCAGAGTATTGATAAAAACCAGAAAGTTATCTATATCAATACCTTTTCAAAAAGCATTGCCCCCGCCATTCGTATCGGCTATATGGTATTGCCCATGAATTTAATTGATGCTTACGCAGAAAAATTGAGCTTTTATTCTTGTACAGTTCCAAGCATTGAACAGTTTACTTTGGCTCAATTTATATCCGAGGGTTATTTCGAACGCCATATCAACCGGATGCGTAATTACTATAAGAAGCAGCGGGACTTGGTTATAAAGTCTATAAAAAACAGCTTGTCCGAAGATAAAATAACCATATTAGAGGAAGATGCCGGACTCCATTTTCTTGTAAACGTAAATACAGACATGAGTGATGAACAAATTATTAGGGCGGCAGAGAAAAGAGGAGTGAGAATATCATGCCTCTCGGAATACTATTATGATAAAAAGAGAAAAAAGGACGGTACCATAATTATTAACTATTCGGGAATTGAATATGACAAGGTTGAGGAAGCGGTAGAAAGCCTCATGGGGATATTCTAAAGCAGGGGATGGTTTAGTCTATAGGGCATAGACTTGCTATATGAGTCGATATTTTATAGACCGGGGAGATTTATTATGAAGGAATATAAACTTACTGAAAGGGAAGAAAAATTTGAGGGAATAATCCGGCAGAACGAGCCAACTCTTGTTTGAAGAAATAAAATGATTGAATATATTCGGATGAAGGACTAAAATATAGATTATAGCTAAAAATAATTCATAAAATAAACATGGGAGATAAAGGATTTGAAAGCAGTGGTTTAGAAAGCTATTTGCAATGTGCTAAACAAGAGGAGGAGCAATTTGAGAAAGTTATTACCCTATATGAAAAAGTACTTGGGCTATGCAGTTCTTAGCCCTATACTTATGATTTTAGAAGTCCTTGCGGATATTATTATTCCTTACCTGATGTCTTTAGTAGTGGATGTGGGTATTGAAAACCGGGATATTGATTACATTGTGAAGATTGGACTTGTTATGGTTGCGGTGGCGATTTTAGCCATAGTCTTTGGCGTTATAAGTGCCCATTGTGGAGCTAGAGCAGGATTTGGGTTTGCTTCGGAAATTAGGAAGGCAGCTTTTACAAAGATTCAGACTTTTTCCTTTGCAAATCTCGATCAATTTACAGTTTCATCGCTCATAACAAGGCTTACCAATGACTGTAACACAATAGGTCAAGTCACCATGATGAGTCTGCGTATGGCAATAAGAGCACCTTTTTTGATGTTGTTTGCTCTTATTATGTCGGCAACAATAAATGCATCTCTGGCAAGGGTGTTTGCTATTTCTATACCGGTTACAGTGTTCTTTATAGTGGTGGGTATTATTAAAGCAACTCCTTTATTTAAGGAAATGCAAACCCGTGTCGACCGAGTAAATGCAATTATTCAGGAGAACTTAACAGGCATAAGGGTTGTTAAGTCCTTTAACCGGCAGGATCACGAAGAAAAGAAATTTAAAGAAAGAAATGATGCATTCAGAGATACTGCACTTAAGGCCATTTCTCTTATTATACTTATTATGCCTTTATTAAATATCATAATTTATTCCACGATAATTGCGGTACTGTGGTTCGGAGGACAGCAGGTGGCTGCGGGAACTATGGGCGATGGGGAATTAATCTCTTTTATAACCTATATTACCCAAATCATGATTTCCCTTATGATGATGTCAATGTTCTTCATGCAGTTTATGCGTGGCACGGCATCCGTAAGCAGAATTTCGGAGATACTGAACACCGAGCCGGAAATAAAGGAAGCTCAAAATCCTGTGAGGGAACTAAAAGACGGCTCTGTCCGGTTCAATGATGTAAGCTTTCGCTATCCCGGAAGCCAAGAGAAAACCTTAAACAATATAAACTTTGAAATAAAATCCGGGGAGATCCTTGGGATAATCGGTTCCACTGGTTCATCCAAGTCTACGCTGGTGCAGCTGATTCCAAGACTCTATGATGTGACCGGGGGTTCTGTTGCCGTAGGCGGGATAGATGTCAGGGAGTATGATATTCAAGCTTTGCGGGATCAAGTGGCGTTTGTACTACAGAAGAACACATTGTTTTCCGGTACGCTGCGTGAGAATATGAAATGGGGCAATGAAAATGCCACTGATGAGCAGATTATCAGAGCACTTAAACAGGCACAGGCTTGGGAGTTTGTGTCAAAATACGATGATGGATTGGAGCACAGGGTGGAACAGGGGGGCGAAAATTTCTCCGGGGGGCAGAAGCAGAGGCTTACAATTGCAAGAGCCCTTATTAAGTCTCCGAAGATTATTATACTTGATGATTCCACAAGTGCCGTGGATGTGGCCACTGATGCTAAGATTCAGCATGCGTTTAAAGAGGAGCTGGGGGATATAACCAAAATAATAATTGCCCAGAGAATTTCATCTGTCCAGTATGCGGATAGAATTATTGTAATGAACGAGGGAAAAATAGAGTCCATTGGAAATCACAATACTTTATTGAAGGCATCCCCGAACTATAGGGAAATATATGAATCGCAGCACAGAGGGGTGGTGGGGCAATGAAAAATCAAAAAAAGCCTTTGCATTTAAGGCCAAAGGATCCAAAGAAAACATTGATAAGGATGTTTAGCTATTTTAGATATAATAAAATAATGTTTTTTGCCGGGATATTCTTTATCATACTGAGTTCAGCAGCACAGATAGGGGCTAACGGTATGCTGAGCCCAATAATTGATTCTTTTGTAAAAAACAGTGACAGAAGTGTTTTTATAAAATATGTTCTTATCATGGCGGTGATAGTAGGGGTCATTGCTATAGGGCAGTATTTAGGAAGCATGTTTATGGCAAAGTTGGCACAAAGCACCGTTCACAGGATTCGTGAAGATATGTTTTCCCATATGGAGAAGCTGCCTGTTTCGTACTTCGACAAGCATTCCCATGGTGACCTCATGTCCACATTTACAAATGATGTGGATATGCTCAATCAATCTTTAGAACAAAGTGTATCCCAGGTTATTATTTCCGTTGTATCGGTGGTGGGTAGCTTTGGGGTGATGCTGTACTTGAGTCCGATACTGACAGCGGTGGTAGTGATTATGCTCGTGGTGATGTTTGCTTCAATAAAATATGTAGGAAAAAAATCAGCGAAAAATTTTCGTGCCCAACAGGCGGCTCTTGCCGATATGAATAGTTATATTGAGGAGATGATGACGGGGCAGAAGGTGGTAAAGGTTTTCAATTATGAGGGTCGTGCCATAAAGACTTTTAACAAAAAGAACGAGGAACTTCGTAAGACAAGCACCGATGCATCTGCCTATGGCACTATGCTTATGCCCATTATGGGCAATTTGTCTTTTGTGATGTATGCCCTTGTTTCCATGTTTGGAGCATTTCTGGTCATGAAAGGCCGTATGAGTGTAGGAAATATTGCGTCGTTTTTGCAGTTCACAAGGACAATTTCAAGACCGATTACAATGGTTTCCAACCAAATGAACATGTTGTTGGCAGCATTGGCTGGAGCGGAAAGAATTTTCAATGTAATGGATGAAGAAGCAGAAATCAACGATGGTGACGTTAGCCTTGTAAGAGACCCTGAGGGTGGAAATAGCCTTTATTGGAAGGTGCCAAAGGAAAATGGCGAATATGAAAGAATTCCCCTTAGAGGGTTTATCACTTTTGAGAATGTGAATTTCGGTTATTTGCAGGGACAGAGGGTTCTAAACAATATCAACCTTTATGCTAAGCCAGGACAGAAGATTGCCTTTGTAGGTTCTACCGGTGCGGGCAAAACCACAATTACGAATTTAATAAACCGGTTTTATGAAATAAGTGAGGGCACAATACTCTACGACGGGATAGATATTAAACGAATAAAAAAATACGATTTAAGGAGCACTATGAGTATTGTCCTTCAGGATGTCCATCTGTTTGAGGGTACAATTGCGGATAACATAAGGTATGGAAAGCTTGATGCCACCGATGAGGAGGTAGTGGCGGCCGCTAAACTCGCCAATGCCCATTATTTTATCAAGCACTTACCCAAGGGATATGACACGATGCTCATTGCCGATGGACAGAATTTGTCCCAAGGAGAACGCCAGCTTTTGTCTATTGCACGGTCAGCAGTAGCCAATCCGATCATACTCATACTTGACGAGGCAACATCTTCTGTGGATACAAGGACAGAAAAGCTTATAGCCGAAGGAATGGATAAGCTTATGGAAGGAAGGACTACTTTCGTAATTGCCCACCGCCTCTCCACAGTACGGGATGCCAATGCCATTATGGTTCTTGAGCAGGGAGAGATTATTGAGCGGGGCGATCATGATGAATTAATGGAACAAAAGGGACGTTACTATGCATTAAACACCGAGAATTTGGGGGCAGTGGATTTGGATTGTTAATGGGAATTGTGTTCTGACAATGTTTGTAGAGAAAGTTGATGACATTCTTTCAAGTTCGCTGGTGTGTTGCTGATTGTGTTCTAACAATATTTGTAGAGGAAGGGGAACGGCGTTAAAAAGAACCGTTCTCTCTATTTAGTGGGATTTCATGAAGTGAAATGACCAAAAAGCGATGGGGGCTCGATGCCCCCGGAGCTTTTATTTGTTAAATAAATTAATATTTTCCGAAGTCATCATCTAGAGTTATTTTTGAAGCTGAAGGAGCAATATCGGTCTGTGACGATACCGGTAAAGGCTTTGAGTCTAAGCTTTTATTGTTATTCATAAAATCCCCAATCAACTTTTTTATATCGGATTCCAATACGTTATTAATATTGCTAGGATTTTCTGCTTTTTTGAGTTTGAAGAAACTCATGGCTTTTTTTAATAGCTCTGTCTGGCTGGAAAGCTCCTCACTTACGGCAGCACTTTCTTCCGAAGTGGCCGAATTGGTTTGTATAACTTGTGCAACCTGCTCTATAGCTTGGTTTATCTGGGATATTCCTGTGGACTGCTCGTTTGAGGCCAATGAAATTTCTCCAACAAGACCAGCGGCTTTTGTTATACCATCAACAATCTTGTTTAAAGCATCCGCTGTGTTGTGTGCAATTTTGACTCCTACTTCGGATTTTTTAATAGAACCTTCAATCAATTCGGTGGTTTCTCTGGCAGCATCTGCACTTCTTGCGGCAAGGTTCCTCACTTCTTCGGCGACAACAGCAAATCCTTTGCCATGCTGACCGGCTCTTGCGGCTTCTACAGCGGCATTGAGTGCAAGTATATTTGTCTGAAAGGCTATATCATCAATAACCTTTATTATCTTTGATATATTTTGCGAAGAATTACTAATTTCAGTCATTGCATTGACCATATTTTGCATATGTTTGTTACCTTCCAGAGCATTTTCCTTTGAAGCTAAGGCTAATTCATTGGCTTCATTTGCATTTTCAGCGTTCTGTTTGGTTTGTGTGGATATTTCATTTATTGAGGAGGTTATCTCTTCTATGGAACTAGCCTGTTCAGTTGAACTCTGAGCCAGTACTTGACTTGACATTGATACCTGCTTGGCTGCAACAGCCACCTGTTCAACTGCTAAGTTAACGTTTGACATGATTTTATTGCTGGATTCTATCATTTCATTAAGTTTTTTGCCAAGAACATCCTTGTCAGACTTGATTTCGATCGGCACGGTGAGGTCGCCTTCGGCTATTCTTTCTACAACAAAAGCCTGATTTTTAATATTATCTATCATATTTTTAAAGGATCTCATCAAAGAACCTATTTCGTCTTTTGCTTTGGCCTCAAGATTAACGTCAATGTCTCCGACTGCAAGCTTTTCGGCAACAATGGTCATTTCCTTTATCGGCCGGCTTATTATTCTTGATAAAAACAGTCCAAGACCTATTGCTAAAGCTATCCCGGCAAGGTTTATAACAATCATTGTTGTTTGTGCGGTGGCAGCTTTTTTGTTGTTTTCTTCTGAGGCAGCTTCAGCATCACTTATCTTTGTGTTAAACAAATTTTCGAAAGATGTCTGGATTATATTGTTAATTTCACCCTCTTCGGAACCAATAGAGAGTTGTAACTGTTGTAAATCTCCCGCTTTTCCGAACTCGCTGACTTTCTGCATATAAGGATAAAAATTGTTTATTATAGCACTGTGCAAGGCATCGTATTCCTGCTGAATAATGTCGTCATTGATGCTGTTTTTGAATGTCTCCAAGTCATTAATTAACGCCGAATAGAGCTGATTGATTTCAGAAACTGTTTCATTATTTTTACTTGTATCGGTTCTGCCCAATGTACGTAAATTTATTCTGATTTTTTCGTATTTCTCTATTACAGATGCCAATTGTCTCATCGGAATCATGTCTTGAGTATACATATTGTTGCGGGCATCATTCATAGACTTTAACTGTACAACTCCGACAATACAGACAAGACCTGAAATTTCAGCTATAATCACAAACACAATTACTAATTTGACAGAAATCTTCAAATTATTGAACCATTGCATATTGCTTACTCCTCCTTAAATTTTATCGTTTATTAGGTCGAAAAGTGCTGAGCTTGGTGTGAATAATAGGGAATAAATATGCTATATAATATATATTCGACAGAAAACGACACAATCCTTTAAAAATTACCATTACCATGTGGAATATTATGCCAACTTATACGGAATTAAGGGGGAGTATATTGTTCCTCACATTTATTTAATGCACTTAGGTTAAGTAGATTGTACTTACTGGCACAGGATTTAATAACATGATTAGCAATAATTATAGCGTTAAAAACCTTTAATTAATATAGGAAATAATTAATATGGGAGAGGTCGAATAAAGTGAAGAGAAATGAAACAACAATTAGTACCATTTTATTTGTTGCGATAGATGGTATTATTACTTTTCTCACGGAAATAATCAATATGGATATTTTGATGCTAATGATAAAAAGGCAGGCTTTGGATAAAACAGGGGACGGTTTTATATTCTGAGAGAACCGTCCCTATTCTAATTATTATCAATACTGTCAAGTATCTTGTCCCATTCATACTGTGCGGAGTCGGCAAGATGTTTTGGGGAAGTGTAATGTCCTAGAATGATTCCATACTGTACATAGGAAGAAAACCTTGCCAGTTTTACATTGGAGTGTACAGGCATAATGTGTTCCCATGCACTGGAGGGGTTTTGCATATAAGGGGCCAGGGATTTGATAAATTCGTTGTCCACTTCAATATCAGCTACTGGAATTACCTGAGCTTCTTCAACAAATTTTTTATAGTTCTGCGGTTCACACAAAAACTCCAGCCATTTTAAAGCAGCTTCCCGGTTGGGAGATTTATCATTAACACTTAACATCATATCATATTTACACGATATCTGGACTGGGTCAGTGCCCTTTGTATATCCAGGCAGAGTAAAGCAACCGAGTTCTATCGACGGATTCTTATCCATAATGGAAAATGCCTGCCAAGAGCCATCGGCCAGCATTGCAGCTTCGCCGTTGGCAAATCTCTCTGGTATACTTGCATACTCTATTTTGTTAAAGTTCATGGGCAAATAAGTTGCAAAATCAAATGCCATCTCCCAGATTTTAAGAGATTTTTCATCGTTAAATTTTCTCTCTCTCGTCCAGAGATCTTTTGCAAAAGAGGTCAAATCGGTTTCGTTTGCCGCCACAAAAGCATTGGAAATCATAAGCAGAGGCCAGCTGTCTTTTCCTCCGACAATTAGAGGTTTAATTTTCCTCTCTCTCATGATTTTGCATATATTAACAAATTCATCCCATGTTTCCGGTACCTCCAACCCGTTTTTTCTGAATATAGTTTTGTTATAAAAGACGATGTTTAGTGCAGATAAGGCAAAGGGAACGGCATAAACCCTGCCTTCAAGCATGGAGGATTCCTCCAAAGCAGTTTGTTTCCAATTTTTAAGATAAGGAATATCGGTTAAATCAGCATAATAACCCATTTCTATTTCCTGTTGAAATTGAGGTTTAATAGCATCCTTAGCCCAATCAGTCTGTAGTGGATTTGTTTGAAAATTTATCACAACATCAACATCACTTGTCGACAACTTTTGAGCCTTTACTTGGTCATACATTGAATTTTCAACCATCAACAATTCAATATTGATATCAGGGTTTTGGCTGGTAAATTCATTACTTAAACTACTAAATATGTCATTATATCCATGTATCATAAACCTTACCGTTACCGCATCGTTGACTTTGTCAGGCTTCTTAACTTGGCTTGGTGTCGGTTCCGGTTCTTCCCCTCCTGCACTACTGCAGGCAGTAGAGAAAACAAGTACTGAAAAAATCAACAATAATAGGGTTGTCTTATAAAATGGTATGATTTTTTTAAAACTCATAAATATCCTCCTTATGGGAAAAAGCTTCCTCTCACATGCCTCACGGAATTTATTCCTCAATCGTAATAGCATATCATGTAATTATTATCGGCTTTTAATAGCTTTGTTTTTATAGTAAATTAATGTTGGATAAGTTTATTAATGCTTGAATAAGCTTATTACCCGGAATATATTACACAAAAGAAGATGCATATAAACTTATTATTTTATTTATACAAAATACCGATATAAAACAATGTAGCGGCATCATTTTATTATTTAAATGTTTCAGGGATATATTTTTCACAACTATAATTTTTATTTTATCAATATTTTTGAGGTGAGATAATATTGGATATAAAAAAATATATATCGGAACAGATGAATAGAATTACTAAAATCATCTTTCCTCTCAAAGGGAAATTCGACAGGATCTGGACTGATTTTTTCGAGGTCAATTTCAGAAGAATAAAAATCAACACGAGATTGATTGTTGCGTTTATTGTAGTATCAGTTTTTCCTATAGTGATGCTGGGAGGAATGAGCTTCAGGAAGTCAAGCTCTGCCATAGAGTCAAAAATAGAAACATACTCGGTTCAGGTAGTTGATCAGGTAAGCCAGAATATTTCTTTACAGATGAAAAAATATGGGTCTATGTGTAATGAATTGACAACCTACAGTGATGCTGTTAATGGAGTCAGAGATTACCTAAAAACATTTTCAAACTTTGAAAGATCAGCAATTTTAGCAGAAAGGATAGCACCTTCATTTATTACTAAGTTTAGTGACAACACCCACACTATATCGATATTTATGAAAGTTCAGGATAGAGATGGACTCATAAAGATACTCAACACAGACAATCATGGTAGTCTTGTAACCCTTGAAGACAGTATTGCTTATGACCAATTAGTCTTGGAGTCCTCATCAACGGAGGTTTGGCTAAGTAAAAAGCTTGCTAACGGAAGGGATTCAATTATATATGTAAAGCACTCTGTTCCCTATACTATTATTAATAACAAGCCAAACTATCTGGGGTTTAAATTGTTGTTGTATACGGTTTATGATCAGAGTTTTTTATCCTCCATATATGAGAATGTGGATTTAGGAAAAAATGTGGATATCTTTGTTATGGACTCAAAAGGCATGGTAATTTCAAGCAAAGACATTGCCCAAATACCTCCTAACAGCTTTTACAAGGATGAATCCTTAATAAAAGATCTTATGAACACAAAAGATAAAAGGGACAGTTCCTTTGTCGTATATATTGATAATAGCAAGTACCTTGTAACCTTTTCAGCTATCAAAGACACAGATTGGTTTGTCGTGAGCACAATACCATACACATATCTTCAGAAAGAATCCCGAAGTATATTATGGAGTATTCTTGGAATTGCCCTTATAATACTTAGCATTGCACTGATTCTATCCTTCTTTATAACCCGGAGCATATCCATGCCCCTTAAAAAAATGCTGGTGCTTATGGATGAAGCAAGTATGGGAAACCTTTATGTAAATATTGAAGACAGGTACAATGACGAAATTGCCGTAGTACTGCAAAAGTTTAATAGCATGGTTGGAAACATAAGGAGTCTTATCTTAAAGGTTCGTGAGAGTTCGGATTCTGTCGTGCTGGATGCTGAAGGGCTTGCATCCTTATCCAAGGCATCTCAGACTGTATCAAGCCAGACAGCTATAGCCGTTCAACAGATATCTAAAAGTACATCGGAACAGGTAAACAATACCACATTATGTGTTGAACATGTTACCAGCCTTTCGGAAGATATAAGCCAGGTTGTGGATAATATTACTCAAACCTCCGATATTATTATAAATACAAAAAAGTATAGCGATAATACCTTAGATTCCATAAGATCCCTTAATATAAAAGCTCGTGAAACTCATACCGTATCAGAAAACATAACAAAAACCATAAACTCTCTCAATACTGAAATGAAGGAAATCAAAAAGATCATCAAGTTAATCGTGGAAATTGCTGAACAAACAAAACTTCTGTCTCTTAACGCTTCCATTGAAGCAGCCAGGGCAGGCGAATTCGGAAAAGGTTTTGCCGTGGTAGCAAAAAACATTAAGATGCTTGCAGACAAATCCAAAAATTCTTTAGCCGATATAAGCAATATAATAAACAAAATTCAGAAAAAGACTGAAGATACAGTACTTTTAGCTGCTGATGCAGACAATATAATCAATATTCAGCTAGGAGCGGTAGCTGAGGTAGATAAGAGCTTTAGGACGATTTACAATGCAATGGAAGAAATAATAGACAAAATGAACAACTCTCAGAAATCCTTGAGTAAAGCCCTTGTATCAAAAGAAAACACGCTTAAGTCCATAGATAATATTCATGTGCTGTCTTCGGATACTGCAACAGCTACAAAGGATGTGAGCATATCTGTCTATGAACAGGAAGCAGGTGCCCAACAATTAACGGCTCTCGCTTTAAAACTCAATGACATGGCTCAAAATCTCAACCAAGTGGTGGAGATTTTCAAGATTTCTTAGAAGAATGGTTATTATTAAGATATTTTTATAAAAAGCCGTTAGAAGCAGAAATGGTTATAATATTGATACATAAAAACGGAGCAGCTATAATGGATATGAAGAAAGCAGAGTTTATCAATGTGAATTATGTTCTGACAATGTATGCGGAGGATAGGGAAACGGCAGTTGAAAAGTTAAAAGTTTTACAGGGGTGTTAATAACGATAGATTTATAGGTTGGAGAACAAAGAACCGTCCCCTGTTTGATGACCGTCCCCTGATTGAGGATAAATGAGGATTGAAGGAGAACTTGTAGAAGCAAAGTTTATTAATAGATTGAACCGGTTTGAAGCTGTTGTGGAAGTCGAGGGGATACAGGAACTGGCTCATGTTCCGAATACCGGCCGGTTAAAGGAGCTACTGACAGAAGGTGCAACTGTGCTTTTGAGGAAATATGACAGAACAGACCGTAAAACCCGTTTCGGACTTATAATAGTAAGAAAAAACGGGATATGGGTATCTATAGATTCTGCCAATGCACCCAACAGGATAATGTTTGAAGCTCTCAAGCAGGGAAAGCTTCAACAGTTTCGTGACTATAGCCAAATATGCCGGGAAGTAACTGTGTTAAACAGCCGTTTTGACTTTGGGCTGTTTTCGGAAGACAAAGAATATTATATTGAAGTTAAAGGCGTAACCCTTGTAGAGAACAGACAGGGCTTTTTCCCCGACGCTCCTACAAAAAGGGGTGTCAGGCACCTTGAGGAATTGACACAGCTAAGATTGAGCGGGAAGGGAGCAGGGGTTGTTTTTATTGTACAGAGAGAAGATGCAGAGGTTGTAAGACCTAACGACAGAACGGACGTGGATTTCGGCAATGCGTTAAGGGAAGCTGGAAAGGCCGGTGTGGATCTTATGGCTTATGTTTGCAGGGTGGATGTAGATCAAAGGAGCATGGATATTGTACGTGAAATACCTGTTGTTTTGGAAAGTAGTCAAAGTTAGGCATTTTTGACCATACTTCCTTTTATGTCCAGTATAGGCTTAGTTGCAACGGATTTACATCTTAAGTATGCAACTAGCCTTCTTATTCTTGAATGAGTCTTTTCATCAGTCTTAATTAATCCTTAATCGGTAAATTGATAATCTTTATTTCTGTTTTCATTTTAATTATGCCACATAAAGACATGCAGGACAGTGAAGTTTTTCTATAAAAGCATATTTTTTACGAATTTGAAGAAATATTAAGAAATAGTAAAATACAATAACAAAATACAAGAAAAAAGTATATATACTTTTTTAACAGGCTTAATTGCTCATTTACAACATTTTTATGTTATGACAACATGTAAATACGTGTAAGTTATTACTTGAATTATCGTTACATATTTTTCAAGATTTAGTTATTAAGCAGACGAGGGTTATAATGCACAAAATTAGTAAAATTATTAGCAAAATCAGAATCAAAATGGGGGTTCGGGGGGTTAATTGAAAGCCCATATTATAATTCATTTACCTCGGAGTACGGTAACCCGAAACATTATTTCCATTAATGGATAAACTTAGTTACGGGAGGGTTTAGCGTGAAAAGAAAAACTATTATTATTACCTTTTGTACTTTAACTGCAGTGTTGATACTTTCTATATCTCTATTGGTTGTAAGGGCAGCAAAAGAAAAATACCCTGAAATTCAGAGACCGGAAGGCATTCCTGACACAGTAAAGTGGAACCCTGATCTGGGCGAGTACTACAATTCTGACAGTTTCGAATGGAATTCAGAAATTTGGGGGTATCGGCCAAAGGAAACGAATAAAAGTATTGGGATTCCCGACTCACATATGCTAGGAACATATTTGTCTGAAGATGAGTATATTGAAGCTAATTCAGGGACAACGGATGAAGTAGACAAAGCTGTTATTAAATATTACAAAAAAAGCAGAGAAATAGTATATCCTGCTGTTTCATACAACTATGAGTGTGCCAAGCAAAGCTTGGCAGTTTCAGTTGGTGAAAATCTAACACAGGAAAAGGCTAGCCACCACCCTGTTACTGTAGACCTACGGCCATACTG
>JGI24709J26583_10001968_pt1 | contig 17206 bp, 15 predicted proteins | sample BioPla2DNA1_FD_26583 | JGI IMG/M metagenome (IMG submission 26583) | reverse complement strand
ATTGAGCCATTTGGTGGAGCGGCTACCTGTCTAGGAGGAGCAATTCGTGATCCCTTATCTGGTAGAGGCTATGTATACCAGGCAATGAGAGTTACAGGTGCGGCAGATCCAACCGTTCCTATAAAAGACACCATAGAAGGTAAGCTGCCTCAGCGTAAAATATGTACAGGTGCAGCAGAAGGCTATAGCTCCTACGGTAATCAGATTGGACTGGCAACTGGATTAGTAGATGAGGTATATCATCCAGGCTATGTTGCCAAGCGAATGGAAATCGGTGCAGTGATGGGAGCTGCCCCAAGGAAGAATGTAATTAGAGAAAACTCTGATCCAGGGGATGTAATTATCCTTATGGGAGGAAGAACGGGTAGAGATGGCCTTGGTGGTGCAACAGGATCCTCTAAGAGTCATACTACAGAATCCATAACTGTCAGTGGTGCAGAGGTTCAGAAGGGTAATGCTCCAACTGAGAGAAAGCTTCAGAGATTATTCCGTAGACCAGAGGTTAGTATATTAATTAAGAAATGTAATGATTTTGGAGCTGGCGGTGTATCAGTGGCAATCGGTGAATTAGCCGATGGACTTGTTATTGATTTAGATAAAGTACCTAAAAAATACGCTGGACTGGATGGAACTGAGCTTGCTATATCAGAATCCCAGGAAAGAATGGCAGTTGTAGTTGATCCGAAAAATGTAGATATAATGTTGGAATATGCAGACCAAGAGAATCTTGAAGCTATAGTTGTAGCTGAAGTTACTAAAACCCCAAGGCTTATTATGAACTGGAGAGGACAGGAGATTGTTAATATCTCCAGAGAGTTCCTTGATACCAACGGTGCCCATCAGGAGGCATCTGCCTTTGTTAGTATGCCTTCCCAAAATGACAATTATCTAAAGGCAGGTGCCATTTGCTTAGGGGCTGATAGAGAGCAAAAGAGTGGTTTGAAAGAGAAGTGGTTACAGACTTTATCACATCTTAATGTATGCTCCAAAAAAGGCTTGGTTGAGATGTTCGATAGTACTATAGGAGTAGGAACAGTTACTATGCCTTACGGAGGAAAGTATCAGCTATCCCCTATGCAAACTATGGTCGCTAAGCTCCCTGTACTAAAAGGGGAAAGCGATACAGTGACTATGATGAGTTATGGCTTTGATCCTTATCTATCTACCTGGTCACCATTTCATGGTTCTGCATACGCAGTTGTATCTTCTGTAGCAAAGATTGTGGCTGCAGGTGGAGACCCAACTAAGATACGTTTTACATTTCAAGAGTATTTTCGAAGACTTGAAAATGATCCTAAGCGCTGGGGTGAGCCAGTAGCAGCATTACTTGGTGCTTATGATGCTCAGGTTAGATTAGGCCTTCCTTCTATCGGTGGTAAGGATAGTATGTCTGGAAGCTTTAATGATATTGATGTTCCTCCAACCTTAGTTTCATTTGCAGTTGATGTGGCTAAGACAGGAGATGTAATTAGCTCTGAGCTTAAAAGACCTGGGAGTGTATTGGTAGAATTTGGTGTTAAGAAAGATGAATATGATCTTCCTGTATACGAAAAGGTTATGGAGGCTTATAGCAAAATCAATCAACTTATGAACAAGGGCATAGTTGTGTCTGCCTATGCTGTTGGATTTGGAGGCTTAGCTGAGGCAATTAGTAAGATGGCATTTGGTAATAAGCTCGGTCTTGCCATTGATAATAATATTTCCTCTCATGATTTATTCCTTCCAAGCTATGGTTCTATATTGGTGGAGATGGAAGAGAAAAATCTTAATAATGACCTGTTAAAAGATCTGAATTATAGATTGATTGGTAAAATCACTGAGGAAGAAGCTTTTGTATATAAGAACATTAGCATTACTATAGATGAGGCTATAAAGGCTTGGACTAATACATTAGAGAAGGTATATCCAACTAAGACTTCCCAGGTAGCTGCTTCCCATGAACTTAAGACAAAATTACATGATGAAAGTAAGGTTTATATTGCTAAGAATAAGGTGGCTAAGCCAAAGGTATTCATTCCAGTATTCCCAGGAACCAACTGCGAATATGATTCTATGAAAGCATTTGAATTAGCTGGGGCAGAAGTGGAAACGGTGGTATTTAGAAACCTAACTGAGGAAGATATCCGTGAATCTGTTAATGCTTTTGAGAAAGCAATTAAGCAATCTCAGATACTAATGTTTCCTGGTGGTTTTTCAGCTGGTGATGAACCTGATGGTTCAGGTAAGTTCATTGCAACAGCATTTAGAAATACTAGGATTACCGAGGCAGTTAATGATCTTCTAGCTAATAGAGATGGGCTTATACTTGGAATATGTAATGGCTTTCAAGCTCTGATCAAGCTGGGACTTGTACCTTATGGTGAGATTAGAACCCTTAAGGAGGATTCCCCAACCTTAACCACTAATCATATTGGTCGTCATATTTCTAAGTACGTTCATACTAAAGTTGTATCCAATAAATCTCCTTGGTTAAGACTTGCAGAGCTTGGAGGGGTATATACAATTCCTGCTTCCCATGGAGAAGGCCGTTTTGTGGCAAGTGACGAATGTATTAAGAAGCTTGTAGAGAATGGTCAGGTGGCAACTAGGTATGTTGACTTAGATGGAAATCCTACTATGGATGAGGACTATAATCCTAATGGTTCCTACTATGCAATTGAGGGAATTACTAGCCCTGACGGTAGAATTCTTGGTAAGATGGCCCACTCAGAACGTATAGGAGATTCTGTGGGGATTAATATATTAGGAAAGCAGGATCAACAGATATTTGCATCGGGAGTATCTTATTTTAAATAAACTATTCTTTTATCCTATTAAATATATATTGTACAAACAAGATAATCACATAGTTTCTTACTATGTGATTATTTTGTGAAATATAGGAAACTAATTGATTTGGGTACAAGTTTTTGATAATATATTATAGGTGATGAACAGCTGTAAGAATCATCTAATTATAGTAATAAAGGAGACATTAGGAGAACATGAAAAGAATTATAACAATTTTAGCAATACTAGTAGGAACCATATTTATTTTTACTGGATGCGGTAAGAAGGAAGAACCTATAGCTGGAAATGAATACTTATCTGGGAAACATAATATTGAGATAGAGATTGAGGATTATGGAACAATCAAAGCGAGCTTAGACGCAGATAATGCTCCAATAACCGTAACAAACTTTGTGAAGCTGGTGGAAGAGGGCTTTTATGATGGACTAACCTTTCATAGAATAATCACTGACTTTATGATACAAGGAGGAGATCCAGAAGGGAATGGTACTGGTGGATCCGATGAAACTATTATTGGGGAGTTTAAGTCCAATGGTATAGATAATTCCCAGTCTCATACAAGAGGTGCTTTATCAATGGCCAGATCTCTTGATAAAGATAGTGCCAGCTCCCAATTCTTTATTGTTCATCAGGATAGTACATTTCTTGATGGGGAATATGCCACCTTTGGTTATGTGACTGAGGGAATAGAGATTGTTGATCAGATATGTGAGGATACACCGGTATTAGATAACAATGGAACCGTTGATCCAGCTAATCAGCCAGTTATTACATCTATCAAAGTAGTAAAATAAAATCATCTTAAATTCAAAAGTGCCTGCTATTTTTGTAGCAGGCGCTTTTTATATAAGAGGAAAGTTCATCCTGTTATATAAATAAGGCTCTGCTGTGGATGTGCACTCTAACGTAATGATTAATGTCGGCTATACCCACCGTGCTCGACACGAGAGTTTCCCAAGGGAAACTCTATCTTATATGGATATCATAATATGGGATATATATTAAGTGGCTAATTGTATGGCAACTTGAGAAAATATGTGAAATTTATGTGAAATTAGCACTCGGTGGTTGACAGTGCTAATTTTGTGTGTTATATTACATGTAGAACAAATAAAACAAACAAAACAAATAAGATTAAATGTCTTACAGTGAATTTATTAAGGAGGAATGTATTATGTTATTACCAAGTATTTTTGAGAACAATTTTGTAGATAGCTTTTTCGATGATATGTTTAACTTTAACACACCACTAAGACTAAGAAGAAGAGATGCTAGGTTAATTAACACAGATATTAAAGATCTTGGAGATAAGTATCTGTTGGATATGGAGCTTCCTGGTTATGACAAGAATGACATTCGTGTAGAGCTAAGAAATGGTTACTTATCTGTAGAGGCATCTAAGGATGAAATTAGAGATGAGAAAAATGATGATGGTAAGTATGTCCGTAGAGAACGTTACTATGGAAAATCCTGCAGAAGCTTCTATGTTGGAGATTACTTAAAGGATGAAGATATTAAGGCTTCATTTGACAATGGGGTATTAAAGCTTGAGTTTCCTAAAGAGAATAAAACTGCTCAGGTAGAAGAAAAACGTTATATCCCTATTGAATAAAATCAGTGGATTAACTATAACTAATAAACCAACTATAGCCTATCTAGGCTAGCTGTTAAAGCAGGAAGAGTGAAACCTTCCTGCTTTTTCTATCGTCTAATGGAGAGTACCATATATATCTTTGAAAAGAGTTTGACATCAAATAAAATGTGTATAATATAACTAAGTAAAAAATGACCCTAAGGAAATAGTGTGAAAGCCCAAAATAGGTGCAAAAAGTAGGACAGAAATGAGGAGAAATATGAAAAAAACATATATAATTATAAGTATAATAGTAACTTTATTAATGTTAACAGGATGTCAGAAGGCTAATTCTGAGCAGGACCCTTCACCTACACTGGAACCAACCCCATCTGCTGTTCCTGTAGTTACTGCTTCACCATCAGATGATACTAGTGAAGAACCAGAGGATGTTAATAAGGACCATAATAACAGATACACTATAGAGGATTATTACATTATAGAGCCGGATACAGAGTATGTCTATGAAGGTAGTGGGATGGAATATGCCTCATATAATATTTTTCTAGACTATTATGATGAAGATACTAAGAGATATCAGACGCGAACAGACAATGGTGGAACTGTAAGTGGAAAGGTTATGGAAATAAAGGATGGTAAATTATTATTATTACATTCTGAAGGGGAATTTTATTACAGAGATAATCTGCTAAATATCAATCTTGGTAATACTTCTGAAATATTGTTGATGGAGCCTTTGGTTAAGGGTACTGAATGGACTCTAGCTGACAAGAGTAAGAGATATATCTCAGAGGTAGATGTTAAGATTGAAACAGAGCTTGGAAGCTATGAGGCTTTGGAAGTAACGACTAAGTATGAGGATTCTATTACTAAGGATTACTATGCCCCTGGAGTAGGATTTGTTAAGTCAATATTCACCACCGAGGACAATTACCAGGTTACCTCAACTCTAAAAGAAATGAATAAAACTCCATTAGTACAGGAGATTAGCTTGTTTTATCCGAATCAGGATGGAAAAATATATGTCTACAATGAGCCTATTACCTTCCACACTAACGATATTACTAGACTTGTGTTGGAGAAAACCATCAAGGATAGGGTTATAAAAAATGAAGAGCTTCCTCTCATGGGTATAAATACAAAAATAAAATCAATGTACCTTGGGAAGGACATGATTGTATATATAGACTTTTCAAAGGAATTTATAGATGAAATGAATGCTGGGGCGGCTTATGAAAGCCTGATTCTGCAAAGTATAACAAATACACTGGGTAATTATTATGGTGCTGATGAGGTATATATTATGGTTGAAGGAAAGCCTTATGAATCTGGGCATATCCTTTTAAAGAAAGGTGAAACCTTAAAGGTCAATATGGATTTAGTTGTTGAATAATATATTTTACCGTCTCCTTTTGTTGACAAGCTTTTCAATATAAATATATAATGAAAGAGAAGCAGTAAATAAAATGTGAAACATATAGCTATTAAACTTACAATAGCTATATGTTTCACATTTATTTGATATGATCTTATAGAAAAGGAGAGAAGGGCATGTATACAGCAAAAGATTTTTGAACATTCATGCTTTAAGATTAATGTACCCATGAATTATTATACATCATTTGATAAATAGTAATTAGATGGGAGGTTTTTGAGCAAATATTACTTATATAATGGAAGGAGTAATAGGGTGGATAATCCAGTTGACAAAAGAGGGAGACTTGATGAAGAAAACTTTACATATAGGATTACGAAGGATAAGAAGGTTTTTATTTCATGGCATGGAAAACAAGTTATTACCTTGAGTGGGACTAAAGCTGAAGATTTTATTATAGATATTAAGGATGCTGATAGCAAAGAGGCTCAACTAATAATGGCAAAAGTGACAGGCAACTTTAAGCATGGAAATGAAAAAATGTTCAAGCGTAGAAAATAAGTATAATGGGAGCAGACAAATTCCGATTTGTCGAGACGAATGTAGTGAGTGTGCTTGCATCACAAAGTTTGCAGGCTAGTGTGAACTTCGTTCACAGGGAGAAAGGAATAGATGTTGATGAAAACGATAGATTATATTATTGAAGCCATAGATAGACTAGTTAATATACCAAGCCCTTCAGGCTTTACTAAAGACGTGATGGATTATGTTAAGTCAGAGGCTGAGGGTTTTGGATATAGTTGTGAAATGAGCCGCAAGGGTGGACTTATAATAAGTGTTCCTGGAAACAGTGATAGAACGATTGGCCTATCAGCCCATGTAGATACATTAGGGGCTATGGTAAGGTCCATTAGCAGCGAGGGTATGATTAAATTCACCTTAGTTGGGGGCTACACTATGAACAGTATAGAGGGAAGCTACTGTAAGATACATACTCGAGAAGGAAAGTCCTATACAGGAACAATTCTTTCTAATAGCCCTTCAGTACATAGCTTTGACAATGCTAGGACTCTAGAGCGAACAGATAGAAACATGGAAATAAGACTTGATGAAATTGTCAAGAATAAAAAGGATGTAGAAAAGCTTGGTATTAATAGTGGAGACTATATTAGCTTTGATCCTAATTTTCAATACACAGAAAAAGGATTTATCAAATCAAGACATCTAGATGATAAAGCTTCAGTAGGGGTGTTATTGGGATTACTTAAGGAAATGTCAGAGAAGAACCAGAAACCTAATAACAATATTAAAATTGTTATAAGCAATTATGAAGAAGTAGGATTTGGTGCTAGTTGGTTACCAGAAGATATAGAAGAGTTTATTGCAGTTGATATGGGAGTGATCGGTGATGATCTTAATGGTTCAGAGTATACTGTATCAATATGTGCAAAGGATTCAAGTGGACCATATGATTATGAATTAACAAACCACCTAATAAGTCTTGCTAAAGAGAATAAGATAGATTATGTAGTTGATATATTCCCTCACTATGGTTCAGATGTGTCAGCGGCACTAGCAGGAGGTAACAATATCCGAGGTGCATTATTAGGTCAAGGTATCCACGCATCCCATGGAATGGAGCGAACTCATAAAAAGGGTCTAGAGAATACCTTTAAATTAGTTAAAGCTTATGTAGGTGTGTAAGTTAGATTAATAATGAGCAAACTCATTTTATTGAGATTATTATATTACTAGATGAATTATCAAGCTAAATCATTATGACGAATAAAAGAGAGAAAGACAAGAACATTATGTTCTTGTCTTTCTCTCTTTTTTGTTAATTGAATTTAAGTTAGTAATTATCTAGTAGTGATTTGTATTGTCTAATATAATCTTAGTTAGTGAAAAGCTGTGACCAGTAGATTGTACCATTACTTGAGTGTACACCAATACCGATTTTGTTGAAATTACCGTTTAAGATATTAGCTCTATGGCCAGGGGAGTTCATCCAACCATTAACTACTTCTTCAGGTGATCTTTGTCCATAAGCAAGGTTTTCTCCAGAAGTTCTGTAGGAGATACCATACTCAGCCAATACTGTTGAGAACTTAGTTCCATTAGGTCTTGTATGGGAGAAAGAAGTCTCAATCTCTACGGCTCTTTTTTGAGCTGCAGCTGATAAAGTTGTGTCCATTGTTAACTTGGATAGTCCTGCTTTACTTCTTTCTACATTAACTAATTGAAGAACTTGATTGGCAAAACTACTGTTATTCTTTGAGCCTTCATTATTAGATGGTGCAGGAGTAGGTTTAGAAGGTTGCTCAACTGGTTTTTCCTGAACTGGTTTTTCTTGAACTGGATTAGAAGGTTTGCTTGTTTCTTTGCTTCCATTATTATTGGAAGGAAGCTCTACCTTGTATCCACTTTCTTTAAATTTTGCAATAATGTCTTCAATAGAACCTAGTTCGGAAGGATTGATATTACCATAAGCAATTACTTTACCATTAAGTGTGTAGCAATCTCTATTACTATCGTATTTTATATTATTAATGTTATCTTTATTTAGTTTTGTTTTACCATCAGTAATATTACTTGCTGGTTTAATGTATTCTTTTTCAGGAGTTTCTGCATTAGTTTTTTGGCTCTTAGTAGCTTTTGGAGCTGTTTTAGCTTTTGCCTTCTTCTTTGTAGGAGCTTTAGTAGGAGCTGAAGGGGTTTCTACCTCTGCATCAGCAGTTTCATCCTCTTTTGCTGTAGCTGTCACATCTGTAGTGTCTGCAGTATTTGCATCTTCTTCTATAGTAAGTTCTGTATCATTATCTTCTAGGGTATCTGCTTGCTCAAGATTTTCTGTACTAAGCTTATTTGATAAATCTTCCTTTATATTGAGAGCCTCATTGTTGGCTCCTAGTGTACCAAATAAGGATAATAATAGTGTACAAGCTGAAGTAATTAATAGTTTTTTCATATTGTTGACCTCCTTAGATTGTGTCTGTCGAGTACGTTCATAGAATAACATGGAGAATTAATAGCTTCAACAACTAGTTATTGGGCGTATTTCCTTGACTTAGCAAAGATTTACCATTTTAAACTAATAAATATTACAAAATAAGACAATAAATATAGCTAATAAATCCAATAATTCATCTTGATTAAAATCTTGCAAACTACGGATTTTACTGGCTTTAAACAGGTTTTTAGGGCTGAATTATATAAAGGGGTCCTGTAAAAAGAGCCATCAATTAAGTCCTGTTTTTGGAGCCTTAAAATGTTGCAAAAGTTTTAAAGAATTATTACAAAATTATTAAATGCAACAGGTTTGAAACCTAATATAAGGAAAATTAGGAGGGAATCATCCTTAGAAATAAAGAGTTTTAGAACTGTTTTGGAAAATATTATATTATTTTAAAAAATATATTGACCTATGAATATTGAGATGTTATAGTGTATATAGTTAATATATACACTATAACATTATTTCTTAGATTAATAGGGGCTAATGAATTATGGAGGGATCATGAATATTTTAATTAGTAACGCCAGCGATAAACCAATATACGAGCAAATAACAATACAGATTAAGCAAATGATTATAAGTGGAGAGATTGAACCTGGCTATCAGCTTCCCTCCATGCGTATGCTAGCCAAGGAATTACGGATTAGTGTGATTACTACTAAACGTGCATATGAGGAGTTGGAGCGAGATGGTTTTATATACACGGTTATCGGCAAGGGGAGTTATGTGGCGGAGAAGAATATGGAGTTTGTCAGAGAAGAACAGCTTAAAGTGGTTGAAGATAATCTACGTAAGGCAGTTGTTGGAGCAAGAACCGGTGGAATAGAAATTGATGAAATGATTGAAATTTTAAATATCATATATATGGAGGACAATAATGATGAATGATGCTATCACAGTTCATAATCTTACAAAGCAGTATAATAATTTTGCATTAGATAAGGTAAGCTTTAGAATTCCTATGGGATCAATTATGGGATTTGTAGGGGAAAACGGGGCTGGTAAAACTACAACAATAAAAGCTATATTAGATCTCATAGCTATCGATGATGGGACAATAACAGTTCTAGGATCTGATCATAAGGATTTATCTAAGGAAAAGAAATCCTTGATAGGAACTGTTTTTGACGGAAATCATTTGCCAGAGAATATGAATCCCGGTGAAATTAACTTAGTTATGAAGAGGATATATCCTAATTGGAATGAAAAAGCATTCCATTCATATATGGATAAGTTTCAGATACCATACAAGAAGACTGTAAAGGAATTCTCCCGGGGAATGAAGATGAAGCTATCCATAGGAGTGGCCCTATCTCATAATGCTAAGCTACTAATTCTGGATGAAGCAACTAGTGGTCTAGATCCAATGGTGAGAGACGAAATTCTAGATATATTTCTTGACTTTATCCAGGAGGAAGATCATACAATACTTCTTTCATCTCATATTATAAGTGATATTGAGAAAATAGCTGATTATGTTACCTTTATTCACAAGGGAAGAATTATATTTAGTGAAAACAAGGATGATTTGATTTATAACCATGGAATTATACATTGCAAAAATACTGATTTAGATATGATAGATACTAATTATATAGTTGGAGTTCAAAAAAATCAATTTGGATCTAAGGTTTTAATTAGGGATAAAGAGTCTTTTGTTAGACGCTATCGTAATTATGCAATTGAAAAGGCTAGCATAGAAGAAATTATGTTATTTATAAGTAATAAGAGGGGAGAACATTAGAATGGCAGGTTTAATAATTAAGGATTTGATTAATCTGAAGAGATATGGAAAAATTCTTGGTGTTTTAATAGCAATCTATGCAATTATGTCTTTTATCAATAAAGATGTAAGCATGTTTAATAGTTTTTTTACTGTTGTATTGGCCATGATTACAATAAGCAGTTATTCCTTTGATGAAGCAGCTAAGTGGGATAGCTATGCCCTTTCTATGCCTGTTGACAGGAAGGATATTGTGAGAGGCAAATACTGCCTACTTTTAATTATAACTTTGATAGGGTTAGGGATTTCATTGCTTTTTACAGTTTCTATAAATTTATATACTGGATCTAATAGCCTCTTAAAGAATTTTGAATTTAGTATTATTGGTGGGCTTGGACTTTTGTTTCTTTATTCCATTATAATACCATTCATTACAAGGTTTGGGGTGGAAAAGGCTAGAATTATTATTATCATAGTATTAATGCTACCAATGGCAATTGGATATTTAATTAAGAATTCATTTAATAATGAGATTATAATACCTGAGATAATCCTTGAAATATCCGAATTATTCCTCCAATATAAGAGTATTATAGTTTCCATCGGGATAGTACTAGCTTTAAGCATCTCATATAATATCTCTGTCAAAATCTATCAGAAAAAGCAATTTTAAATGGTCACCTTTCTTCTTAATATTCATATTATATAGTGTGTTTGCAGATTAGAAATTGGAAGACTAATCTGCTTATGGAGAATATTATATGAAATAAATGATGAAAGGACTATGATTTTGAATAGAGATGATTGTTGCAATGATAATAGGAGAAATAATAGTGAGCTAAGTAATCAGCAGATGAGAGAGCCTATGGGTCCACCACCGAGCTTTACCCCTACTTTGCCTGAATCTGAATTAGGAGAGCAGAGGGGAGCATTTGGAGGTCAACCGGGATTTGGACCAGGAAGGATGCCCGACCGAAGAGGGGATGATTTTGATAGACGTAGAAGAGAAAGAAATTTAAGGGGGTGTCTACGTCGTTTCACCTTTATATGGCTAGTTAACGGTAATAGCTTCTGGTTTTTCCCAATAATAATATCTGGGCAACAGGTAATAGGATTTCGTTGGCGACGAGGCGTTTGGGTATATGATAGGATTAATGTAAGAAGAATATTATATCATCAGTGCTACTAAATTAATATGAAGTTATTAAATAGGGGGAGTCCACTTAATTGTGGGCTCCCCCCCCTTTGCGCAACAATGTTTATCCACTTATAGGTTACATAACAGGGTATGATTATTATTCAACAGAATTAATAATCATACAAATTCTTGTATCAAATTTTCTAATACATTTTTGTCCAGTTCTCTTTTGTATAGGGGGCTTCCTTTTGATAATATGGGATTACGCTGATGGAAATGGGGAGTTTCTTCCCGATATAATACACCTAGTGGTATAGTGTCACCGAATTCCATAGCCTTTTTAATAGCAGCCACCTTATTAGTTGGGTCGTAGTCATCTTGTAAATGATATACCCTATCCCTATAATATTGAAAGGTATTAATCTTATTAAAGCTTACACAAGGCTGGAGAATATCAACTAAAGCGTAGCCTTTGTAGTTAATAGCTTCTTTCATAACTTCTTGAAGATGCTCAGGATCTCCACTGAAGGATCTAGCCACAAAGCCAGCACCAGAAGCAATTGCTATTAACAATGGATTAAGAGGCGTATTCATATTGCCACTTGGTTGAACTCCAGTAACGTGACCTTCAGCAGTAGTAGGTGAAGCCTGCCCTTTAGTTAATCCATATATTTGATTGTCATGAACAAAATGGGTTATATTAATATTTCTTCTTATGGCATGAATGAAATGATTGCCACCTTCACCGTAGGAATCACCGTCCCCAGTATTAACTATTACGGTCAAATCTTCGTTAGCTATTTTAATTGCTGTGGCTGCAGGAAGACTTCTACCATGGAGTCCACAGAAACTATTGGCACTAACATACTGAGGAGTTTTAGCTGCCTGGCCAATACCAGCGGCCATAACCACTTCATGGGGATCTTTTCCTAAATCATCTAATGCATTTTTAAGGCATCTAAGTATACTGAAATTACCACAGCCTGGACACCAAGCTGTCTCATATGTTTGAAATTTGTTCATATAATTACTGGCCTCCTTTCCTTACAGCTTCCACAATTTCCTCAGCAGAAATCTGTCTTCCATCATACTTTAATATACTAGAAGTACATTCAATACCAGTGTATTCACGTATTAATCCTGCCAGTTGGCCCGTTGCATTCTGCTCAACATTAATAAGCTTCTTCGCTGTTTTGGATTTACCTAGTAATGTTTTAGTAGGTAGAGGGTACACATCACCAAAGACCAAAGCACCATATTTATTATTGTCCTTATCTGAATTCAGGATTTTGATTGCTTCTTTAATAGGACCATAGGTAGATCCCCATCCAATAAGGAAGGTGTCACTATCTTCAGGGCCAATAACTTCTGGTTCTATTAAATCTTCCTTTAATTTTTTAAGCTTAAGTAATCGCTTATCCATCATTTTAATGCGAACTTCACTAGATTCTGTAATCCAACCACGCTCTGTATGCTCATCACTATCAGCACTGACCAAGGCCTTAGTCTCACCTGGAATTCGTCTAGGAGAGATACCATCTTCAGTAAATTTATATCTAAGATATTCCTCTCCAGCATCTTCTGAGACTTTATGTAAGGGTAATGGGTATTTGCTAATGTCGAAAGGTTCAACAGTAGCTATAGAGTCAGCTAAGTATTGATCACTTAATATGATCACTGGAATTTGGTATTTCTCAGCTAATTCAAATGCTCTTGCTGTTTGGTAGAAGGCATCCCTATGATCCCTCACTGCCATGACCATTCTAGGAAATTCTCCATGGGAAGCCGAGACAACAAACTTCAGATCACTTTGCTCTGTTCGTGTAGGTAAGCCAGTTGCAGGCCCTGGACGTTGAACATTAACAACGACCAAAGGGATCTCAGCAATTCCAGATAGACCAAGAGCTTCTACCATAAGGCTAAATCCTCCTCCAGAGGTTCCTGTCATTGATCTAGCCCCTGCATAATAGCCACCGATAGCCATGTTAATAGCAGCAATCTCATCCTCAGCCTGTTCTACAACTATATCTGCTGTCATACTCTTAGTAGCCAAGTATTCCATGATAGAGGTTGATGGGGACATGGGATATGCTGCGTAAAACTTTAGTCCACCGGCTATTGCGCCTAATGCTATAGATTGATTACCTGATATAAGAAGCCAGTCCTTAAAATCACTATCTATATGGTCATATCTAGCATCGACCATATTATATCCTTCCTGGATTGCTCTTATATTAATATCAAAGTATTGTGATTTGACAGATCCTTTGATTACTTCCTCGGCATAATCAAGATTTTCACCAAATAGCTTTAATAGAACACCAGTAGCAATAATTCCGAAGACTCTTGGATTACCAATATTCCTAGCGGTTTCTTCCATATTAAGCTTTATGGCTTTCGGATCATCTGTGGGAAGATTGCTATCACAGAGAATGAAGCCATTATCTTTTAATTTGTCTTTGTGTTCAGTTATAGTTTCAAGATTAAATGCTATAATACCATCTAATAAATAACTGTGAGAAGGTAAAGCTTCCGAACCAAATCGTATGATCGAAAAGTTATGACCACCTCTAACTCGGGACATAACATCTCTTGTGGAAAAAACATAATATCCGGACTTCTTAAGGAACTTTTCTAAGGTTGATACAGTTGTATCTATGCCCTGTCCTGCTGCTCCTCCGACCAATATATTATACATATGACTGCCTCCTTTACAATGTAGTGAAGTAATTATATATAAAAATAAGCAATATTACAAGGAAATAGGCAAACATTATCAAATAAATGCGTATATTATCTGATAATGTCCCCTGTAGACAGATTAGTTCAAGGAATACAGAAGGTTTTATCAAGCTTGCTTAAATAAAGGTAATGGATTTTTATAAGTGAAATAATCTGCTAGCCTATGGTATAATTATTCCATAAAGCTAGAGTGGGCTTATTGACAGATTATGAAATATTAATTATTATTATGAAAACATATAATTATGTTAAAATATACATAATAGGTGAATACAAATACTATAAGTTAAATATGGTGACTATAAAGAAAGGTTGGGTGTTAATATGATTTATGAAGTAAAGCCAATAAGAGTAGAAGGATCCAGTCAAGATACTAAATTACATATTTATTCATTAAATAATTCTAAGGAGATAAATCCAGGAGGTGTCCGCCCAATAATTGTAATGTGTCCTGGTGGAGGATATGAAATGACATCTGATAGAGAAGCGGAAGCATTGGGCATGAAGTTTCTTGCTATGGGCTATCATGTGGCAATTCTTCGTTACTCAGTGTATCCAGCTATCTATCCAACTGCATTAATGGAGCTGGCTAGGTCAGTCAGCTATCTAAGAGATAATGCTGATAAATATCATATAGACAGAGATAAAGTTATAGTTCAGGGAGCCTCAGCTGGAGGGCACCTGGCAGCAAGTCTTGGTGTGTTCTGGGATAAACCATTTTTAAGTGATGCATTACAATGTACAAGGGATGATATTAAACCTAATGGAATGATACTATGTTATCCTGTTATATCATCGGGTGAATATGCCCATAGGTCTTCTTTTGTTAAACTTTTAGGGGATAAATATGATGAGTTAGTTGATGAGATGTCTTTGGAAAATCAAGTGACCTCAGATACACCTAAGACATTTATATGGCATACATTCCCTGATGATTGTGTTCCTGTTCAGAACTCTATGCTATTTGTCAATGGATTATTAAATCATAAGATTCCAACAGAGTTTCATATGTACCCTGTTGGTGGGCATGGGCTAGGACTAGCTAATCATTTAACAGCTACTCCAGAAGGATATGGGATTCAGGAAGAGTGTCAAAGCTGGATATCACTAGCTGAAACATGGCTAAAAAACATATAAGGATTTTTGTCTTATTGAACATACTGGGTTATAATACATTTGAACAGTAGAAGACTAAAGAAGAAGGGGTTCTAAGAGTGAATACTAGATTAATAGAGGTTGAAAACAGTAGAATAGGTGCTGTAATTTCATATTATAGAGAATTCTATCAAATCTCTCAATTGAAGCTTTGTAAAGGGCTGTGTTCAATTGCTACTTTATCTAGGCTTGAAAGTGGAGAAAGAGATGTGGATTCTCTACTTATAGAGACTCTTTTAGAACGACTAGGAAAAACTTCAAACCATTTTGAACTAATTTTAACTGACTTTGATTATGAAACTTATCAGATGAGAGAGGAAATCAAAAATCTAATTGAACAAAAGCAATTGAAAAAGGCTGATGAGTTACTTACCCTATATGAAAATAAGCTTAACATAAAAAGCAATGTTCATAGGCAGTTTGTAGTAGGACACAGGGCATTACTCAATGAATTGGAGGGTGGGGAAGTAGAAGAAACTATAGATATGCTAATGGAAGCTATATCTTATACCATCCCTGGATTTAAAGTAAGTAAAATAAATGATTATTATTTTAGCAATATGGAATTAAATATTATAATTAAATTAATCGAGCAGTACATAATAAAAGGATCAATGTCCAAAGCAGCTAATCTTTCAACACAGGTTTTAGAATACTTAGATACATTTAGTTCCATGGAGAGAAATAATCAACTTTACCCCAAAGTGGTGATTTTGAAATGCAAACTATTAATTGAAGAGCATAAATATAAAAAGGTAATTGACCTATGTGATAAAGGTTTGGAGAAAAAGCTGGGTAGTAAGAAGCTGGAATTTCTAGGTGATTTATACTTCCTTAAAGCTAAAGCAATTGAGCTATCCCAGAAGAAAAGAAAAGATGAGATCAAATCTATGAGATGCCTTGATAATTACCTAAAAGCATTATATGTATATGATTTTTGCAACGATAAGGTCCCTGCTGAGGAGATAAGAAGCCACATACAGGAGGAATATAAATGGGAATGTATCGATTAGGTGACATCATTCGTATGAATAGGAGAGCTCTATCTATTACTCAAGAACAACTTTGTGACGGTATTTGCTCTGTAGAAACATTGTCTAGAATGGAGACAGGAAAGCAAAATCCTGGTAAAGACATATATGAGTTACTCATGGAACGAATGGGTAGAATTAGGGAAAGAGCTTATTCTATGCTTTCAATTTCAGATATTAAAATACTTGATCAGATGAAGCAATTAGAAGACTATATTAAACTTTATGATTTTGAAAAAGCTGAAGCTACACTACTAGAATTAAAGAGAAATCTAGGAGATAGTATACTTGATAGGCAATTTCTAATACGAGTGGAAAGCATAATAAACTATAGGTTGAACAGAATTAGTGCCAATGAGTTCCTAAAGGAATTAAAAAAGGCCATACGATTGACAATCCCTTTATACGGGTCAGTATCATTGTCTAAATGGCCATTAAGTATTAATGAAACTCGTTTATTAACTAATATATCTACTGCATATGCAGAAAGTGGTAGTCATCATAAAGCAATAAGCATTCTTGAAGAGGCTATTAACGCTATGCTACAAAGCTATATGGATAAGCAGCAAAGGATTGATCTCCAGTTAATAATAATTAATAATCTATCAAAGTGGTACGGTGTAATAGGACAGCATAATAAAG
>JGI24709J26583_10001959_pt1 | contig 17234 bp, 15 predicted proteins | sample BioPla2DNA1_FD_26583 | JGI IMG/M metagenome (IMG submission 26583) | reverse complement strand
TATTTGTGATAGGATAAAATTGATTTAATATATGAAAATTATAGTATAATTCATAGAAATATGGCTTGGTTATTATAATGATTAATTGGGTCAAATATTATTAGGGAGGCTTGCAATGGTTGGGATTAAGGATGTAGCAAAGAGAGCAGGTGTGTCTGTATCTACAGTATCTAATGTTCTTAATAATAAAAAGAATGTTGGTGAGAAGACAAGAGAGCTTGTTTTAAAAATCTGTGAAGAGATGAATTATTGTCCTAATCCAGCAGGTAAAAGCTTGAAAACAGGAAAGAGTAATACTATTTTGTTTAATTTCAGCGATTTTGATAGAAGCTTTTATTTGAAGATAATCAACGGAATTAGCGATTACCTAAAAGACAATGATTTTGACTTGATTATATGTACAGATAAATCCTGTGAGAAGTATATGAATAGTACACTGACATGTGGAAGTATTATATTGGACAAGAAGATGCAGGATGAAACTCTTATTCGCCTTGCCCGTGAGAACTATCCAATTGTGGTTCTTGATAGAATAGTTAAAAATCCCTATATAAAAAGTGTGGTAGTGAATAATTACGAACCCATGTATGAACTTATACAAGGATGTATTGATAGAGGATATAGGCGATTTGGTTTTGTAGGAGGCCCTGAGGAAACAGCAGATAATAAAGAGAGGTTTAGGGCTTTTAAAGATGCGCTAGAGGCTAATAATCTAGAGTTTCAACAAAAGAGCTACTTTGCTGGTAACTATAGGGAGAAAAGTGGATACACAGCGGCAAAGATCTTAATGCTTAGTAGAGAACTACCAGATTGCCTTGTTTGTGCCAATGATAATATGGCTATAGGCGCTATGAAGGCCTTTAGAGATAATGGTATCCGAGTTCCTGAGGATATTGCAATTACAGGTTTTGATAATTGTGACTTGGCTGAAGCTATGGGACTTACAACAGTTTCTATTCCAAACTACGAGAGGGGCTATATAGCAGCCAGATACTTAATTGAGAATATCAGAGGCCAAAGGAATGTTGAAACCTTTAAGATTTCTGCAAAAATTATCTGGAGAGATACAGTTTCTGAGAAGGATTCTTATTAGTTAGTAAAATAATCGCAAATTTAATAAAATGTTTAGTAAAACCAAGTGAAAATCAACAAGAAAAATTGATTATTCCTTGGTTTTATTTTGTCCACTTGTGCAATGTTGACAAAGTATGGTTATAAATATCGAATAAACTTAATTAATATTGACAAATAATTATTAATGCATTATATTACATGTATAACGTTTTATTGATTATTCTAATAAAAGGAGAGGGAGNTATGAAAACTAAAAAGATTATAACTATTTTACTAAGTCTTGTTCTAGTTATGGCATTTGCTTTAACCGGATGTAAGGGAGGAGACAAAGGAACCAATAATGACAATCAGCCAACTAAGTCGGCTGATACTTCAGATAAGAAGGATGATGTTAAGGAAGAGGCTCCAAAGGCAGCCGAAAAGATTGTAATTTTCCAATCTAAAGTTGAGATCACTGATCAACTTGAAGCAGCAGCTAAAGCTTATACTGAAGAAACTGGTGTTGAAGTTGAAGTATGGGGAACAACTGGTGACGATTATCTTCAGCAATTAAAGATACGTTTAGGTAACAATCAAGGACCTACAGTTTTCTCATTAGCACCTGGAGCTGAGTCAGAAGAACTTAAGGCTTATCTAGCAGATCTAAGTGATCTTACATTCTTAGGCAATGTTGCTGAGAATATGGAAGATGAGATTGATGGCAAAGTAGTTGGTATCCCTTATACAATGGAAGGCTTTGGTGTGGTTTATAATAAGAGTCTTGTTCCTGAGGGATCAGTAACTGATTATGATACATTTGTAAAAATGCTTAAGGATCAAAAAGCAGCTGGAATTAATGGATTTAGTTTATCTCAGGAAAGCTATTTCTTAATTGGACATATTCTTAATACACCATTTGCATTACAGGATGATCCTTATGATTACATTGATAAGCTTGTTGCTGGCGAGGTTTCTATGGTTGATACACCTGAGTTCGTAGAATTTGCTAAGTTTATGGAAGCAATAAGAGAGTATACAGTTAACCCTCTAGAAGTTACATATGATAAGGAAACTGGTGATTTTGCTACTGGTAAGTCTGCATCTATACATCAAGGAAACTGGGCATATGGCATGTTCTCAGATTATGATGTTGACTTTGAGATGGGTATGATGNCNCTACCTCTATTAGGAAATAACAAGCTTGCAGTTGCTGTACCTACTTGCTGGTATGTTAATTCCCAGGCTACTGCCGAAGAGATCGCTGCAGGTAAGGACTTTATTACTTGGTTGTATACAAGCGAAACNGGGGAAAGATTTATGATGGAAGAGTTCGGATTTATTCCTGTTGTTTCTAACATGGAAAGTCCACAGCTTGATCCTTTATCTCAATCTGTTTCTGAATATGCTGCAGATGGTAATACAATTGGTTGGCCTAATAGTCATTGGCCTGCAGGTATTGTAGATGTATATCTTAAACCTGTAACTGAAGAGTTCTTTACAACTGATTTGTCTGGAACAGACTTCTTAGTAAAACTTACTGAGGCATTTGTTCAGGCTGGTCAATAAAGGCGGGAGAAATAAGGATAATATATATTAACATCAGAAATCTAACATCTTCTTGTAGAGTTTTAAGTTGATGTTAGATTTCTGTACTATAAGGAGACTAGATTGAAAAATCTTGCCCCTAAGGCTCAAAGTTAGTTCATTATGAAGAAAGGCATGGTTGTTAATATGAGAAAAAGAAAGGACAAAGCTTGGTACGTCTTGTTTGTAATCCCTTTACTATTTGTGTTTACAACAGTTGTAATAGTGCCATTTGTTATTGGTATAGGGTATTCCTTTATCTCCTGGGATGGAATGCCACTTAACCCCAAAACATTTGTGGGTTTTGATAACTATATTCGTATATTTTCAGACAAGAGATTTTTATCTTCAGTGACACACACCCTATTATTTACTGTTATTTCAGTATTAATAATTAATGTAATTGGTCTCGGATTTGCACTTGTAGTTACTAGTAGATTAAGAATTAGAAATGCCGTACGAACCATGCTTTTTATGCCTTATTTAATCGGTGGCTTAATACTAGGGTACATATGGAAGTTTATTTTTACAGATTTATTTAAAATGATAGGTGAGATCACAGGCATAAATAACATTTTCTTTAGCTGGCTACTTAATCCAAGGTATGCCTTAGTTGCTATGATTGTTGTCACAACATGGCAGATGGCTGGTTATATAATGATTATATATATTAACGGAATTCAGTCTATACCTGAGGATGTTGTGGAAGCTGCAAAAGTTGATGGAGCTGGATTTTGGAGGACACTATTGCATGTTAAGTTTCCATTAATAATGCCTTCATTTACAATCTGTTTATTTATGACCCTATCCAATTGCTTTAAGATATTTGACGTTAACGTTTCATTGACAGGTGGAGGCCCTAATAACTCTACAGAGATGATGGCTATGAATATTTATAATGAGATATTCTCATTGAATAGATATGGATATGGTCAGGCCAAAGCTATTGTTTTCTTTATAGCAGTTGCAACGATTACATTAATTCAGGTTGCCATCACTAAGAAGAGGGAGGTGGAGATGTAATGAAAAAGATCACAAGATTTATCATACAAGTGATAATCATCGGATTTTGCCTACTCCATCTATTCCCTATATATATCGTGTTTGTGAATTCCTTTAAAGATAGGCAAGAGCTTTATTCTAACATGATGGCTCCACCTAGTGAATTCACACTAGAATATTATAAGCTTGCTATGGAGAAGATGAATTTCTTTAGGGCTTTCGGAAATTCAATAATTGTGACAGTTGCTTCTATAGCAATAATTGTTTTGTTAGCTTCAATGACTGCATGGATGCTAGTTCGTAATAATAATAGGCTAAGTAAGCTGATATTTTTTGTATTTGTTGCAACAATGATAATTCCTTTCCAGACCATTATGATGCCTTTGATGCAGGTAATGGGATGGATTAGAGATACATTACATATCCCAATGTTAAATACTCTTGGTGGTTTGATCTACATGAATGTTGGTTTTGGTGCAAGTATGGCTGTTTTTCTATACCACGGCTTTATTAAATCAATTCCAATATCCTTGGAAGAAGCAGCAACAATAGACGGATGTAATAAAGGTAGAGTATTCTTTAGTATAGTATTTCCTATGTTAAAACCAACTACTGTTACAGTTATGATACTTGACGTTATTTGGATTTGGAATGACTACCTGTTACCATCCCTTACCTTGTCCGATAAAGCCCTTAGAACAATCCCATTATCGACAGCATTTTTCTTTGGACAGTTTACAATAGAGTGGAATTTAGCAATGGCAGGTCTTACTTTAACAATAATACCAGTTATTATTTTCTATGTGGCTGCTCAGAAGCATATTGTTAAAGGTGTTGCAGCTGGTGCTGTTAAGATGTAGTTATTGCAATTACACTATTTATGGAGGACATAATGATAACGAAGCAACTAGTTTATGAAGTTGAAAATTTAACCATGAATAATGAGGAATTAATGGTTAATGAGACAGTGTTTCACAATGCTAATGGATATATTGGCATAAGGTCAAATTATGAGGAAGGTTATCCTGAAGGGTTTGACACAATCAAGGGATCATATATTAATGGTTTCTATGATATTGCAGATATGAAACAGGCAGAAAATCTCCATGGTCTTATTGAAGAAAAACAAACCATGCTTAATATTGGAGATACACAGACAATTTACTTAAAGATTAATGATCAGACTTTTACTATGTATGAAGGTGAAGTCCTATATAGCAAAAGATGGCTTGATATGGAAAAGGGTATTACTGGTCGCAAGGTGGTTTGGAGAGCTCCTAATGGTAATGAGGTTGAAGTTGTTATTAAGAGGATGACTTCCTTTTATCAGCTTTCCTTATTTACAATTGAATATTCAGTTACAGCCCTTAATTTCTCGGGAGATATTGAGTTTATATCAGGGCATAATGGAGAAGTAAGAAATTATAGTAACAATAATGATCCTAGAATTGCAAGAGAAAGTCCTAGGTATCTTATAGCTGATGGAGCTTGGATTCAGGAAAAGATTTCATACCTAAGATCCCGTACTTCAAAATCAGGGCTAGAGGTGTGCACAGCTGTAAAGCACTTCTTGTCTAAGGAAGGATCTATTGAAGTTAAGCTTAATGGACATAGGGCTGATGCTAATATTAATACTAAGATTTCAGAAAATGAAACTATTACCTTACTTAAGTACACAGTATTTACTGATTCTATTCGCTCATCAGATAGCTTGAGCAGTGCCAAGAAGGAGATGGAGAAGGCAATAGGACTTACATTACAGTCATTATATGACCATCAAAAAGCTTATCTAGATGAATATTGGGATAATTGCTTATTGGAGATAAAGGGTGATGATGATCTGACAGCTGCTGTTAATTATAATACCTATCAACTTATTCAGTCTGTAGGTAAGGATGAGCATTGTAATATAGCTGCTAAGGGTCTTAGTGGAGAAGGATATGAGGGACATTATTTTTGGGATACGGAGATGTACATTCAACCCTTCTTTAATCTTACTGAAGCAAACATAACTAAAAACCTTATTAGTTTTAGATATAGGACCATAGATAAAGCTAGGGAAAATGCAAGAAACTTAGGACATAGTAAAGGAGTATTATACCCATGGAGGACAATAATGGGTGTTGAATGCTCAGGCTATTTCCCATCTGGTACAGCTGCATATCACATTAACGGTGATATAGCTTATTCTGTAGTTGCATATTATCTGGCTACTAAGGATATGGACCTGCTTGAAACCAAGGGAGCAGAGATTTTATTTGAAACTGCTAGATTGTGGATGGATCTAGGCCATTATCATGATGGAAAATTCAAAATTCACAGTGTTACAGGTCCTGACGAATATACATGCCTTGTTAATAACAATTACTTTACTAATGTTTCAGCAAGGTACAATCTGGAATGGGCGGTAAAGACATATGAATTATTAAGAGAGGCAGGAACATTAAAGCCTCTAGCAGATAAGATAGGACTGGAAGAAGAGGAAATCTTTGAATTCCAAAGGGCTGCAGAGGCTATGTATCTTCCCTATGATGATAAGCTTGGAATTAATCCTCAAGATGACTCTTTTCTTGAGAAGAAGGTATGGGATATAGAGAATACTCCAGAGAGTAAGTTCCCCTTACTGCTACATTATCATCCATTGACCTTATACAGATACCAGGTATGTAAGCAGGCTGATACAGTTTTATCTCATTTTATATTTGAAGATTATCAGTCTATTGAGACAATTAGAAAATCCTTTGATTATTATGAGAAGATTACTACCCATGATTCATCCTTGTCTAGATGTATATTCAGTATAGTAGCATCAAAGCTGGGCTTGGTAGATAAGGCTTATGATTATTTTGGAGATTCTGCGAAACTGGATTTGTTTAATACCCATAAGAATACTAAGGATGGAATTCATACAGCTAATATGGGTGGTAATTATATGGCTATAGTTTATGGTTTTGCTGGACTGCGAATTAAGGAAGAAGGACTATACTTCTCTCCATTAATCCCCAAACCATGGAAAGAATTTTCTTTCAAGATTAATTATGAGGATAGCCAGATTATGGTTGAGATTAACAAGAAGCAAAGTAAGTTTACCTTACTTAAAGGAAGTCCAAAGAATATATATGTATACGATAATTTATATACTCTTTTGAATACCCTTGTTATTGATAGTAGAAATGGGGATGAGAGATAATGAAATATAGAGGAATAATATTCGATCTCGATGGAGTTATCTGTCATACGGATAAGTATCACTATAAAGCTTGGAAGCAACTTGCAGATAGATTGGATATATACTTTGATGAACAGATTAACAATCGACTGAGGGGGGTTAGTCGAATGGATAGTCTGGAAATCATATTGGAAAGGTATGCTGGTGCACCTTTATCCCAGGAGGAAAAGGTGCAGCTGGCTACCGAAAAGAATGAAATATATAAGAAGCTCTTGATGGAAATGTCCTCTGAGGATCTAAGTGATGAGGTTAAGACTACTTTAGAAAACTTAAGAAAGCTTGGATTAAAGCTGGCTATCGGCTCCTCAAGTAGGAATGCTAGACTAATTCTTAGTCGTATTGGTTTGGAGGATTTCTTTGATGGGATCTCCGATGGAACTAATATTGAAAAATCCAAACCAGATCCTGAGGTTTTCATAAAGGCTGCTGCTATGGTCAATCTAGAACCAAAAGAATGTCTTGTTATAGAAGATGCTAAGGCGGGAATTGATGCAGCTCATAATGGAGGGATGGACAGTGCAGGAATTGGAGATGCAGCAGATTACTCCCTTGCTAGCTACAGTCTTACTCGTTTTAGCCAGATAACTGACCTTATATTTTAAATACTTCTTTTTGTATAAATACGCTTATAAGTATTAGAGGCTATAGTCTTTGATATTTTGGGCGTATTTTTATATTGCTAAACCATGTTACTTCAATTAATATATATAGATAGTATACATAATTTGTTAGGACTATAAGCTTTACAAATATAGGAAGGCATGGTTAATTATGAAGAGTTTATGGAACAAATATATAGAATTTATTAGGAATAACAGAAAAAAGGTTATATTTTATGGTCTTGTTGTAATTGTTCTTGTTTCAGCCAGTATATACTTAAGTGTTTCTTTAAGTAAACTGTTTACTGATAGTGATAAGCTTACGTCAACAGATCCAATAGATAATTCCATTAAAGATGACAATATATTAGAAGATGATTATCTGGAAGGTGATACAGTTATAGATGATATAGCTGTAGGTGAAAATCCTGATACTGATGATGGACAAGGTAAAGATAATAATGGGCTTGATATTGATAATAATGTTAATGATGATAGGGTTACCGAAGACCTTGAGCCAAGCGATATTATAAATCCTGATGAGAAGGTAGAGGATGGGGGAGATCCTCAGACCCAGAACAAATCAGGTGTGGAGATGGAAATAACTGATATGGATACTGCTAAAGAGGAGAATAACATTATTACCTATGGTATTGATGTGGCCAAATGGCAAGGAGTAATAGACTGGAAGAAGGTTAAGGAAGAGGGAATAACATATGCAATGGTTAGGGTAGGATTTAGAACCCTAGATACAGGTATTATTGCCGAGGATCCTTACGGAGAGTACAATATTCAGCAGGCACTAAAGAATGGGATTAAAGTAGGTATATACTTCTTCTCGACGGCAACTAATAAGGAGGAAGCTAAAGAAGAAGCCAGGTGGGTGGCAGATTTTATTGCTCCTTATTCAATCACTTATCCTGTGGCTTATAACTGCGAAGGATTTACAGATCCTAATAATAGACAATATGGTATGACTAAGGAAGAAAGAACAGATCTAGCAATTACCTTTTTGGATTATATAGGTAAGAAGGGATATACCCCTATGTTTTATGCCTCTAAGAATGAATTAGAGGGAGATACTCAGTGGATTACCAGCACTTTATCCAAGAAGTATAAAATCTGGGTTGCTCAGTATATTAATACAATTGAAGGAGATATGAAATCCTCCTACTCTGGAGACCATCATATGTGGCAATATACCAGTAAAGGTGTGGTGCCTGGAATCAGTGGACCAGTAGATCTTAATATAGCATACTTTGATTACCAGGTGGATGCAAAGCCTAAGGATGATAAGGATATAGAAGAGGTTGTTGCAGACCCTACAGCATTAATTAACTTTAAGGAGGTTAGTGAAACTGTGACAGCTAAAGATGTGACTAACCTTAGGTCCTTTCCATCTTCTAAGGATCCAGATACAATCGTAGCAGTTCTTAAATATAAGGACACAGCAGAAAGAATTGGTATTGGAGATAATGGTTGGTCAAAGGTTAGGTATAATGGAGAAATATTGTATGCTGTTACAAGCTACTTAACAACTGATTTGAATTATAAGGATAATATAAGTTCTGAGAAGCAAAGCCCTTCAGTTGATAACCCAGAGGCAGGAATTACTTTTACCGAAGTTAATGAGAGTGTCACCGCCAAGGAAGTTACCAACCTTAGGCTTGTCCCAAGTACAGAGATTGAAGACACTGTTTCGGAGGTTTTGTATAATGGAGATATTGCCATACGGACGGGAATTGGAGATAATGGCTGGTCTAGGGTAGAGTATAAGGGTAAGACTTTATATGGAGTTACAAGCTACATGATAGNTGTTGAGGAAGATTAATAAGTATATCTTCCCCCAACCCTTTGCTTAAAGACCCTATAGAATGCTATTAATCATATATAGTATAGTTATGTAATTTCGCAATTAACTAATAAAAGTATAGCTGTAGAAAGGAATTAAAAATATGAAGGCTAGTGTATTACTATTTAATTTTACAGATAAATCAAGGGCACTGACTATAGGAAGGGCATTATTGCCTTTGGGAATTAGGATAATGAAGGTTAATAAAGAGGACTATAATCAACCTTTGGGCTATCTTGCTGGTGTTAAGGAGATAGAAGCTGTTGAAGAGAAGTATGAGGGTGATGAGTTACAAGGGGAAATGATGGTTATGGCAGGTATTACAGGAAAGATGGTAGATGATGTTCTTCTGGCCCTTAGAAAATCAGGTATAGGGAGGATTAATCACAAAGCAGTCCTTACCTTAACTAATCAATACTGGAATACCATACAATTGTATGAGGAGCTAGTAAAAGAGCATGAAGAGGTAACAAAACAACTAAATAAGAAGGAGTAGTTGCTTAGATTATTAATTCCTTCTTAATACTATTTTCATAATTGGTCACTTCAAATTAGAGGAAAATAGTGTTATACTAGAAGGACTGGGTTAATAATTATCCAGTAAATGAAACTATAGATAGGAGAGTTTTTGTGAAAAAGTTATTACCTCTAATGAAGAAATATATAGCTTTTGCCATAGCAAGCCCGATTCTTATGATACTTGAAGTGTTGGCTGACATTATAATTCCATATTTAATGTCTCGAATAGTCGATATTGGCATAGCTAATAGGGATATAGATTATATTGTGAAAATTGGCTTGATTATGATAGGTGCAGCTATGTTAGGAATACTTTTTGGTGTTCTAAGCTCATTTGCAGGAGCTAAAGCAGGGTACGGTTTTGCTTCGGAGATCAGACAGGAAACATTTAAAAAGGTACAGACCTTTTCTTTTGCCAATCTTGATAAGTTTACTGTATCATCCTTGATAACAAGGCTTACCAATGATTGTAATACAATTGGTCAGACAACCATGATGAGTCTAAGAATGGCAGTACGTGCCCCCTTTATGATGATATTTGCACTATTAATGGCTTTTAGGATTAATCCTTCCCTTGTAAGCGTTTTTCTTGTTTCAATACCAGTTTTATTAGTTGTTTTGACTACGGTTATGTATAAGGCAAGACCTCTTTTTCTTGAAATGCAGGGGAGAGTGGACAAGGTTAATGGAATAACTCAGGAGAATCTGACGGGTATGTATGTTGTAAAATCCTTCAATCGTCAAAAGCATGAGGAGGAGAGATTTAGAGAAAGAAATGATAGGCTTAGAGATACTGCCCTAAAAGCAATATCAATAGTTATAGTTTTATTTCCTATAATGAATCTGATTGTCTATGGAACAATTATAGCTGTTTTATGGTTTGGAGGACATCAGGTACAAGCTGGAACTATGGGTGGAGGAGAATTAATTTCCTTTATAACATATATTACTCAGATTATGATGGCTCTCATGATGATGTCATTTTTCTTTATGCAATTACTTCGTGGTTCCGCATCTGTTAGCAGAATTAGTGAAATATTTGAGACGGAATCAGAGATTAAGGAAGTATCCACGCCGGTTAAAATAGTGCCTAATGGAAATATATCTTTTCAGGATGTTAGTTTTGTCTACCCTAGTAGTACAGAGGAAACCTTAAAGAATATCAATCTTGATATTAAATCAGGTGAAACCATTGGTATCGTTGGTTCTACAGGTGCCTCCAAGTCAACATTGGTTCAGCTGATACCTAGATTATATGATGTTACTAAAGGGAATGTACTTGTTGGAGGAATTGATGTAAAGGATTATAACCTTAAAGACCTTCGTGACCAAGTAGCTTTCGTTTTACAGAAGAACACATTGTTTTCAGGAACACTACGAGAGAATATGCAATGGGGTAATGAAGCTGCGACTGATGAAGAGATTATAAAGGCTCTTAAGCAGGCTCAAGCCTGGGAGTTTGTTTCAACCTATAAGGATGGACTTGATCATAGGGTTGAACAGGGTGGTGATAACTTCTCTGGTGGACAAAAGCAAAGACTAAGTATCGCAAGAGCCTTACTTAAATCACCTAAGGTTATTATCCTAGATGACTCCACTAGCGCAGTAGATATGACCACAGATGCAAAAATCCGTCGTTCATTTAAAGAGGACTTAAGTGATCTGACTGTTATAATAATTGCTCAAAGGATTGCTTCCATAGAAGATTCAGATAAAATAATTGTACTTCATGAGGGTCAAGTAGAATCCTTTGGTAATCATGAGACATTAATGCGAGAATCCCCTATATACAAAGAAATATATGAATCTCAACAGAAAGGGGTGCTGATGGAATGAAAAAAGATAATAAACATAAACACCTAAAACCAAGAGACCCTAAGAAAACTTTAATTAGGTTGTTTGGTTATTTCAAATATAATATGCCATTATTTCTTATTGGAATGTTATCAATTATTTTATCAACAGTTGCGTCAATAGCAGTTAATGGACTCCTTAGCCCAATAATTGATGCATTTGTAGATAAAGCAGAGCTGGCTGTGGTGATTAAGTATCTAGTTATTACGGTTGTCCTTGTAATTGCTTTATCAATATTCCAGTATTTAGGCAACCTATCAATGGCAAGGCTAGCCCAAAGAACTGTCCACAGAATTAGACAAGATATGTTCTCCCATATGGAGAAGCTATCTATATCATACTTTGATACCCATTCCCATGGAGAGCTTATGTCTACCTACACCAATGATGTAGATATGCTTAATCAATCTCTAGAGCAAAGTCTATCTCAGGTTATTGTATCTATAATTACGGTAATAGGTACATTTATCATGATGATAGTATTAAGTCCTACACTTACTCTTGTAGTTATTGGTATGTTAGTTATCATGATGTCCTCAGTTTCCTTTGTTGGTAAAAGATCTGCTAAGAACTTTAGAAGACAACAGGGAGCCTTAGCTGATATGAATGGCTATATTGAAGAAATGATGTCTGGGCAGAAGGTAGTAAAGGTATTTAATTACGAAGATAGGGCTATAAAGGACTTTAGTGAAAGAAATGAGGAGCTACGTCAGGCAAGTACTCAAGCATCAACATTTGGAGTGATGCTTATGCCTATAATGGGTAACTTGTCTTATGTGCTTTACGCCCTAGTGTCTATGGGAGGAGCTTTATTAGTATTAAAGAATAGGATGACTATTGGTAATATTGCGGCCTTTCTTCAATACACAAGAACAATCTCAAGACCTATTACTGAGGTGTCTAATCAGCTTAATACTTTGTTTGCTTCATTAGCTGGTGCGGAAAGAATATTTGCTATATTAGATGAAACACCAGAGATAGATCAAGGTGATGTAGGTTTAGTAACAAAGGATGATAATAAGTTTTGGCAGGTTCCACAGGAGAATGGCTCTCATGAACTAGTCCCATTACGTGGTGATATTGTATTTAGCAATGTGGAATTTGGATATGTTCCAGGTCAAAGAGTATTGAAGGGTATTAGCCTATTTGCAAAGCCTGGTCAAAAGATAGCCTTTGTAGGATCAACCGGTGCTGGTAAAACTACAATAACTAATTTAATCAACCGTTTTTACGAAATTAATGCTGGGGAAATCCTTTATGATGGAATTGATATTAAGAGCATTAAGAAATTTGATTTAAGAAGTACACTTAGTATAGTGTTGCAGGATGTTCATCTGTTTGAAGGAACTATCGCTGATAATATACGTTATGGTAGACTTGATGCAAGCGATGAAGAGGTTGTTGAAGCTGCTAAGCTAGCCAATGCCCATTATTTTATTAAAAACTTACCCTATGGATATAAAACTGTTTTGGATGTTGATGGACAAAACCTTTCACAAGGGGAAAGACAGCTATTATCAATTGCTAGGGCAGCAGTAGCTGATCCGACCATTCTTATTCTTGATGAAGCAACATCTTCTGTTGATACAAGAACAGAGAAGCTTATATCTGAAGGTATGGATAAGTTAATGAAGGGAAGAACTACTTTAGTTATCGCTCATCGTCTATCAACTGTTAGGGATGCAGATGCAATTATGGTACTTGAAGATGGAGTTATTATTGAAAGAGGTGACCATGAGGAGTTAATGAAGCAAAAAGGTCGCTATTATGACTTGAATATGGGTACTATCAAGCTTGACTAATCTTTGATATATAAATTTGACGATTTATAACTTAGGAGAAACTAAGAAGGCCATGTATATATGAAGCTCCCCTATTAATAAAGCATATTAGAGAATGGAGGAAAACTAATGACTAATAAAGATCTGGAGATTAAGCAAGGAAATAACGGTTTTTATGTTGGTGATAGCGTAAGTGATTATAAGGGTATAATCACATTTGTACGGGAGGGTGATAACACAATCATTATTGACCATACCGTTGTAAAAGAGGAATTAAGAGGTATGGGCATAGCCCGTAAATTAGTTGATAGAGTTGTAGAATATGCTAGGGCAGAAGATTTGAAGATAATTCCACAATGCTCCTATGCGGTTAAGGTTCTTACTACTAATGATGAATATAAGGATGTACTTGCCTAAGAGTAGCTTGTGTGAAATCCTTGTTTTTCTGGGCTTATGATATGCCCCATAGGGGCATCATGTAGGTTGACTTGGGAGGTTATTTAATGAATACTGTAATATTTGACTTAGACGGAACATTATTACCTATGCCAGATCAAGAGCAATTTGTTAGGACCTATTTTAAGGCAATGGCAATGAAGCTTAATGAATATGGATATGAAGAGGAGAACCTAATCAACGGAATATTAGCTGGAACTAAAGCTATGCTTGACAATGATGGTTCTATTAATAACCGTGATAGATTTTGGAAAACATTTATTGAACTATTCGGTCAGGATGTAACTAAGCTTGAACATATTTTGATAGACTTTTATAACAATGAATTTGCTGCGGCAAAGAAGACAACTTCTCTGGAGCCTTTAGCAAGGGATGTGGTTGAGACCCTAAAGGCTAAGGGATACCAGCTTGTCCTAGGAACAAATCCTTTGTTTCCAAGTGCGGCTACCTACAATCGCATACTATGGGCAGGATTGTCACGGGATGATTTTACCCATATAACCACCTATGAGAATTCATCATATTGTAAGCCAAAGCTGGAATATTATAAAGAGATACTCAAAGCTATTGGTAAGGAAGCCGATGAATGTATTATGGTGGGTAATGATGTTGGTGAAGATATGATTGTAAGACATCTAGGTATGGATACATTTCTATTGAAGGATTGTTTAATTAATAGGGATGATGAGGATATCTCAGAATATAAACAAGGCTACTTTAAAGAGCTCTTAGATTTTGTTAATAATCTAGACCCTGTTGGTTGTTCTTCAACCTAGCCTTACCCTCAAATTCTATTGGGTTAAGTAGCAGCCGTATATGTATAAATAATAATTTGAAAGGTGGGATTGAATGCAGGATGAAAAACGATTTGCAGTATTGATTGATGCTGATAATGTTTCAGCTAAATATATTAAATATATATTGGATGAGATATCTAACTATGGTGTAGCAACCTATAAACGAATATATGGGGATTGGACAAGACCCAATACCTCATCCTGGAAGGATTTATTGCTTGAGAATTCAATCACCCCTGTTCAGCAATATGGTTATACAGTTGGGAAGAATGCCACAGATTCTGCCATGATAATTGATGCTATGGATATTTTATATTCTGGTAATGTGGAAGGCTTCTGTATTGTTTCAAGTGATAGTGATTTCACAAAGCTTGCATCTAGACTTAGAGAATCTGGAATGCTTGTTGTTGGCATGGGAGAGAAGAAGACTCCAAAACCATTTATTGCCGCATGTAATCAATTTAAATTCCTTGATATTATTGCAGAGACAGAGCAGAAGGGTGATAAGGAATTAAATATTGAATCAAAATCTGAGGAAAGCAATATGGATCAGAGCAATAAAGCAGAAAGTTCTCATGATAATAGCTCGGATTCTGATAAGACAATGACTGATATTAATGTTATCAAATCAGCTGTTATTAAGATGATGAATGAAGTTGATGAGGGAACTCAGAGAATGAATATGGGCGAGCTAGGAAGCCGATTAGTTAAGCGCTATCCTGATTTTGATGTTCGAAATTATGGAGATACAAAATTATCCAAATTCTTAAAGAAGTTTGACTTTCTCGAGATTACTACAGATGGAAGAGAAGGTAGCTCCATGTGGGTATCATTAATATCCGATAAAGACCAAGATAAGACTATAAAAGCCCCTGCTCCAAGAAATAAGCCTCGGTATAAGAAAAATTACAAAAAGAAGCCGAGGTAATTGAATGGTCAATCAACCCCAGCTTTTTTTTAAAATGTTTTTTAATTGAATAAAACTATCGGACCCGATGGTAAGTTCTATCTCTTTTTCTATATCCTTTTTTAGTTCTTGATTATTATAAAAGATAGCCTTTCCTAGGGGGGTAAGTTCAAGACATTTATTACGATTATTATTCTCCATCTTACTAATAAGAATAAGTCCCTTTGCATTAAGAGATTTAATACACTTATGGGTAGCTTGCCTGGTTATATCTACTTGACAAGATATCTCAGATATAGCAGGTGCTGGACATTTCCCATAGATTAAAGAAAGAATGCTCCATTCAGAATCAGTAATCTGGATGGAGTTTTGATTATTCCATTTATCTTCTTTAATTTTTCTTAAATTAGAATTTTTTTCACTAATTAAATCAATTAAGTTACTGTTATTATCCATGTATTCACCCCAGCAGTAGTATACCCTCTAGACTGACAAATGTCAACTAGGTTGACAAAAATATGAATATGTGTTATCCTATTATTGTAAACTCAGTTGACAATAGGAAAGGAGGCGACAATGTTTCATAAAGGTGAATATATAATTTACTCCCATCATGGAGTGTGCTACATTGATGAAATAAAAGAAAATACGATTGATAAAGAGACCAAATTATATTATATAATGCATCCTTTTAACGAAAAATCTAAAATAATGACTCCAGTTGATAATGATAAGGTGCGTATGAGACCTATTATGTCTTCTGAAGAAGCAGAGGAAGTACTAGAATCTGTATCTTCTGATAATATATACGTTTTTGAGGATCGTAAGCGAAAGGATCAAGTTTATACACAGATTATAAGAGACGGTGATCCCATGGAAATAATTAAAGTAATCACTTCCATTTTGATTGATGAGCAGGAGAAGATTGAAGAAGGTAAGAAGCTTTCTACTACTGATAAGAGGGTATTAGACAAAGCTGAGAAGTTTCTTTATCCAGAACTATCATTAGCCCTTGGTCTTGAAATCGATACCATTAGAGATAGAGTTACATCACTATTTCAAGAATTAGTTTAAATTATTTGATCTTTTTTCACATCTAAAATACAATGTTCACGAATAAGCATATTAGTCCGGGATATATAAGTCTTAGTATCCAGTTCTAATCTGCAAATTCATGAGATAATGATTCTACAACATTTTTTGAATCCCTTGTCATGTACAAATTCCATTTTGATATATCAATACTAATCGGAATACTTATAAAGCTCCTTTTTATAGTAAGCAGTTATGTTTAGACTGTTAGCTGTAATGAGGAGCCAATTTTATTATTAAAATCTTTACCATATTAAGCTTAAAAGAAGGAGAGTTATGCCATCAGTGATGATAGTTGGGGTAAAGTTATAATTACACAATTATAATGGCTTAACTTGAATTTGGTGACAGTTTTAATAAAATAGCACATTATAAGGAGAAAATAGTACATTTTCAAATAGTCTAATAACTGTTATAATCAAACTGACATAATTAGTTTAGTCTAAATACAAATATAAATAATTATAGTGAAAGTATTATTTTCGCTTTTTAAATGAAAGGAGTGCATT
>JGI24709J26583_10001957_pt1 | contig 17243 bp, 10 predicted proteins | sample BioPla2DNA1_FD_26583 | JGI IMG/M metagenome (IMG submission 26583) | reverse complement strand
TAAAAAATAAAAGTAGCTTTTCAGCTACTTTTATCTCTATTTTAATTTTTGATTTGACTATTACTTAAATTTTATTCTAAATAATATTAGCTTTACCACTGAAGACAACGCCTCTAGATACGTCCAATGTTACGACGCTTCCGTTTTTAAGAGCTTGTGTCGCTCCTTTCGCAGCACTTATTAATGGAATTTCACGAGCTAAGCATTCTATAACTGCCTCGGAAGTTACATTTTCTTCAACTATAATGCCACCAACTTTNTCAAATACTGGCAAGTAATCTTTCGTTAGTTTCTTAACTATTAAAATATTTCCTTCTTCTATTTTTTCAATAGCTTCATCAGCACTATTTGCTAAAACCACAGTACCATATCCATGATTTAAGCCAGCTCCCTTACCTGTCAGAAGTATGTCCCCTACTACATGAACCTGCAACATATTAGTAGATCCAACTTGATTAATAGGAACTCCTGCTGCAATAACTACTAAATCACCTTTACTTACCAATTCTTCTTTCAAAGCTATGTTAATAGACTTATCTGTTAATTCATCAGTTCCTTCTGATTTTTCAGCAACTATTGGACACACTCCCCAGATAACTGATAAGTTCTTAGCCACACTCTCATAAGGAGTTATAGCTATAATAGGACATTCTGGTCTATATTTTGAAACATTCTTAGCTGTATATCCACTTTGGGTCGCTGTTATTATAGCAGAAGCATTCAATTCCATCGCAGTATTACAAGCAGCCAAGCTTATTGCATTAGACACATTTGGAATATGTTCTTTTCTCTTTTTCTTAAGACTAGCTTCATAGTTTAGTTGATTTTCTGCCTCTTCAGCTATTCTTGACATTATTTTAACTGCATCTACAGGATACTTACCATTAGCAGTTTCACCGCTTAACATAATACAATCAGTTCCGTCAAATATTGCATTAGCTACGTCAGAAGCCTCTGCTCTAGTTGGTCTTGGATTTCTAATCATAGAATCTAACATTTGTGTTGCGGTGATAACAGGCTTACCTGCATAATTACACTTTTCAATCATCATCTTCTGTACCAATGGTACTTGTTCAATTGGAATTTCTACTCCTAAATCTCCTCTGGCAACCATTATACCATCAGAGAACTTAAGAATCTCATCTAAATTATTTACACCCTCTTGATTTTCAATTTTGGAGAATATAAGTACATGTTCTCCTCCATTTTCATTTAAGATCTTCCTTACTTGTAAAACATCAGAAGCCTTTCTTACAAAAGAAGCTGCAACTATATTAACACCTATTTTTATACCAAACTTTAAGTCTTCAATATCCTTTTCTGTTATGGCTGGCAAATTTATAGATACTCCTGGTACATTAACTCCTTTTTTACTACCTACTACACCAGAGTTTCTAACTATACAATGTATGTCTTTTCCTTCCACCTTTTCAACTTCAAGGCCTACCAATCCATCATCAATTAGAATCATATTTCCAGGAACTACATCCAGATAAAGTTCCTTATAGGAAATAGAACACTTAGTTTTATCTCCAATAACCTCTTCACCACATTTTATTAGAAAATTNTCCCCTTCCTTTAACTCAACCTTGCCATCAGCAAAGTTTCCAGTTCTAATTTCAGGTCCTTTTGTATCTAATATAATGGATACAGGCTTATTTAACTCTTTACTTATCTGCTGAACTAACTTTATTCTACCACCATGTTCCTCATGATCTCCATGAGAAAAATTGTGTCTTGATGCATTCATACCTGCTTTAAATATTTGAGTTAAAGTTTCTCTGTTTTCACTGGCTGGTCCAATTGTGCAAATTATCTTTGTCTTTCTCATACTTAACGCTCCTTAGCTAATTAAATTGAAAGTTTTTCTCTACAAAGTAAATCTATTTATATTATAAAACTCTTTCCTATATATTATTTCATTTAGATAGCGACCTAGCTATCTCATAAAGACCTTTGTCAAACTTTCTTGGCATAGCTAATGCTTCATCTATGTCATCATCGATAATTTGACCGCCCCTAATTCCTACTACTCTTGAAGACTTTCCTTCTACTAGCAGTTCCACTGCTCTTGCTCCCAATCTTGAAGCCAAAACTCTATCTGAAGCNGTTGGGCTTCCACCTCTTTGAATATGTCCTAAAATAGTAGCTCTTGTCTCTATTCCTGTAACTTCTTCTACATGCTTAGCCATTTTTTCGGCTCCACCTACACCTTCAGCAAGGAGAATAAGGTTATGCAATTTCCCACTTCTTTTACCCTCTAATATAGCTTTACAGATTTCCTCCATATCCATACCCACTTCAGGAGTTATTATACTTTCTGCACCTCCAGCAATGCCTGCATAAAGAGCAATATCACCGCAATGTCTTCCCATAACCTCAACAATGCTCACTCTTTCATGGGACGTAGAAGTATCTCTTAACTTATTGATTGCATCAAGTACAGTATTTAGAGCAGTATCAAAACCTATTGTTTGATCTGTGTAAGCTAAATCATTATCAATAGTTCCAGGTATTCCTACTGTTAAAACACCTAGATTAGAAAGCAATTTTGCTCCTGTAATTGATCCATCTCCTCCAATAACAACCAATCCATCAATTCCATAAACCTTTAGTACCTTAACTGCCTTTTGTCTTCCTTCTTCTGTCTTAAACTCATCACATCTTGCAGTCCTAAGTACTGTACCNCCTTTCTGAATTATATCAGATACGGAATTGCGGTTCATTTCAATGATTTCACCATTAATCAACCCGTTAAATCCTCTCTCAACTCCCATTACCTTTATACCTTTATCAATGCCCAATCTAACAACTGCTCTAATGGCAGCATTCATTCCAGGTGCATCTCCACCGCTGGTTAATACAGCTATTGTTTTCATAAATAATCCTCCTGTTCCCCNTGGGTCTTTNTTAGTCCCACCCTGGTCATATTCAGTATATTATGCTATAAAAATTATATCATTTATATAAAGTAACACTATTGTTCCAAGATAATATTACTACAAAATAAATCATCCTGCAACTAGGGGACGGTTAACAAGAATTATTAATAAAAAATTAATAATTCTTGTTAACCGTCCCCTAACTTAAAAAAACAAAGATGAGTCTCCTCATCTTTGTCTTTTTTTACTTTTACTCTTACTTTGCTGTTTTTGTTTTTACCTAATCCCTTAAATCACTCTTATATTTTCTTCGCCAAATTCTCCTTTTAAGAACTCCACAACACCAGAATCCGTATCAACCCAGTATTCTCTGGCTAATCTATATTTATTTCTTTCTTTTAAAGTACAAAGATAAACTGGTGTATTACCCCTATACTTTAATAGAGAATATTTTAAATTTCTATAGATACCCTTTGCAACTTTATCGTTCTCTACTGCTATATATAGTTTAGTAGTACTAAGGTTTATCAAAGGTTGTATATCTTCGCAAAGGATCTTAGGACCTTCGTCCTCCCTTATGCTTATTCTTCCCTTTACAATAATAAGAGCATCTTCTTCAATTAAACTAGATACCTTCTCCATAACCTTTGGAAACACAATAATTTCAATATTGCCATAGAGGTCTTCTAAATTAACGAAAGCCATTCTTTCATTCTTTCTAGTAAACTTCTTGCTTACGGAAGTAATGATTCCCCCAAGTATTACTCTCTTACCATCAGAATATTTCCCACTATCCTTTAAAGCATATCCTATCTCATTTGAAAACTCATCAATATTATCTTCTAATGTAGTTTGAGAAGCAGCCTCTTCTAAAATATCAATAGTTTTTGCACTAGTATAAAGCTTTAAAGCTTCTGTAAATTCTTCAAGAGGATGACCTGTTATATATAGGCCTGTCATTTCCTTTTCCATAGCCAACAGATGCCTTTTTTCAAATTCTTTTATATTAGGATATTTTATTTCTGTATCAAGATTAAGAGCTGCTCCAGCAGGACTTGCTATATCCCCAAAAAGACTTACCTGTCCATCAATATTTCTCTTTTTTTCATTACTAAGACCATCTAAAATTTTCTCATATACTGCCAGCATCTGAGAACGATGAGCTTTAAAATCATCACAAGCTCCTGCCTTAATAAGGCTTTCTATTACCCTCTTATTTATTACTGTTAAGTCTATCTTATTGCAAAAGTCATAAAGTGATTTAAATTTACCTTTACTTTCTCTACTTTCCACAATACTCTGCACAACATGATAACCTGCATTTTTAATAGCTGCGAGGCCAAATAATATGGTTTTTTCATCTTTTACAGTAAACTTAGCAAAGCTTTGATTTATATTTGGTGGCATTACTCTAATGCCTTGACTCTCAGCAAACCTAATATAAAACACTACCTTTTCACTAACACCCATTACACTGTTGAGCATTGCTGCAATATACTCAGCAGGATAATATCTCATTAAATAAGCCGTTTGGTAAGCAACTACTGCATAGGCTGCTGCATGAGATTTATTGAAGGCATAAGATGCGAAATCCATCATTTGGTCAAAGATCTTATTAGCAACTTCTTCGCTAATACCATTTCTTACGCATCCAGGCACTTCTACATTTCCATTCTCATCAACAATACCGTAAATAAAGTTTTTTCTTTCCTCTTCCATTACCTTATGATTTTTCTTAGACATAGCACGTCTAACAAGGTCACTTCTGCCCATAGAATAACCTGCTAGCTTACGGACAATCTCCATTACCTGTTCCTGATAAACCATTACCCCATAAGTTACACTTAGAATACTCTCCAACTCTGCTGTCAAATATTCAATTTTATCAGGATTCTTTTTATTTTCTATATATCTTGGAATTTCCGCCATTGGACCAGGTCTATACAAACTAATTCCCGCGATTACATCCTCCAAGGAATCCGGTCTCAATTCCTTCATAAAGCTGGTCATTCCTGCAGATTCTAACTGAAAGACTCCAACGGTTTTACCCTCACCAATCATCTTATAAACTTCTCTATCATCGAAACCTACCTTGTCCAAATCCACTTCTATGCCAGAGTTTTCTTTAATCATCCTTATAGCATCTCGCATAACTGTAAGGGTCCTAAGGCCTAAAAAGTCCATTTTTAGCAGTCCTAGTTCCTCCAAGGTACCCATAGGAAACTGAGTTACTATCATATCTTCATTTCTCTGTAATGGTACATAACTTACTAAAGGCTGTGATGCTATAACCACACCAGCGGCATGAGTAGATGAATGTCTAGGTAGCCCTTCCAAAGACTTACTAATATCAATTAACTGCTTTACCCTTTCATCCTTATCGTAAATTTCCTTTAACTCAGGATTCAAAAACAAAGCCTTATCGATGGTTATGCCAAGCATAGTAGGAATCATCTTAGCTATTTTATCAACTTCTGCATAAGAGTAATTCATAGCCCTACCTACATCACGAATACAAGCCCTAGCAGCCATAGTTCCAAAGGTAATTATCTGAGAAACATTATCCTTACCATACTTTTCTACAACATAATCGATTACCATCTGTCTACCTTCATAGCAAAAGTCCGAATCAATATCCGGCATACTTATTCTCTCAGGATTCAAAAACCTTTCAAAAAGCAAACTATATCTTATAGGATCTATCTTTGTAATCCCTAATGTATAAGCAACTATAGAACCAGCCGCACTACCTCTTCCTGGACCTGTAGGAACGCCATTCTCATTAGCAAACCTAATAAAATCCCAAACTATCAAAAAGTAATCCACATATCCCATCTGCCTAATTATTGACAACTCATACTCCAGCCTATCAGTAAGCTCCTTAGCTTTCTCATTACTTTCTGCTAACTTCATCGTCTCTAAATATATATTATTAAACTCTACCCCTCTTAAATTTTCAAAGACATCATATTGCTGCACAAGCCCCATAAAACAATTATCCCTTAGATAATCATAAGGCTCTACCCCTACAGGCAAAGGAAACTTAGGTAATTTAGAATGATGAAATTCATAATCAAAATTACACTTTTCCGCAACACGTACGGTGTTTTCCAAAGCTTCCGGCACATGAGAAAACATGCTATACATTTCCTCAGCAGACTTTAAATAAAACTGATCTGAAGGATACTTCATTCTATTCTCTTCATCCACAGTCTTACCAGTTTGTATACACAATAAAACATCATGAGCTCTATAATCCTCAGCCTTAATATAATGAACGTCATTAGTAACAATCAAAGGCACATTAATTTCCTTTGACAGTTTGATCATATCATTATTCACCTTCAACTGCTCCGACATTCCATGATACTGAAGCTCTAAATAAAAATCCTCTCCAAAAACCGACTGATAAAAAAGAGCCGCTTCCTTAGCCTTTTCATAATTTCCATGAAGTAAATGGGCTTGAACCTCTCCACCTAAACAGGCACTTAAAGCTATTAACCCCTCACTATTTTCTTTTAAAAAAGCATGGTCAATTCTTGGCTTATAATAGAAACCCTCCACAGAAGCGGTAGAAACTATCTTCATCAAATTATTGTATCCAACCTCATCTTTGACCAATAAAACTAAATGATAAGTTTCATTTTCCTTATCCGCATGTTTAATACCCATAGATTTTGGAACAATATAAATCTCACTACCTATAATAGGCTTTATACCATGCTCTACTGCAGCTTTATAAAAATCTACACAACCATACATAACTCCGTGATCAGTAATAGCTAAGCTCTTCATTCCAAGCTCCTTAGCCCTTTTCACCAATTCAGGAATCTTACCTGATCCATCCAAGAGACTATATTCAGTATGGACATGCAAATGCACAAATTCCTTATTCCGGTAATCAGTGCAATCAGTTCCCTCTAAATTATCATTAAAAGTCTGGTCCTTAAACTCTTCCTCACTTTCATCAACAGTATTATCTTCCACATCATTATTAGAAATACCACTGCTATTAATATCATCTCCCTCATTGCCACTATCACTATTAGGCTGAAACTCATTGCCCTGATTGTTCTTACTCTCACCATTACCATCAAGCTCTTCCTCAGCCTCTTTTATATTTGTTTTTTCTAATCCCTTATCATTATCTGATATATCCGCCTTTTGATCCTCTGCCAAACTCCAAACTTCCCCTAAGTTCTCTGAAAGATCAGACATATTCATCAATTCATCAAAACTCTCCAAACTATCACCTCTTTTATCTACACCTTTATATCTTAGATTATTGACATATTTAGCAAATAAATATCTAATCTTTTAGGTTTTTAGTTATTTTTTCAACTAATTAACTAAAATTATTTGAATTAATATTTTAATAATTATCTTAATTATATACTATAAGAAACAAAAACCAAACAAACAAAAGCCAAAAACCAAAAAACCAAAAAACCAAAGGGACGGTTAACATTAGTTATATAAAAGAACTATATAACTAATGTTAACCGTCCCTTAATTTAAATTGAATTAAAATCTAAAACTTTGTCAATAATCAAAAAATAGAAAACAAAAAATCTTTGAGGTGATTACTATGCCAAGAGTTGCCCGTGTAAAACATCCTGGGGCCATCCTACATATAATGATAAGAAGCATTAGCGAAGTTCCTTTATTTAAAGACAATAGAGATAGAAATAAATACTTAGAGTTGCTTAAAAAATATATGGACTTATATAGATTCCGCCTTTACGCCTACTGCCTTATGACAACTCATGCACATTTTATCATCGATTGCTCAGGAGCAGATATTAGTAAGATAATGAAGTCAATTAACCAAAGTTACGCCATGTATTATAACAAGCGTCATAACCGCCACGGACACTTATTTCAAGATCGATTTAAAAGTAAAATAGTTAATAGCGACCGATATCTTATGATGTTGTCCGCTTACATTCATAATAATCCTAAAGATATTAAGGCCTACAAAAATGATGTGGCAAAGTACCCTTACTCAAGTCTTTCCATATATTTAGGAAAGAAAGTGGATACATTAAAAATCTTAGACGCCAATTATATTCTCCAGCAATTCGGTTCAGATATAATGAAAGCAAGAAAAAAATATCTTGAACTACTGAAAAATGTTTATCAACTGCCTGATTCAGTTGAATTAGAAAAGGCTGCTGAATTTATACCAGAAGAAAATGAATACCGAAGCGAAAAACCATTAGTTTATCGAGATTTTTCCTTAGCATCTATTAAAGATTTTATTACCTCTTATCTCGGCCAGAATTTCAACCTACATTTGAAATATAATCATAAAAACAATGAATTAAAGTCATTGTTTATTGTTCTTGCCCGTAGTTTAAGTAATTTGACTCTTAAAGATATATGTATAACCCTTAAAAACTTAACTCTATCTAGCGTTTGGCGTCTGTCACAAAAAGGATCTGATTTAATATTATCAGATCCTAAATATAAAAATATAATAGATGATTTTCTAAAAGAAAATGTTGCAGTTGGTTAGACCTTTACATTTGCAGATTACTATTCAACATATTACTATGGACTTCATCGAGAAGACTTCCATTATCAAAGTTATATCTAATCAAAAGGGATTACCAAACGTATTTGCTTTTAAACTACACTTTGTGATTATGTATATTTACTACCTAATACACCCATTTATCGTTCACCTTTGAATAAGGCCATAAAGCTATACTTTTTTTGCAAAAAACATTTATTCGTAATCATATATACAGCTTTTTTTCCCTAAAATTATTCTCAGAATGTAAGTTTACTGAAATAGGCCAAGCCTCTGATATAAAAGTCCCACCTTTTCAAAGATTTATTGGGTAAAAATCTTCATTACTACACCATTCCTAAAATTAAATAAATATTAGATAANCATAGAGCGTACCCTATAAATATAGTATTTGTTAATCCTAAATAAAATTTGTTAACCGTCCCCAATACACCTATTTGCCTGGCTGCAAATTCTAATCAAATCTTGTTAACCGTCCCTACTTTTTTATTACCCTGGCGGAGAGCATGGATTTGGCGATTTGGGCTTTATTAGCATTGAACATATCTACTTCTACTTTACAGAAGTTTCTTCCTACGTCTAGAATGTTAACGTATATGTGGATGTTGCTGTCTACTTGTACTGGTTTCATAAAATAGGTCATTATGCTGTCAATAGATATATTTATATTGTTCTTTTGCTTTAGTCCAGCTAGTCCGATTGTGGAAATTAGCATATTTAATGAACTCCAAGAAGCTGTGCCGATATTGTCTAGCATCTGGGGTGTAATGCTTCCTGTATAATGTACTTTCCCATCTTCCATTTCATAGCTAAAACTTTTTAAAATTAGATCTTCTAGTGTATCACTAACTTGTGGTTGTCTGGATGCATATTGAAGCGCCTTTATTACGTCTCTTCTTGTCACTATACCTACTAACTTTTTTCCATCAACTACAGGTGTTATTTCGATGCCTTCCCAGGACATTATGTGGGCAGTATAAGCTACTGTAGTTTTAGGTGTCACAGTGATTGGTGATTTACTCATGATTTTACCTATTGTATCATCTGGAGAAGCATCTATAGGTAAGTCCTTCATGGTAACTACTCCTACCACTCTGTTTTCATCATCAACTACAGGATATCGCTCATGCTTCTTTTCTACTATAAGCTGTTTCCATTGTCTAATAGTAGTATCCATCTTAAGACTAATAGGATCTTGTATCATTATATCTTCCACAAGTATTATATCTTTCTTAATTAAGCTTTCAGATATGGCATTGTTTATCATAGTTGCAATGGTGAAGGTATCATAGCTAGATGATATTATTGGAAGACACTTTTCGTTTGCTAACTTTTTAATTCTATCACTACAGGTGAAACCTCCACTTATTAATACAGCTGATTCATTGTTTAAGGCAAGCTCTTGGGCTTCTTCACGGTTTCCTACAATTAATAAACAGCCAGGAGAAATATATCTTTCCATAGCGTCTATAGTCATTGCTCCAATAACAAATTTACTTAAAGTCTTATGAATTCCTTCCTTTCCCCCTAAAATTGAACCTTCCACTATGTTTACTACTGCGGCATAAGTTAGAGTTTCAATACTTTTCTTTTCTACCTTTTCTATTCTCACTGTTCCAACTCTAGGAATAGTAGATACAAAACCCAGATTTTCGCAATCCTTTATGGCTCTGTAAGCAGTACCTTCACTTACTCCTAAGTCAGCCGCAATACCTCGCACGGAAATTTTATGTCCAACTTCCAGGGATAATATATGCTTAATTATTTCCTCGTGTTTTGACATTTCTTATCCCCTTACCTTTCTTCCTTTCTTAGTTCCCCTGCTATCTTTTCAATTCTTCTAAGCCTATGATTGACCCCAGACTTTCCTATTGGTGGATTTAGCATTTCCCCTAACTCCTTTAAAGATACATCAGGGTTGTTTAATCGTAATTCCGCTATCTCTCTTAAGTTTTGGGGTAATCTACTTAAACCTATTTCCCTTTGTATTAACTTTATGCTTTCAACTTGCCTTACAGCTGCATTTACAGTTTTGCTTAAATTAGCTGTTTCACAGTTCACAAGTCTGTTGACGTTATTTCTCATTTCCTTCATTATTCGAATATTCTCAAGCTGTAACAGTGAATTATGAGCGCCTATTATATTTAAGAGATCAACAATTTGCTCCCCTTCCTTAAGATAAATAATAAAGCTGTTTTTCCTTTGTATAACCTTTGAAGTAAGTCCAAAAGTATTAATTAGAGCACTGAGCTCCTTAGCATACTCTAAATTATGGGTCACAAATTCAAGGTGGTAAGTCTTTTCCGGGTTACTAATACTTCCCCCACCTAAAAAGGCCCCTCTTATATATGCCCTCTTAGTTTCATCGGTATCAACTAGCTNCCTTTTTATTCCAAAATTAAAACCTATCCTTTCTTCATCATCAGATAGAATACCAGCTTTACTCAGAATATCTCTGACTCCCATTTCCTCAGTAATAACCACCATATAAATATTGTTTTTCTTTAAGGAGCTACTCTTTTTCACCATTAGCCTTGTGTGAATATTAAAATACTTTTTTAGCAACTTAAATACCAACCTGGCGATAGCTGCATTTTCAGTAGTAATTCTAAAATTAATTTGTTTATTAGCAGCAAAAGAAATAGTACCACTTATCTTCATTATGCCTGAAAGTATGGATAATGCCTGATTTTTATCAATATCTATGTTTCTACAAATCTCTTCTTTAACCTTAGATGAAAATGACATAGTTATTACTCCCTAATTTTTTTATTCTGCTTTAATCTCTCTGATAAATAGAAGTATTCAATAATCTTCTTTCTATCAAAGGACAACTTCTTTTCCATAATTGTTTCTATAAGAATTGATGCTAGCTTTTCAGGGTCATGACGGATAAAGCCTTTCTTTACTTTTACAAAATCCCCCTCAATTACACCAACACCAAGTTTTTTCAATTTATTATCATGAATTTTTACCAATTGAGAACCCTCAGTCTTATATTTTTCCTCTAGTTGCTTATCTATTTTCCCCGCATTAACTATAATATANTCCAAGAAACTTTCATGGACATGCTTGTATATAGCACTAATATGANCTCCAGCATCGTATCCATCTGTTTCTCCTGGCTGAGTCATAATGTTTGATACATACAACTTTAAAGCACTGGATCTTTTAACTGCCTTAGCAATATCTTTAACTAACAAGTTAGGAATTACACTTGTATACAGACTACCAGGCCCCAAAATAATTGCATCAGCCTCANCAATAGCCTTTAAAGCATCCGGCAAAGGCTTGGCATCCTCTGGTTCTATAAAAATACGGTCAATGGCGGTTTTTTCTTCTAAAGCTTTCTCAGGAATAACAGATTCTCCTTCAACAATTTTACCATTCTTGAATTTAGCCTTTAATACCATATTATCTAATGTAACGGGCATAACTCTTCCTGTAACTGCTAAAACCGAACTCATCTTTTGAACTGCTTCTTCAAAATTATTAGAAATCCCATCCATAGCAGCCAGAAATAAATTACCAAAGCTTTGATTTTTCAATCTTCCATCTGGGAATCTATATTGTAATAAATCCTCCATAATTGGCTCTGTATCAGCCAAAGCTAATATACAGTTTCTTATATCTCCTGGAGGCAATATTCCCAAATCTTCTCGTAAATCTCCAGAGCCACCTCCGTCATCGGCAACCGTTACAATAGCAGTTATATTTGAAGTATAATATTTCAGACCTCGAAGCATTGTAGAAAGTCCAGTGCCACCACCAATAACCACAAGCTTAGGCCCCTTAACTAGCAATCTCTTCTCATACATAAGACTTTCCAACTTTCTAGAGTCCAATTTCACATTTAAATACCCTTTATTAATCAGACCAATTATAGATTTCATTCCTTGTGTAATAGCAATATATATAATGAATATGCCCATTAAATTCAAATGAATCCAAAAGGCTTTATAATAGCCATTATAAAACCTATGTTGCGCTACCTCTAAAAGGCCAAATGCTATGAAAATGANTCCCATCATACCAAACAATACCCATCGCTTAACCTTTATACCAGGCTTCAACCAATCAGTAAACTTCATAGTTTGATACCACCTCTATTAATATCCTCATTAATATCTCTATGCTCAATAGTTACTTTATGTCCCTTTGATTGAAGACTTTTATAAACTGAATTAGCAATGGCTACTGAACGATGCCTACCTCCAGTACATCCTATAGAAAGGATCAACTGCCTCTTGCCCTCTTTTATATAATTAGGTATCAAAAATAAAAGCATATCCTCTAATTTTTCAATGAAATCTTGAGTAACATCATGCTTCAATACATAATTACTAACTGGTTCATCCTGGCCAGAAAACTTTTTAAGCTTAGGGATATAAAAAGGATTAGGTATAAATCTTACATCAAAAACCAAGTCCGAATCCACTGGAATACCATACTTAAACCCAAAAGAAAGCACAGTAATCATCAGCTCTATCTCTGTTTGCCCTTCTTCTCCGTATATTTCCGTAATCTTCTGTCTCAAATCCCAAATAGATAGCTTAGTCGTATCTATAATATTATTTGCCCTGTTTCTCAATTCGCTTAACTTATTTCTTTCCAAAGCAATCCCCTGCAACACTCTACCTTCAGGAGCTAATGGATGCTTTCGCCTAGACTCCTTATATCTCTTTATAAGCACCTCATCTGTAGCATCCAGATACAGAATCTCATAATTATACTCCATCTTCTCTAGCTGCTTTAAACTTTCAAACAAGGCATCAAAAAACTTTCCTCCCCTTATATCCATAACCAAGGCAATTTTATCTATTTTTCCATCAGTTTGAAAACAAGCCTCTGCAAATTTTGAAATTAAGGTAGGAGGTAAATTATCAACGCAAAAATAACCTAAATCCTCAAGACTTCTCATTGCCTGTGTTTTACCTGCTCCGGACAATCCTGTAACAATTACAAATCTCATTAAAATCCTCCTCTATAAACTTATACTATCTAACCTTCGCCTCTGTAACTTTACACCCCTTAATCTATACAATTATAGGTTTCCAACTTTAACTATAAAAATTGATACATTTTTCTGATACAATATTTTGTTTATATTCTTTATAAAATTCTTAATAAAAGATTCTAATAGGCTCTTATAGTTAGTTAAGCTGTATTAGTACAGTTCTTTTTTTATTATAGCATACTCACCCCATAAATAAATAGGAATTTAAAATTAAGGGACGGTTAACAGAACTTAAGCCATAAGCTAGGTATAGGCTAGGGGACGGTTAACATGATTTCCCCCTAATACAGCCTGTCTTTTCTGTATTAATCAACTCCTTTTTAAAACATTACCTTGGCCAGAAGCCTACTCACCACTCCCTACTCCAAGATAAAATAATGGCTCCAGAAGATTAGCTTGCCCTCCACCAATACACCAATACAATATTAAACATAAATTACCACTAACTCAATCTACAGTAATATCTACTTTAATATCAGGACTTCTTCCACTTATGAAGAAACAATCTTATCCTTTAGAGGATACTTAAATAAATCACTCAAATCCTACCCTCCAGCAACGCCAGTTGCTAATTCTACATAAGTTCAGCTACCTGTTAGAATAAGCATTACTCCGAAAGTAGCCGATACAATTTTTAACTCAATTGACTATGGAAAATACTTGCTGCAAATTATATTACCTTTGTTAATCATCAAATCCCTCTTAAAAGATGCTAAGACAATAAGTCCGTCCCTCTTAACACTCTTAACATGTAAAAACGAGTAAAACAATAGGTCCGTCCCCTACAAAAACAAAAATGAGCTAAGTAAACTTAGCTCATTAAAGATATCAGATAATCCATTAAAGATATCATATAATCCATAGAAGTATTAATCTTCTCCAACTATTCTAACTTCAGTATGAAGCTCTACTCCAAATTTTTCATGAACGGTATTCTGTACATGTTTAATTAAAGCCAGTATGTCTTTTGCTGTAGCGTTGCCTGCGTTTATTATGAATCCGGAATGCTTGGCGGAAACTTGTGCTCCTCCTATAGACACTCCTTTTAAGTTTGAATCCTCAATGAGTTTCCCTGCGAAGTGTCCTACTGGACGCTTGAAGGTACTACCAGCTGAAGGATATTCTAAGGGTTGCTTATCTTTCCTTCTGAACTGTAATTCATCGATTTTGGATTTGATTGCATCGTAATCGCCAACTTTTAGTTTAAAGGTAGCTTCCAATACAACATAACCTTCCATTAAGATAACGCTATTTCTATAACTAAGCTTTAATTCTTCTGCAGCTAGTCGCTTTATATTTCCTTCCTTGTCTAGCACCAGTGTGCTTTCGATAACGTCCTTAATCTCTCCTATGTAAGCACCAGCGTTCATAGACACCGCTCCGCCTACACAACCAGGAATTCCACACGCAAACTCAAAGCCAGTAAGNCTATTATTTAGAGCTGCATCGGATACGTCAGAAAGAAGAGCGCCGCTTTGAGCAACTATTTTGTTGTCCGTAACCTCTATAATGTTTAATGGAGAAAGCTTAATTACAACCCCTCTGATACCTCCATCTTTCACTAAAAGATTGGAGCCATTTCCCATTATATAATATGGTGTGTTATGTTTATTGCATATCTTGATTAATTCCTGAACATCTGTGTAATTTCTAGGCAATACTAGTATATCTACAGGACCTCCAACTTTGAAGGAAACATGATTACACATTGGTTCATTTAAAAGTACGTTATCTTCTCCAACAATTGCTTTGAATTCTTCTGCCACAAACAAATAATTTTTCATTCTTCTTCCCCTAACTAATTTGTAAAATTATACAAGCTTATCACAAATAGTATACATAAATACTGACCTTTCATCAAGTGTAATTTTATACAAATTTAAATTATNTTTTTTTAGACGAAAAAAAACTTAGTATACTATCTGCAACTTTTTTATTTATTGAAGGTGTCTGTAATAATTCTTCCAAAGTAGCCTTTTTAATATTGTCTACAGAACCAAAATGCCTTAAAAGTTCTTTTTTTCTCTTTTCACCTACGTTAGGAATCTCATCTAACACAGAATNAAACATTCTTTTATCCCTTAAAGTTCTATGATAGGAAATAGCAAAACGGTGTACTTCATCTTGAATTCTTGTTATCAGTTGCATAACATTAGATCTTGCCTTAATAGGTAACTCAATATTATTATATATTAATCCCCGTGAATTGTGACGGTCATCCTTTACCATACCAGCCACAGGAATATTTATTCCCAGTTCTTCTAGGACCTCTAAAGCCACTCTTACCTGTCCCTTGCCACCATCCATCAAGATTAGATCAGGGAAAACAGAGAACTTACCATGACTAAATTCCAGCTTTCTCTCCTGGATACTTTTTATTTCCTCCAAGCCATGCCTAAATCTTCTTTGAAGTATCTCCCTCATACTGTCATAATCATTAGCTCCCACTACGGTCTTTATTTTAAACCTTCGGTAATCCCCATTTTTAGGTTTGCCATTTTCAAAAACCACCATGCTTCCTACAGAATCAAAGCCTTGAATATTAGAAATATCGTAAGCTTCTATTCTATGAGGTAGATCCTCTAAATCTAGTAAGTTAGCTAAATCAGTGAGGACCGTCCCCTGTAATTCTTTATCTTTTAGGAGTTTAAGCTTGAATTGCTCTAGGGTGTTTTGAGCATTTTTTTGAACAAGGTTCAAAAACTTAAGCTTATCTCCTCGTTTTGGTATCTTTAATTGGACCTTGCTACCTTTTTTTGTAGATAACCATTCCTCTATAAGTTCATGGTCCTCCACATCAGGCGCGTATATATGAGGGGGTATAAAAGGGGTTCCTCCGTAGAATTCCTTTATGACTTGAGCAATTATAAAGCCAACACTTTCGTCGGCAGTGTCTTCTAAAATAAAGTGCTCTCGACCAAGGACCTTGCCCTGCCTTACTAAAAACACTTGAGCGCAGGTGTCCTTTTCGTCGCTGTAAATATGAATATAATCCTCATCCTCAAAGCTACCGGTGATTATTTTCTGTCTTTCCTGAATTTTTGTTACAGCATTAATTTTATCCCTTAAGACTCCAGCTTTTTCGAATTCTAAATTCTCAGCTNCAGTTTCCATTTCCTCTTTTAGCCCTTTTATAATTTCAGGAGATCTTCCTGAAAGGAGCTTGATTACATCATGAACTATTTTAGCATAATCCTCTTTAGAAATAAGGCCAGCGCAGGGCGCCTTACAAATATCGATGTGATAATTAAGGCAAGGTCGTGTAACCTCGCCATTTTCAACGATATTTCTTTTGCAATTTCGTAAAGGGAATATCTTTCTAATAAGTTCTAATGTTTCATAAACTACAGAAACATCGGTATAAGGTCCAAAGTACTTATTGCCATCTTTCAAATAGTTTCTGCTAATAAAAATTCTGGGGAAATCCTCATTAGTAGTAACCTTAATAAAGGGATAATGCTTGTCATCTTTAAGCAAGATATTGTATCTTGGCCTATACTTTTTTATAAGGTTACACTCTAAAATAAGGGCTTCACTTTCTGAATCTGTAATAATATACTCAAATTCAGCGATATTTTTAACCATAGCTTTAACTTTGGCCCCATGGCTTGCGGATTTTTGAAAGTATTGTCTAACTCTATTTTTTAAGTTCTTAGCCTTACCTACATAGATAATCTCGCCAAGATTATTCTTCATTAAATACACTCCCGGCTTATCAGGGAGCATTTTTAATTGATATTCAAAATCAAACATTTTATCACATCCCATATACGACATATGCATTTTTCTTTTGTAAACTCACAAGCTT